>Ga0224511_10002995_pt1 | contig 11851 bp, 7 predicted proteins | sample SF_May12_sed_USG_2_FD_169988 | JGI IMG/M metagenome (GOLD analysis project Ga0224511, IMG submission 169988) | Sediment microbial communities from San Francisco Bay, California, United States - SF_May12_sed_USGS_8_1 | ecosystem: Environmental > Aquatic > Marine > Sediment | place: USA... | reverse complement strand
TTGTCGTTCTTCCAAAATAATGTTTTAGAGATAAATTAAAAACAATATTTTCAACTATAAATAACATTTTCAACACCCATGCAATCGCCATTCATTTGCATTTTTCAATCATAAAAAATAACAAACAGATTAACAACTGTACATCAAATTAAAAACTGCTCCTACCACTAGCTAAAATAAATTCCCATTCCATAATAGGCGCGCACTTCAGTGCGGCGCCAAACAGAACGCTGTGTATTGCATACATTATAGCGGTTCAAGTGCATGCAAAAGTGCGTTTAAATATCCGAAGTTATCCTAACCCATATGAAGGACTTTCGTCCGCTCATTCAAGATGAAAAACATCTAAAACAAATTGAGCGAGGAATGAGAGAAACCAACCCTATCCTTATTTGCTGAGCGCGAAGCAAGGAAGCATTTGGTAACATTTTACAACGTTTTGAGTATGACGAGGTGGGAAATTTAGCTTGATTAGATAATCAAAATTGGTGTTAAATTTGAATATGTGTAGTAGGGGAGTAATTTACCCTGGCAGTTTGAAAATTGTAAGTTTTATTGTTGTGGTAAAATAAATAAAAGGCGAAATTCACCTCGCGTTTTTCGCAATTACTGACGAGTTTATGTATATTAGGACTGAAAGACACATTCTTATCTTTAGTGAAAAACAAAATATCAAATACCAAGCGACTTCATGTAATATTTCGTAAATGGATGGTTTGATGAGACGCAGCATTCATCCTTAGGTTAGTGAATGTCTCTAACGGTCAGATATACGAATAAACCATTTTATTGAAGCCACACACGAAACAATATAACATTACTTACGGCTATAACTGATCATATCTTTCAACCAGCTCTTTGTTTAAATCAAATTACGACGTCTTATTTGGGAGCTAATATGCGGTTCATATACGAAATCGTTTCCAGGAAATTATTTTCATCTCTTGTCTGTTAATTTTCGAAACTAATCCCTTTTAATCACAATCAATTCATTGCTGATTTATTGTCATGCATTGTGTTTCCTTGAAGCTTACTTTTCCCTGAGAAGAACTTATCATTGTGACAGTTTTTTCTTCTGTAACTATTGTATAAACCAAGATTACTGATATCAATAGATATTAATACAGACACACTTAATTATTATGACTGAAACGGCTATTTACGTTTTAAATGCTGCATTTTACACAAGGCGTAATTAAAATATAGTGTGAGGTATATGATTTTATTATCGTTAACGTGTTTACGGACATGACCTAGTTTAACCCTAATAGTGCATTTTATGTTGTTACATCATATTTTAACTCACTCAAGCACTATTTGATAGTCTTACATTTCTCTTGTAAACATTTAGACCTGCCGCCATTATTTCACAGTGTGATTTGCGTTATACGTCACTTATACATGTGTTAATCTTGTACTTTTGCTGCTTAATCTTTGTTTACTAACAGACGTAGATCTACATCTTGCTATGGTTCAGAAAATCTGTCAAGTATGTTAAATCTTCGTTTTAATTGTAATTATTGTTTAGGAACATGCCGTTTAGGAGGTAATTAATGTATTTATGTTCATTGATTCTTCGGCCAAATAAAAATACATGTCTGGGTTCTGTGACATGCCCCAAAATATAGGTAGTGAGGGGTGATATAATGACGTTATTTCAATGTATAGTTTGTGTGATTAAAATCGCCCGTGTGTGCAACACTAAGCTTTTTTATGTACTGTAAGCAACAGTAACAGTAAAACGTCTAATAACCTATAATTATTTGAATAAGAGATATGCAATAAATGGTTGGTTTAAAACTTATCGACTGGCTGCTGTTTTCCTATGCAGGCCATGCTTTCTGAGGATTTTCCCTTTTCTCAGTTTAATTATACCAGATTGTCTTTATTTCATAATTATGTGGCGAAGCCTCATCTGATATTTAGTATACGGATACACGCTACCCGTAAGTATAAATCGCTTGACCGTCAAAAATATCGTGTTAATAATTATTAGGTCATATGACGACTGTCAAGTAACTTGGTCACATACATCTATAGTGCATGTACGTAGGGCTGTAAGGGTTCACTTCTCGCCCACCACATCAATGCAGGGCATGGGCGAATAGCTATAAGATTTTAGCTACTAGAACAAATTACTATGTTTTGAAAGGTGTATAAGAAGTTTTTAAAGGAAACAGCGTTCATTCTTACTACATAAACATGCAAGACAAAAACCGTTTCAGTCCGAGACGGGAATCGAGGTGCCAGCCCGACTACACTAGAGGGTTGGTAACTCCAGACGACAAAAAATTGAAACGTTTACCTTACCAACGGCGATAACTGGCTTTTTGCGATTGTGACAGTGGATATTTAGCTTATATAGATAATGTAATCAAATATAACAAATAAACGACATTTTTATACATTTTAGATACCACAGGCTACACTTTAATGTTTGGAGTACAATTTTAGTCATATCCACATGTGTCTCAACGTCGTACAACAATGTTAAATACCATACCAAATTATCCACTTACAAAACTAAAAATAAGTGATAAGCATGCACTACTGTGATTGCAATGATAAACGCTTTGCAGGCGCCTTATATCAGCAGCATGGTTGTTACAATGTTTTATAAGTTATTAATGTTAAATCGGTTTGATGACTAATAACGTGTTCAGAATGGTTCGAAGGTGAAACCGACTTTTGGGTTATATACTTCTGGTCCTCATGGATCATGGAGTGTACATGTATGTTGTTTACATTTGAAAATGGAGTTCCGTACATGCGCTAGGGGGCGTCATTGGGGTGGCATCATTCATTACCACTGACAGCTTCAATAAAACTGAGGCTGCTGTTTTCTGGTGCAGGCTATGCTTTCTGGGGGCTTTCCATTTAACTTACTACAGCTGGTGTTTAGTGCCTGTAGGGCGGCTGTAAATTGTCGCCCCGTACTACATCCTTGTGTAGTTATATTTTTCTGGTCCTCGGGGATCATGGTGTGTACATGTATGTTGTTTACGTTTGAAAGTGGAGGTCCGCTCATGCGCTAGGGGCGTCAGTGGTGTGGCATCATTCATTACCACTGATGAACAGCTTCAATAAAACCGAGGCTGATGTTTTCTCGTGCAGGCTATACTTCCTGAGCGCTTTCACTTTCATCTGTTTAATTTAAACAAAAATCGTTAAATTTAAGATGGACGGCTTTGTAAAATACTCACAAGAACACAACATGTTTTCAATAAGACCAGCTTTAAATTTACGTACCAAGTTAGGTGGTAGCTAGTCAAAAGGTAAGACACTCCCAGTTGCTTTTTAAACCCAAATTGCTTTATTCCTACTCATACCCACTAAAATACTAGATATAAAACGGATCTACCCAGTTAATTGTCAACATGGTAACAAAACAATTACTTAAAACTATCCTTTATTGATGTACAAGTTACATGTTGTAACTTTTACAATGTCCCGTCGTGAAAAATAGAATACTGCACACCAGATGTTTAAAGAGGTGGGTAAAATCATGGATATGTGTTATATTTGCAATTTGGTCAGGGTGAAGAAGAGAAGATCCATTCGCCTGCTTCGAGACAATATCAGGAAACTAAATCCTCATCTGAAGGCCCTGTATGGAACTCGCATAAGATAAGGCAGTTGTTTCATGCTCATAATACTGACTATACAATTATGTATTTGTTCGTAGTTTTATTACAACATGAGCAACGTCATTGTTTTGGCCATATATGATAGGTGTGCAGTTTGAACTGCGTTTTGATACCTTGTAAAAATGAAGTGAAGCAGTCAGCGAGTCCTCCTTTACTGCTTGTGAAGCAGGCGGCTTTGGCTGCCAGAACGTTGATTGATTGGAGAGCCTCCACTTTCTTCCAAGAATCGTCAGATAGAATAGAACGTCTCTTACTGCGACGGGGATAAAATAACGCCTTGATATGGACTCAAACTTTCTATTCAAGTTTGATGTTTCCAATTAATTGTGTATATTACTTTATTAGTGGTTCACTCATAAACTACAAAATACTATAATTAATACCTCGTATTTGGTTGTGATATTGCCGAATGTCGTTTTATGGTAAAATATATATGATGAAATATAGATCTAACATCAACATTTATGAAATTGTTGAGTATACGCATATAAGTATTATATATTGATCCTATTAGTTACACTTTATAGCACATGTTGAATAGAGTTATGGCCAATTCAATCAATGAGGTGTGTACTCCTGTTTATAAAGGAACAAAACTTAACACAAACTGTCAAATCATTTTAACAATCTAAAAGAAGTTAAATTAAACTTGCGTTTAACATTAGCGAATAACCATTAAGGCGTGGGAAATTGCCAAGAACATACTATCTGCATCATTAACCTAATTTGATGAATGGTTGATAGCCATTATATGATCATTATTGATTTTCATCATGCATTTGCCTTTTGTTTGTATTCACTGAAATAGGTCATTATCTATTTAAGAGATTTCTAGAACATCTCTAACGCGTTGTTATGACATTATTGAAAGATCGACTACTAGTTAGTACACATGTATTAGCAATTATTCTTACTGTTTTACGAAAGATCTATAGCACCAAACAATATACTGAAGAAATAATAATGATAAGGCTAGCAGAGAACAAGGCTTGTTTAATTTCATAATGTTGTATGCCAAAGCAAACACATGTTATAGATTAAGGAAACTGGTTAAAATATTAAAACAACAATCTAAGGAAGCAACTGAATGGTTATTGTAATCTATCATAACACGAAAATACGATCCATCATTTCACTATAATTTCGGAGGTATTAAAAGAAAGCTTTTCGAATGTTTAGGAAAATGTAATAATTGTATACAGAGCATTTATCTAAAGTATGCTGAATTAACCAACTGCCTTGTGCTGAAAGAAAACACCAACAAAACACTGTTTCGAAATAAAGTTGAATATGTTAATGAAACTTAACACTATTTCATTTTTATCATATACTTATCCTAGAAATAAAACAATCCGTTGATCATATCCTGGAATTAAACTGATTAAAGGGAAAGCCCATGTCCGTGAAAACGCGAGGCCAGCGCCTTACCCACTGCACAACAAGTGACAAGTCGGATTATATTGATGAAAAAGCCAAAAGCCTGTCAACGCTGGCAGCAAAGGGGCTCTATCCAATCAGAATTAATAAAAAGAAATGCACTGCATATTTTGGGTACATTTTTTAATGAACTGATGGCCAAATACAACAAACTTACGTCATTTCTGAACAAAAAGTATATATCATAGTCAAAATGTTAATGTTCTTTGTATATTAAGTACACACCCGTTCAGTAAATAAAAGAATTTATGAAAATTCTTCAAATTGACATAATCGCGTGAAGCCGCTTTAAGACATCTTAATAGATCTACCATGCTATTTTGATTTTCAGTTCAACACAATTTATTTCTAAGATAACATTCAAATTTCCACCTTACGAGTTGATTCATGCATTTACACTGCACGTTTTAACAGCGGTGACCCTTTGCGATACCACGTGTTGTTGGCCCACCTGTTTATGCTCACTGTTGAATTCAGCTTCAGCTAATAGCAAACTTATTTTATATTAATCAGCCAGATACTTTAGCTCCACGGTTGGTAAAATGAAGTAACTTTGACTAGTAGCTGTATATATGTTGAAATGACTTAGGTTTATATAATAGAACCCTACTTGATAAATCATATTGGCCAAGTCGCACCATCTGCAATTGGCCGCAATTTAAAAAGTGTGCATATAAACAAAGAATGTTCTTGTATAATGTAGTATTCTATATTCTGTACATTATTTCAAAGATATGCTTTTGTCAAACGTTTTCAAAGTAGGTAACATGGTGTCGATTACAAACGACACAATGCCATGTGTGTAGACGTTAGAAAATGATATATTATAATATATAACATATATCAGGCTTTCCAACCGAAGGAAGAAGGTTCCGCCCATAGCTTAAAGTTGATAATAAACAGCCACCAAAAGGAACCTCTTGTGACTGTGCCTGTCGTTCTGAGACGAAGTATTAGTTCTATACTGTAGTAACCCTTGACTTAGGTATGGTTATTTAGTACAGACTTGCTGCAATTACTCGAATCTTTTGTTGCATTACTATCATGATAAAGTTGAATAACCTAACGTTTGGCCTTACAAGATAACTACGCTATTTTACTTGGTATGTCTTTATATATTAAAACACGTGATTTCAATAGATGCCTACTTTTACGAGTAGGTATAATTTTATGGTTTAATACCTTTGTCATAGAATTCAGTGGTACAAGTATATGCGTAGCCAGTTGGTATGGATTACGTAAATGTTTAAACAGGCGAGGCCGTTTTGCGAAATTTACTTTTAAGTCATTTTGTCAGTATAATGTATGTGTTATGTAGGGCAAACACTGTAGTTTAGTTGTGTGCGCGCTCATGGAGGGAGGAAATTTGTTGTCGATCATCAGCGTCGACAATATGTTTTAGTTATTCTTTATGTACAGTATGCGCTTATGCTTGTAATAACCTGTTGTATCTAGACTGATTGATAAGCTGGTTAACCTACCTTAATTAAGCATGCCACAATTCTGTTTAACATGTTTAGCTATGCTTCCTGAGGGCTTTCCCTTTCATCAGTTTAATGTGAAATCAATACTTTCAGTGTACGAAGGGCTAAAAGGGTTCATTCTATCCCACCACACTAACATAAGGCATGCACGAAAGGATATAATAGTTTGCATCCTTGAAAGGCAGCGGTTTAAATAGATACACAGGGCAAGTTAGTTCGGCTTCAACACTGTTTAAACGCATACATTTTTCTACAGTTTATATAGTATATATAAAATGATATACATGTATTATATGAAATATTTTAACTGAGTAATTCATCAGCAATAGAGAGGTATTTTCGACTCTGTAAGGTAGCACCATATTTTACGTTAAACGCTTAAATCGATTCACTTCAGGTAGGTTGCTGGAACACGTTTCAAACAAGATTACATCATGGCGGTCAGTCCAACTAACCAGCGTTTCTGTGACAACAAGAACAAAACAAAACGGTGTTCACAAGCAATAACCTCTAAACGCAATTGCATCTCTCCTTCCCAACATTAGGCAGATGTGAGGAATAACTGAAAAACTAAGCAGTGTTTGAAAATGTTCTCTTACTTTTATTATAAGTAAACGCTTGTTAAGGCTTTAGAGACGTGTTTTTTACATAAATAACCGAGAATATTTTGTAAAGTCGTTTCAACTTATTGCGTTTCGAATATACTCATTGGCATATGGTACAAACCTAACACAACATCGTAAAATGCGTTTCCTTTTTTCAATCAGTGTCTAAACCAGTCATTTTACTACAAGACTACTTGATTACTCTTAATCAATTTCGTTGGTTTGTTATGTCCTTGGTTCCAATTACGAAAGCTGTTCTGATGACTAGATCTACTTTAAATCATTAGAACTCGTTTCTTATGTATTTCAAACTTAGTGAACAATGTGAATAGTTATTGGGCGACAATGTTTGGCAGGGAGCTGATTGATAAGATAGCCCCTATTTGCCTCCAAATATCATCAGCCAGGGAGATTTCACTTACATTTAGGAATGTCATTTTTTGCCATAAAACCGGGCTCAATTCTTAAAGCTGCTTCACGCGAGATTTGAGCTACAAATCGCAATGTTTTAATGGATTTCTACGGAACTTTGAAAGGAAAACAATCACTTGTCATTCTTACTATATAAATATAATAAAAAAATAAAAAGGCGTTTCGGTCCAAACAGAGAATCGAAGCCGCAAGCCGCAGTGCATGCGCCTAACATCCTTTACATGCTTATTGCAATGTTAAACATGCTAAGTCTGTAACTGTATACAACGTTTGCAGTATAATATGTGGACTAAATAAATGAAATGCTTTTTGGACAAAAAAAAACAACACAACAACAACAACAACAACAACAACAACAATTGCAAACATAAAAATCCTTGTCAGAACAGGGAATTAAACCAGGGACCTCTGGCATCACAGTCTGGAGTGTGAACTCTCGGCCACCGAGTCAATTGAACATATCAATTAAAGTCAAGCTGTTTAACTGTTTCAACGTAATTGGTCGAAACATAAACAAACACTACTGGATTTGCGAGCCACACTTTTTCAACCAAATCGATTCAGATGTAAACAATTTTGTTCAAAGGATACAGTTAATAAAGTTAATTCGGCATTTTGACAAAAAAGCGTGTTCAGAAATGTACATCGATGAATCCCACTTGAGTTAAAAACACATCAAGGGTTGTATCGTTTAGTAAATTACTCACAAGAACATGTAATGCCGACGTTAAATTTACATTCCAAGATGTTTGGTGGTATTCTGTAGGTATAAAAGATGTTAGTTGGTATTCTGTAGGTATATACTATAAGTACCTTTTATTTTAAAACTCAGATTGGTTTATTCCTACACTAATATACTAGATACAAAATGGATCTACCCAGTTTATTATAATTAATACAACAATACAAGTTCGTAAACTATTCTGATTTGGAAGTGAAACGTTTACAATATCATGCCGTAAAAATCGACCGCTGCCCACCGGGTGTTTAAAAGGGCCAATAAAATCATGTATGTGTATCATTTCCATTTTGGCCAGGGCAAAGAAGAGGTGATGCAACCGGTCCCATTATCCTGCTTCGAAAAAATATCAGAAAGCTAAACGCTCAGCTGGGGGCCCTGTAGTCCTCGTTTTTCTCTTTATCTCTTCAGGACAAAGACGATATTGGAACTAAAGACTCTATGGAACTCGCATAATTATAATGCAGTTTTTCAAATAATTGCTCGTAACAACAATTATACAATTACCATTTTGTTCGTATATTTAGTTAAACATGGGCAATGCAATTTCAAAATTGGTTTTGCCATAAAATGATACGCGTGGTTATTTATAAACGATGACAGTTTTTATTGCGCCTTGATACCTTGTAAAACACGACTTGAAGCAGTCAGCGAGAGCTCACTTACTGGCGAGGATTGCTTGTGGTGCAGGCGGCTTTGGCTGCCAGAACGTTGATTGATTGGAGAGCCTCCACTTTCTTCCAAGAATCGTCAGATAGAATAGAACGTCTCATACTGCATCGGGGATACAATAACGCCTTGATATGGACTCAAACTTTCTATTCAAGTTTGAGGTTTCCAATTAATTGTGTATATTACTTTATTTGATTGACCCATAAGCTACAAAAGAATATCAATAATCCGTCGTTTTCGTTTGCGATATTACCGAATTTCATTTATGGTGGAATTGATGACATATACCACTAACTCAGACATTAATATAATCGTTCAGTACACGCATGCTAGTATTACATATTAACCTTTAGTGTGTCGAAGTACATTAAACGTAACATTCTTAAACAGGGTTCAATTATTAATTGTAAGGCAATTTCTCGTTTTGTGAATGTATAAGCATATAAATTACACTAAAGTATATTTTAAACAGCTACTTGGTCAATTAAATCATTTTGGATACATGATTTGAAGGACAGGAACATCCGCCTATGCCCAAAATTGACAAGCGCAATGCTTACTAAACTGATAAATGACGTTGACGTTATTTTTCATTTGGAGTCCGGCAATGTTTGTTACCATATGTTAGTAAAACATGTGTACCTTTTTTACGGATAAACATATTGAATGGAAACTTACAATATCTGCCATATACATATTTCCCTGTATCATATGCAAAACCAAGTAAAATCGAGTAAACCGAAACAATTTAATAAACATTTTCCTCGAATTTATCGAACAGCCCTCTTATATTTGAAAAAGAAACTGCAAACACACTGTCGAATCAGATTTATTAAAAAACAATCATCTAATAAACAATAATTAAAATTACATTTAACATTAGCTAATATCCATTAAAACGTGGTAAATTGCCAAGAACATACTTTCTGCACCTATAATCTGATTTGATGTATGGTTGATGGCAATAATAATGATCATTACTGATTATTAACATGGTTTTCTTTTATTTGTATTCACTGAAATAGGTCATTATCTATTTGAGAGAATTGAGAACATCTCTAACGCGTTATAATTGCAGTATTGGAAGATCGACGTACTAGTAAGTCTCGGCAATTATTCTTACTGTTTTACAGAAGAACTATGGCACCAACTTATATTTTGTAGAAACAATAATGATTAAGCTAGTAAGTACATGGATAATTGAATTTTATACTGATGTATGCCAAAGCAAACATATGTAAAATATCAATGATACTGGTTAAACTATTAAGACAAAAAATCTACAAAAGCATTTAATGGTTGTTATCATCTATTTTCACACTAAAATGCGATCCATCATTTCAGTATATTGTCTAAATATTCAAGAAAATCATTTCAAATGTTTGCGAAAATGTAATACTTCTGCACAGTGTATTTCTTTTCAGTTTTATAAATTAACCAACCTTTAAAGCGGCGTCGTGCGATATTTTAACTAAAATCACTGTGTTGCGAAATATGTATAATGGTTTTTAATGGACATTAACACTCTTATCATACAAATTTAATAGAAAAGTAGATGAAAATAAAGTTAACAAAATTCGGCTCGAAACCAGGGCCTCGAAACGCAAAGCGATCGCCTAACCTACTGCGCTTCTTTGTCCAAAAGAAAATTTGTGACAATTTTAGCCATATAAAATATGGAACGCCTAATTTGCCTTATTTTTGTTTGTCCTCAAATGGCATGTCGTTTTGCACAAATGAGAAGTCGCCATGTGCAAAAAAGCAGGTCGTTAAGTACATTTAAAGGTTGATATGGTCGAATTGCAAGTCGTCATGTACATTTGGGGGTTGTCATGCTGAAAATGTATATCGTTAAAGACAAAGGGCAAGTGGTTATGTACAGATCGTTATGATTAAATAAATTGGTGTGGACTAAAAGCAAGGGGTTGTGTATAATTTACAAGTCGTTATGCTTGAAAAATATGTCGTTATGGGCAAAAGACAAACCGTTGAGTATTACTTACAGGTCGTTATGCTCAAATTATAAGTTGTTGTGGACTAAAAGCAAGTTTATTTAATTTATAAGTCGTTATACTTTAATAAAATGTCGTTATGGGTAAAAGATAAGTCGTTAAGTATAGTTTAAATTGTATAGTGTATATATTAACCTAAGTTTTGACCATAACGACCAATAATTGAGCATAACAATAAGTAGATTGGATATAACAACTTTTTCTTTTCAATAACGATACAATAATTGAGATTAGCGACGTGTAAACTATAAATAGCGTCTTGCATTTGATCATAACGATCCTGCGATGACACATAACGACTTGATTTTTCTTCATTACAACATTAATTTCTGTATAACAACCCTTAAATGTGCAACGACTAGCTTTTTAATAACGAATTGTAATACAATCTAACCTGTCTATAGTGGTCACCCAAGGAACTGAGCTAAACTGACCACTATAGACAGGTGACCACTATTTCCAGGTTTAGTAAATTTTCTATTTGTGTGACCAATATGTTTGATAATCGACCTTTTTCATTTCATAGTCTTAACGACTGACAGAGCAAAATCCGTCTACATGCTGTTAATGACACAACCACTCCTAAAATATATAAAATAATTGATTTACATTGTTATAAACAATGGTATACATGTACAACCAACATATTGAACAAAATGCAATTTAACAAATGTGCGTGATAAGAACATTAAAACACGATACTATTCCCACTCTACTCATATTATTGATCCACTGTCTTCACACTTTTGTTGAAAAGAAATCTGTAATTTGTTTTTGCACAGCAGATCCAGTAACCCTTATTTCACTTGTAATCTCGTTTATT
>Ga0224511_10002994_pt1 | contig 11853 bp, 5 predicted proteins | sample SF_May12_sed_USG_2_FD_169988 | JGI IMG/M metagenome (GOLD analysis project Ga0224511, IMG submission 169988) | Sediment microbial communities from San Francisco Bay, California, United States - SF_May12_sed_USGS_8_1 | ecosystem: Environmental > Aquatic > Marine > Sediment | place: USA... | reverse complement strand
TACTCTAAATATTAGACGAAGGTAACACTGTTAAAATTACTTAAAAAAAGGCTGGTTAAGATGTTTCTCACAACTGACTTACTTAAATAAAACGTTTTCGTATTTTAATTTTTGTTTGATAATATGAAAAACGAAAAACGGTATAAAACAGTTTGATTTCCTTTTTTGTTTTATCGAATGTAAAACGAAAAAGGAAAAGACGGTATGTACACGGACCGAGCACACGATTGTGTATGGTTATCTGAAATAACCTCACGTACAAGTATATACGATGTGTGTCTGTTGTGCGACAGGTCGGTTCTAGGGATGACAATGTTACAATGTATTAATGTATTCAAAGTAGTTTTTATAATGATAACGTATGTACATTTACATGTAAGTGTTCATGTAGTTGTCGGTATGCTATGACACGATGAGGGTGCTCCACCCCATTTTAAACTAGCAATTTGAGAACAAGGTAAAACGTGCAATTATTGCCATAAAATACGTTAATACAACAGCAACAAACATAAAATGTACAATAATTCACCATTTAGGCGCGCACCCGCTTCGCTAGTGCATATAAATGAAATAAATAAAACTTAATTATTTTATGATCAGATTAAAATTTAAAAAAAACACATACATTTGCAAGGTTGTGCATTTGTCATTGCGTGAAACAAACCATTTTATATTATTTTGTCTTATTAAAACCATCAAAATGCAGTTCCTATTTTAGAACGAAATGGAGCCGAAACATGCGCAATATTCAGAATTAAAATAGAGGAGTACGCTAGGGGTGAGGGTTTCAGCCTAATACTTTAATCTTCACCTAATTATCATGGAGCATTTTCAAGAGATATGAAACGCTGGCTCATGGTTTGATCAGGGAATCCCTAAGCATGGCTGAGTGACGCAAACTACTTACGTCTTTAATAATGGGTTAACCTGAAGGCAATACACATAATTGGATGACGATGTCCTCAAAAAGGAGTTTTCACGTTACGCGTTAAGGTTAGCGTTCATATTGCAACCTCCCTAATGTCAATAGTAAAACTTTTAGGAGGACGACATTGTTTACAATGTACATTGAATACAAGCAATTGTCATTGAGGTTTGAAGTTGCACTCACTTTTCTGCTTCAATATAAAACAAAAATAAGTAAAAGAACTCACCTAACCATAACACATTCAATTATCTATTGAATATAAAACAAAACAAAATAAATAAAGAAATGAAAAATAAAAAAGGTTTTAAACTACTTGATTTTGAAGTTTTTGACGCAATATCACATAACATTATAAACACATATTATAAATGATGTTCTATCAAAATCGTTTTTTCCAAAACATCCATACTTTTGGGGAAGTCCCAACGGCTGACCCGGAATTGTCGTATGTGAACTGGGTGAAATTATTAGCAAGTGTGCCATAAAAAGTTGGAAATGTTCAAAAATTGTTTCTTAATCTTGGTCAGTGGTAAATTATCTACAAATGTATATGTAATAAATACATGTTTTGCTGAAATTGCGGCTTCACATTAAAGTTTTAGCAGTGACAGGTAAATAATTTGCTGGTACTTTCACGTTCCCGTGCAGCAGTGCTGTCAAACATTTTGTGATTAAGACTTCAATAAAGAAAATATGACTGGATAATAAAATTATTGAAACACTATACCATTCAAGAAAACACATATATTTTTCTTAAGTTGACCCGGAACTGTCGATGACCCGAAACTGTCGAGTTTACTGTAACTAAATCTGAGTTGTTAAGAATTTATATGTACATGTAAATACTTTATTGTGTTTCTTTACAACAGTATTTTGACTTGATTCTCCCGCTGAATGTTTGTAAATAATGCAGAAAACTTTGGTAAGATTAAATGCTTATTTATTCGTACTTATATAACTACTTTTGTACATTTTACATTTTGTATAAATTCAACATGTATAATAACTATATAATATACTCTAATATATAATAGAGTGTTACTATTGCGATGTATTACACGAATATGCATTTTTATTAAAGATGTTTTTACATACGGTGTATGTTGTAAAATTCAGAAATGCCAGCAAATGATAAAAAACATAACATATATATCAAGTTAGATTAAGCTAGATTATTGAGAAGTTTTTACCTCAAAGAAATGTCAGTATAAAATTGTAATAGCACATTTATTTTGCAATAAATATAAACCGTTTCAAACGCTTATTTTGTAAACATCGTTCTAAAATTAGAATGACATATAAACGTGCGGCATTAGTTTGGCTCTTGCAAGGTGCACGGGGAAGGGCATTTAAGGGCAGTTAAAACCTCCAAAGCACAGTTAACTAGAGCTCCGCGTGTCGCAGCATTATTCGCCCGAAGGATGAGCCGTTTGATAAATTAGTGGTGAAAACTACTTGAGTTTAACCTCTGCATTCATATGTTCATCTACTGTCCGTGACCAATCTTCCAACCAAGTACAATGACTGTCACTCATAAACTTTGATATTGAGCAGACATGGTTTTTGCATAAAATGATACTGTAACCTTGTCCTTTGACCTTGTGACCTCAGAATGTATAGGGGTCATTTACTGAGTACGACCAATCTACTTATTAAGTACCATGACTGTCATTCAGAAAATGTTCAAGATTTTGAGCGGACATGAAGTGGCTAACGAACGGACGGACGGAGGGCGGACGGACGGACGCTATACCAAAATACGTCACTTATCACTTCGCGCGTATACAAATGTAAATGAGCTAAAGTGTCTTAAAGATCTAAATATACAGCATGATAAAGCATATCCTTAAGGCATTATGTGCTAGATTTGAAGTAATGTGTGCAATAACCAGGACATTTCCAATACACCATTCAATTTGCGGGGAAATCATTGTCTTGTCCATGGGACAGAAAAAGGATTTACTTTTTAAAGTATGTTTTCATAATATTTTTAAGTGTCAGAGATTGAACATTGTATTTCTTAACTGAGAATTATGTCTAAATTATATGTTTAGATAAATAGATTCAAACCATAGATGTTTTGCACCATCATGAGTTAGCGGTTAATACTATTCTATAATGATTTTTAACATCGCTCAGTGCCGACGTAGCAAAACTGCTTGAAGCGAATTACCAATCCCCAGGCAGCGTTCGCAAAGCAGATCATTTGATACTTATGGAAACAATTATTCGGTAGTACATGTATATCTGCCAGTAGTTCAAAGTATTATTTAAAGGAAACATATTTGCTTACAATGAAAACAAACGCAATATAGTTTTTTTCATAAATCCAGAAGGTCATTGACCCATGTGGGATATTTACAAATATATATCATGAATTATACAGCAAACATATTTACAAATATTAAGTAAATATCATAACCTATATATATATGTGAAAGAAAAAAGAGGGAAAAAAAGAAAAAAAGTATATACCTAGATCATTTTCAGTTTATACATACACGTGTATATTGTAGGAATTATTTTCAAAAACGTATGCGAATTTTCATCACCATAGTACAAATAGTTTAAAGGGTTACAATTGCCTACTATGAAACTATGCTAACTACAAATTGACAATTATTATGTAAAGTATTTAATAAAAACATATATAATATACTGTAGATAAAGTATCTAATTCAAGATAATATATAGATAGGTAGAGCTCTACGTATATGTACAATATACTTAATGTTTCTACATATGGTTCCTATGTAGAAAGAAGAACGCAATTGCCTTGAAATCATACAATGATTATTGACACAATTTCCACACAAAATATGTAGACCTTGAGCCAGTATATGACATTGCTTCACCCCCAGGGGGAATTTCCAAGGGAATGATTTTTTTAACCCACATGGTAGTGGGCATTCATTGGTAAAAGATTGCAAAGTTCTGTTGGAGCGTTCATGAGTTATGGGACTTTGAAATATCGCCCATTCTAATTTTCCGGCCAAAACCATGTCCGGAGTATATTATGCACACTTCACAGCTCAAATATATATAAAGTTATGTTGAAAGAGACCTTAATGTTTCAGTAGGGCATTTGTTTTAATTGTTTCACAAAGGGGTTGTCAAATACTATTGGTTACATCTACATATGAGTGATAATTTGGGGGAAAAAACTCCACTAAACAAACCCCTGTCCCAACCCTTAATTAATGATTTAAACTTGCTCATAGTGTTTAGGCTTAAACAGACAATAACACTGCAAAATATTAAAATATGAACATGATTTAAAATTCATCAGAAGAACATGCATTAGCATTGCTTTATAAATATTTCTTTTATGTATTGTGTAATTTACGTGACCATGACGAAGGAAACTGTCACGAAAGGTAGCACGACAAGTAACAAAGACATTGCTATCTTTGAAAAAATAGCTAAAAACATACATCCTCCAAATTTAATAAAAACAAAAGTTTACAAGATACATTTCAACATAACTTTCAACATTTGGCTCAGTTAGAAATGAACCTGTATAGGGTCAAATTGTATTCAGCTTTACGTGACACTTTTATTTTTAAAACATCCTGTTATACAATAATTAGATGATTTTATTATGTTTCACCATTGGAGACACATGGGTACATATTGATAGCTTATATGTCAAAATGTTCTTTCTTGATTGATAAAACGGCGGACGACGGACAACCACTGACCACAATAGCTCACCATGAGCATTTTGTGTTCAGGTGAGCTAAACTAAATAATACGAAAAGCAGCCTAATATGTTTGTATACACATTTCTTAAAAGGGAAGTAATTTTATTGAACCAGAAATCAAATCTAATAGAGTGGTGTTTAACCGCATGGCTGATTGTAATGGCAGAATTGTTTTTGACAATTAAAAAGAAGTTTAAATTTGAACAGTAAACAATTGCAGACGATACTTTATTCAAAAATAAAAATTATATGTAAGTGTTTTATTCATAACAGATTAATGAAAAACACTGCTTATTAGATCTAGTTGGTATCTGTAAAATGACAATGCATTATTGAGTACAGTATCATGTGCATGGATTTTTCAAGTTATTTGATCAAAAAGTCACATTCACAAACTATCACGTGTTCAACTTCTCAGTTCTGAGAAGTGTAATGTAACAATGACAAAGTTTCCAATGCATTTTTTATTTTTCGAAAAAAATTATTTGAAGAATTTAATCACAGTTCTTCTAGATTTGTCATAGAGAATTTAACCAAGGAATGTGCATTAATATTGAATGAAACTGGTAAGTTTAGCATCGGTGGTATTTATTGTTATTTTAGTTGCTCACAAAATATTCTTTACTGAGGTCACGTTGTCTACTGACCGAGATAAAATAATTTATCATACCCCCATTTATCAGTCAGGAAAATAGGTTAGTGACAGGATAAATTTAAATTTTCCCAAGATATTAAGTGGCAACCTTTTTACATATTACAAACCTCACCACAGTAGCCTTGACTTTTGACAAAGTCGAGAAAAATTAAATAGTGACAATGCCCTTACCAAGACCAATCACCAATTGAAATATGAAATCTTAATATGCAATAGTTCCTAAGATATATAGTGAAACTCGTTTTAAGTGTTTACAAAAATGACCCTTGTGACCTTGACATTTGACCAATCACACACAAAATCAATACAGGTCATTATTGTATCAAGTCCAATCAGTAGCTGAACTATGAAAGCTCTGTGATAAATACTCGTAGTAGTCAAGATAAAGATCAAAAACCATTTTTACAATTTATTTTTAAAATTGATCTATGTTTCCTTTACCTTTGACCTAGTGAACACAAACGTAAAAGGGACCATGTGCTCACCAAGACACTTGGTCTACCGACAGATGGACTTTAAGAAAAGATTACATACCATAGAGTTTATTGGCATTTAATGAATCTTTATTTACAGCTTTACATTTAATACATAATATTTGGTCACGAAGGGTAACACACCATCAGAGAATTAGTAAAAAACATTGACTTTCAAAGTAAAATTATAATAACAAAGAATATAATTTTAGATTATCTTACCAAACATGCATAAAAAATATTTACTAACGTTCAATAACGTAATTGTGTTTTTAGATGTCATAAGTGTTAAAAGTTTTTGTTTAGTTGACCAGTGACAAAAATAAGGTTGAACAATGTTTTCTTAAATTGTTATATAACGGGCATACCAGAAGAAAGTGATATACATTTTCAATTACATTCACATGACAGTGTATGCAAAGCATATCTGCTCTATTAATGTTAAAGTGTCTGCCTTTTTCTTTGCGTAAGTCATGTGATGAAAATCTGAATCGTGTAAAAGCTGTTTTGTATTTGCGTATTAAAACCTTGTATTTTATCAAGATATATCTCTTGTTTGAGAACACTTTGTACCAACTATATGTTGACACTCTGATCAACAGAGGTTTTCCAGATTTGATGATGTTTGTCAATTATTCTTTGTTTGATGTGGTGAAATGAGATATATTTAGTGTTTGTGAGAGCCATAATTCTGCCATACCTATTTTATCAAGTATTTGTTTTATCTTTTCTGCCCAATTTATATTAGATTCTAAGTTTTTTTTCCATATAGATAAGCTTTAATAAAGAGCTGTCTCTCGACGTTAAAAGTTTTATCCAGTATTTAATCATTCTTATTTTGCGTTTAATAATCATTGGGTGTCGACCTAGTTCTCGACTAGAGGTACTAAGTTTGTGATTTTTCTAAAACCTAGAATTTGTCTTCGAAATTTACAGTGAACTGTTTTACTATCTTAAGCTGGATGATAGCTAAATATCTCACCCCCAAAGTTAAGTATTTGATTTACAAGACTATCGAAAAGTTTGCACATTTCTAAAGTACTGAGGTTTAACTGGTTACAAACTATAAAAAGGTTATGTAACGAATATAATGCCTGCACGAGAAAACATCAGCCTCGGTTTTATTGAAGCTGTTCATCAGTAGTAATGAATGACGCCCCTAGCGCATGAGCGGAACTCCATTTGCAAATGTAAACAACATACATATACACTCAATGATACCCTGAGGACCAGAAAAATATGACTACAAAATGGTGTAGAACTAAGTCTGAAGAACACTAGACAATGAATCTAAGGATCAGGGATAAAAGCAGCAAACTTTCTCTATCAGAAATAGAGAGAGAGAGAGAGAGAGAGAGAGAGAGAGAGAGAGAGAGAGAGAGAGAGAGAGAGAGAGAGACTACGCAATGCAAAAGAAAATTACTCTTTGTTATATGATTTGAGAAAAGAAATCCCCCCCTGCTTTTTTTCGAAATTAATAAACATTTCTTAAAATCAAGATATTAAATCTAATTCAGTTAGAGAAAAGGTCATAAGGAAAATTAAAAAAACATCTATGTCTCTAAGGCCCCAAGATTTGGTTACCTATTTTAAAAGCATGACTTTATTTTTAACTGGGTACTTTAAGGAGGATTCAAACGTTGGTTGACTTGCTTTGGTTTGTCAAGTGATTGTGACGTTAGAAAGTGGATAACAATGTATAAAGGGGTTTCGCGGGAGTTTCCCCTTTTCCCTGCATTAAGATTTTGATAGTAATTCGAATACCAACAGCTTATGTCTATATGTTCAGTGAAATATAAAATAAAAACATTAGGTCATCGGTCTTGTTTTACTTTTATCGTAGTATGTATATAATGCTATTTTGCCTTCATATAGTATTAAACTAAATTAAGAAAAAAAATCAACATATAATTGTCATGTCTATATGTTTGTATATGTAACAGGGAATGTGTGTAACCAGGGAATTCACATACTCCCTAACCAAGTCAGGGAATTCACGTAATCCCTGGTATTGTTAAGGAATACGTGAAATCCCTGATTGCGCTAGGGATAACATGTAATCCCTAAAATATTATATCATTTTTACACAAATTCCCTAATGTTGATTAGCGATGAAATTCGTACATTCAATGGCCATCAAGTAAACAAACACTTTTATTATTTACAGCAAAAGTTTGATACAAATGGCATCTTTGTTTTTTTTAAATTATTATTAGTTTTGCTTTTATTCAAAAATGCTTAATTATATTTAATATATAGTTTATGTAGTTAACTATAGGAGGTAAATGGTTATTCAGAACTTAATTAGCTGTTTAACTAGACTACTATTAAAAAAAAACTTACAGACGTCAGATGTTAAATGAACAAGAGTTTACAAGTTCAAATTGAATACAAAATGTTAAACAATAATAAAAGCCTTCAACCCATTATTTGACCAAATATATTCAGTTTTCATTGAAAATCAAATCAAATAAAAAAAATCGAATTGTATGATAAAAAAATTGACATCGAATATACTTTTTTACTCGTTTAACCCCTTACAACTATCATATTTGGTCACCATACTGATTTTATTTGTCTTGCAAACATAATACAGCATGGTACTGATACACATTATACAAACTTTTTACTTGTGTAAAATAAAATATAATTATTAAAACACACATTCCTGTTTAGCATGTAATAACCCTCTCTTGTTTTATGTGTCTTTGAGTTGTGCTTTAAAAATTCAGTCGATCAAGTATTTTTTTTGAATTTTGGGAAGCAACCTATTTTTTTTTCATCATACCACTTGTACAATTTCTCAATGAATTTGACTTTATTAATATATATGGTATTTTCCATATGTGCACATCAACTGAGGTTCAATATGTGATTGAGATTTTCAACTTGGTGAACTGTTTTTACTATTTTCAAATCAACAGCAATTATCTTAGTGTACATTGTATAATACAATCACCCTTCTGAAAATACTGTAGACAATACAAACAAAAAGGGTTATACCGATGCTTTGGAAACACAAGCTATAATACTATAATCACATTCACATAACAAAAATATAAATACATGACAGTGAAAACATTTAACAAGTAAACCATTAAAGCTAAATCAAGTAAATGAATCATATTTTATAATTACAACACAATAATTTTGTGGTCAGGGCATTTGTGTACAAATTGAAAAAAAATCAGGGAATACGTGAAATCCCTAGACAATTTCAGGGTTACCAAGTATTCTCTGACATAGTTTTACGTAGCTGGGGATTTCATGAAATCTCTAAATTTCAGGGATTATGTAAAAACCCTGGTTACACACATTCCCTGTAACATATACATTTATTTCTGATACTTGAAAACAGTGCAAAACATTTTAGCAATTTGATGAATTTTTGGGAAAATTATACCTTTCTCTATCAACAGCGAGTCAAGAAAGCGCCTTTTTACAACTTTTTGACACAGTTTTGACAATAAATAAGATATGGCAGAGAAATAGTTAAAATAGAATCTACCCGTGTAGGCAAATGTAAAAAATACTGTGTATATGAAGCTTAGTTACTGCCTTATACCACACACAGTATTTTCAAGATGTAGAAACTAATAGTTCTTTATTAATTGTTGTATCCTAATTCGGGATCCAAAAGTACCAAATGCTAAAACTCTGAAAAGGAACCAGTCTCAGGTGCCGTGTTTTAGTAGCCACAGTACTCTACAGCGAAAATCACCCCGAAATAATAAACTTCCGCGATAACCTTTAAGGGGTATTTGGTATATTATTCAGTTTGGTTTCCTTATTTTTGAAAATAAAACTCTAAGATTGCCATTATTATTACTAGTATTAGACTACCTACCTGTTAAGTATTGAAGTATACTATTATTTGTCAAGATATTTTAACCGAAAGAAAATGTATGGTTTTTGCTAATTGCTTGCAATTGAAATTGATTTTCATTTCCATTGGTGAACAGCTTTTATAAAACAGAGGCTGCTTTTTTCTCCATGCAAACTATGCTTCTTTAGGACTTTCCCTTTTACTCAGATTATTATTACTTTCTTACAGCTGGTGTTTAGTACTTCTGTGGCGACTCTAAAATGTCGTCCCGTACTACATTATTGTGTAGTCACATATTTTGGTCCTTGGGATCGTGGATTTTATGTTGTATACATTTGAAAAAAGAGTTCTGCTCATGCGCTAGGGGCGTCAATGGGGTGGCATGTTTCATTTCCATTGATGAACAGCTTCAATAACACGGAGGCTGCTATTTTCCTCACGCAAACTATGCTTCCTTTAGACTTTCCCTTTTTTCAGATGATTGCAACAAAGAACTTATACAAAATATGTCTTTTAAATTGGTTATTCATTAACAAGACCATATTTTGTATGTACTGTTTAAGATTTTGAATATAAATTAAATTAAATTGAATTGATCAGTGATATTCAGAAATTAATTTTCTCCTTAAATCTATGAAAGGTCTACATACAACGCTCGGTTTCTTACAAAATGTGAACAGAATGCTTCGAAAATAAAATTAATAAGACGCACTCAAGTGTTGTCAAAACATCAGTTTACCCGAAAGTAAGTTCTTTAATGCCATGTTCATAAAAAAAATCCCGCCGTACGATTTCAAATTGCAAACTACCGGCGAATTTACGATTTTCATAATTTTTATTGGTCATAAATCGTTCGTTGCCTGCCTGGTTTTTTCTTGGCATAACGGTCGCCGGACGATAATGCAGGGAATGAACACGGTTCACGTGCGTTTAAGTTGAAATGAGTTGCATAAAAACAGTCAACTTACTATGCATGTGACAATGCATTGTGGAGTTAAAACGAAAGTAAAGCGGTCAAATTTCATACTGTATTAAAAAATTATGAAACCATTTTGCAAACATATCTTTATGTTACGTGCGTGTTCAGGACATTAGGGCACGTGCATGAAGCACTGATATGTATAGCTATTTTTGGCAATTCTTTTAAATCACACAGTTTCTTGCCGGACTGTCCATGAACAATACATAGGGTACATATCAACAAGAAAACTACCACTTCGTAGTAATTTAAATACATGCTTTAAAATGAACCGTTTCTTTTCATTTTATAAATTCACTCCAACAATGTTTAAGCTTTATCTAGCTAGGTTATCAACAATTAGTTTAGCCATATTGTTTTAACCAAATCTTGACACACATAATAACATGAACCATTATGTGGACTTATTTTAACGTCAATTTGCACCTGACAAGGCAACGAAGTCATGCTATATTAAAAGATACAAGATGTGATGTTTGCCAAATACGAGAAATATACGGGGCAGTCAGCAGATTAATATGAGCATGCAAAAACCCACTGTATCGTTTATATTACACCAACAACCTTTTTGTGAACTGTGTCTTCAATAATTTAATAAACTTACAAAAGAAGGATAAACTTACCAGTTAAACCAAATAATTCCTTTATTCATCTTTAGAGAAGACTTCTGCATAAGCAAGCAGTGTTTTGCAGAGGAGCTTTGATGTAATTTTTCTTATAAATAACTATTATTTCGAAGAATTACAAATTAAATACATGTATTGAACATTTATTACTATGATACTGTTCTCAGTACTGATACCGTGATAGAAATTAGAATTTACTGTTGTTAAACAGTTGGTCAAAAGAACGATTGGAGATTTAAACAGGAAATGCATTTTTTATATCAAGCACTAGACCCTCATTACCAAATGTGAAAACACTGCAGAATTATTAACACAATCATAATTTACTTTGTGTCTTTTGCATTTTCTTTGTTTACATATCCATGACTGTCAAAAAACTCTGCCTGTCTAGAAATAAATACTGCGATTAAACACCTCGTTTTATTGACTTTTATCTATACAAGATTATTTCCCTTTATTAGTTATGATAACCGGAAAATGTCATATATTATGTAGAAAACCTCTATGACTGTTAACTATTTTATTTGTAATAATGTAGGAAGCCATTTTAAATTTTTCAAACCCCATATTTTCCGTAGGTGACCCAATATAGTAAAATATTCAACTCTCTCTCTCTCTCTCTCTCTCTCTCTCTCTCTCTCTCTCTCTCTCTCTCCCCTTCC
>Ga0224511_10002993_pt1 | contig 11854 bp, 5 predicted proteins | sample SF_May12_sed_USG_2_FD_169988 | JGI IMG/M metagenome (GOLD analysis project Ga0224511, IMG submission 169988) | Sediment microbial communities from San Francisco Bay, California, United States - SF_May12_sed_USGS_8_1 | ecosystem: Environmental > Aquatic > Marine > Sediment | place: USA... | reverse complement strand
CAACAGTCAGCGGTAATCCTTTGTTGACCAATAAATTATAGCCTATTTGGAGCGTGACAAATTACGGTTGACAAGGCATGGAATATTCCAGGACAAATCTCGAATATTCTTTGTCTAGTGAAAAACTACCAGGTGCTAGTGAAAATAACTTGACAAACAGGTTCGCTGTGAAACCTTGGACCACTTGAATCATGGGGTCAGTGGGAGAATAAATGAATCTCACTGACTGTCCACCTCGTGACCCAGGTTTAATTCCCAGCCCTGGAGAAGTATTTCTAAGGATTTTTTCCTGGCTGATCACACTTTGCCAATTCTCATCCTGAGCCAGTGTGACAAAAAATGGCTCAATCTCCTCTCAATGGCACCGCACAACCTGTGGACATCGAGGAGGAAGGCTGAAGTCCAACCACGGACAGACAGCGGCAGAAAGGAATAAGGCATTCTTTGGCAGAAAGAACTGTGAATTGAATCATGGAAATCATGTAAAAGAAAAACAAAATTATCAAGGAAATCTCTTCGAGGATCGACCCATACGGCGGCAGGCGTTTATCATTGGCCGTGATTCAGCGAGGTCTCTTCGAGGATCGACCCATACGGCGGCAGGCGTTTATCATTGGCCGTGATTCAGCAAGGTCTCTTCTCGACTAACTGGCCATGTATAACTCGGGCATGGGGAGGTTGATAAGAATTCTCCGAAACACTATAAATAATGATAATGTCACGGAGTATAATAACAGAAAGCAATTCCGACCAGTAAGGTAGTGCTCGAAACCTTTATGAGTGAAGATGAATGCCACCTTCATCGGAGTTGTCTTGCGTAAAGGAAGCAATGTGAAGACTACTGGCAGAACTCGGCTAACAAAGCCGACCCAAAGATTTGGGCTAAAAGTTCACTCATTCGTTTGAAATTCTCAATCAAGTTTTAACTGGTTAGATAATTTTCACAACACTAAAGTCGCTTCAATTATAATCTTATCACATATCAAGACCTAAATAACCTGAGGCTCGGGAGAGCACGATTCCAATACTAGGCTAGTACATAGTAGCCAGGGGACACGCTTTGCTCGCCACACCACCCCCGACAGTTGACAAAGAGTCAGGCCACCTGACTAGCCTGTGATCTAGGCCAGTGGTCCGCAGTCCAGACGCGTTATCAAGTTTTTTGGGGTGACCTAACAATCAAGCTGCATGGAAACCCAGTTGATGTGGTGAGCTATAGTATGCCGAGTCGAGTCGTATAAATGAAATGATTATGTGAGAAAAGCCACACCCACATAACCGTCTATTGGCCACCTTCTATGATTTGATTTATATACGCCCGAATGCCCATTTTATCAACACCGTTGACTTTTTTGGGTTCAAGCTGGATGTCCAGAAGTAACATATTCTATAACCACTAAGCCTCAAACTGCACACCAAGCATTTTTCTAGAAACAATTTTCTTATTGCAAACTCTATTCAGGAACTTGTTCTTCCTATTTAATGGGCAGTGGTGGCCTGAGGCTTGTTGGAGGGGTAGGAGCTAGAAGAAATGTGAGGAGCTCATACTCACAATGGCGACCCACCATGATTTGGAGTTGAACCAAAGTTTTCACGGTTACGAACCACTAAACTATTTTGCTATCCTTAAAGGTGTGATCTGATCATGATGTATCCTGCACATCAGGTCTGCCTGAATCCAAGAGTCGTTCCCACTCAACTTTCTAAAGTTTTAGATATATAAGAGCTGCATGGAGATCCTTGGTGGAGTGTTAACCTGTGTCAAGATCTATTCAAGACACACTAACCTACCTGCAGGACGTATACTATGTCAGCTTCTGTTGGTAATCTTCCGGTCCACAAAGCAAACCTTCTTTCGCACCCTTCTATATGCTCTGTCACATTAATCTGAGCTGTCTATAGAAAAATATATCAGGGTGTTATAGCGATATCCAGCACAGACTTTTTATATTGGGGAGGGAGGGATAGCTCAGTTGTTAAAAGCGCTGGGCTCGCAACTGTGAGAACCGGGGTTCGAATCCAGGTCACGGTGAGCCCCCATTCATCCTAGAGCTCCAACAAGCCTCAAGCTTAGGAGGGCTGCTAACTAAGAAGGTCAGTGACATACGTCACTGGGAAGGAGCCCGGGTAGCATTTTATTATTTATAATAACCTAATTTAGGCAAACACAGGCTGTTACAACATTGTAAACTAAAGTTTGATGCTGTTAAAACCTCCAACAGATCTCCAAATCTCTAAGTGTAATGCAGACCCAATTTTGGCGTGGTCTTATTTTATCTGTGTTCCGCTTGAGCTGTTGGACAGTGTTTAAATTTGATTGTAGCAGCTGCTGCCAAAGAGCTCGCCTTCCCAGTTGTTAGGCCTGAACTGAACTTGTGATTTGACTATTAAAAGCCATGCTATAGGAGTTTAACAGTCGGCTATAATCACCAGCTATCATTATTATGATTGTGTATGATATAGACAACCCAATTCACCAAGTAAGACCTGCCATGCTACTGTCAATGGGATAGCTCAGTGGTAGTGCGCCGGACAACATTAAGAAACGGGGTTCAAATCCTGGTCTGGGCAGATTCCCGCTGTTAGTAGGAGGTCCTCAATCCAAGCTCGAAAGCAAAAAACCTCACTATGAGGTGGAGCACTGATACTGACTCGCTCACGTTGCTCCACGCTAAGTCGACGCTGGTGAAAAAACAAATATTTTTTCTAACCCGCCGGCTTCGTCATAACAATAATGTCCGAATATGAGCTCTTCACTAAAACCCAAGCTCAAAATAAAAACAAGCCTCATTACGGATGGAGAGGTGATACTGACTCACTCATGGTGCTCCATGCTACTGGTGAAACAAAACAACCCACCAGGTTCATCATAACAGTGTCAATGTAACAAAGCAGCTGGCAAATTTCACCGACTAACATCCAAATGATGGTGTATTGTATAGGCCGCCCAACCGACAAGTACGACCTGTTCTGCTTATAAAGAAGACATCAAGGAAAGGTTATCCCTTAGCCAATAATGGCCATCGGGAAGTGAAGTCAGAGAGCCAACTGGCACCGGAAAAGGTGTAACTGAGGTGGGATTCCAGGGTGCCACTCCTCTTCTTCACTGCCTTCACCTTCTTCAGCTCTGAAGACAGTCAGGTAAATATTTACTACTGGGTGAACAGAGATAGTTATTATTAAAAAGTTCGAGACCTTCAGTACCAGTGGCGAGCACTCTAACCACTCAGCCACAGTGCCTCTCCTAAACAGACACACATCCAGGCTATTGATGTCATCCGAATGCAGCAAGAGGTGGGAACTGTGACATCACCTTGACCTAGCTTGAGCTGATTCTTGAAATGGACCCGCTATTCGGTCGTTTCACTGTCTTTCATGCTGGTTCCCACATCATGACTGTCCTTACATCACGGTTTCTATACATCTCAAATTGAATCTAAGAAAAATTGTCCGTATCACAGGACAATAGGTGTTATGATTTAAAGGACTTACATTCAAACAATCTGTCACTCTATTTTTGGTTTTTCCTTCTCCTATCTCTTCAAGTATCTTTGAGAAGATCACAGTATCCTCATATAACAGAACTCTCCTTAGTTTGCCATTGCCTTGCGCCCTGTAACTTGTCCATGTTGTGAATGTAGCAGCCAATAATGCTGACCGGGAAGTCGGTGGTCCAGTGTTAGTTACGAGCGCCGATAAAGCCTTCCGTCTTCGAATGCTCCGTCTCAGTGACATGGTAGTCAGTTAACATTGCTCATCGCTATTATCATGACCAATCCAAAACTCAACCCTAGTTGTACCAAACTTTTGACCAGCAAACACAAAATCAGGGCAGTGATATTAAGGAAGTCTATGGGCAGTGTTGTCACAGGGATAACACGGGCTACCGTTTCACAATGGTTCCATGTGATCCTGATTTAGCTTATCACTGAGCAGGCAGATAAGACACACATTAGAGTAGGGTCACTTCAGTAAGCTTGTTTTAATTGTGTCTCTCAAAGGGCTTTTTTTGGCAAAGAAGAATGTAGATTGTAGTTGTAGTTGATATAATAAGGGGTTTGCCACCAGGAACCGGCTCGGTAGAGAAGTGTAGTAGAGGATTTGGTGGTTAACTATGACAGAATGAAGAATGAAATACATGACATGTGGTTCTAACTGGATCCTGCTGATGGTCATTTGACAATGGGGGCTTGTTGTCATGTATTTTATAACACGCAGATAGCTCAATCGGTACAAAGCTGGCAGTTGAGATCTATGGATTGCAGGTTCTAATTTCACTGACAGCAAGGTGTTTTCTTGGTATGAGCCTTTAGCGCGCCTCTCATTCCAAATTGCTGACTTTGGCAAACCACGGTAAAAATAATGCAGGTCTCAACTAGTGGATAAGCATCAAGATCACTCCACAGTTGTCAAAGATCCACCCGCTTCTTATGAAGAGTAGCGGCATTCTGTAGGGGGCGAGTAAATACAGTTAAGGTTGACTGACCCCGAAGCCCCAACTCCCACGACATGGACCTCCAACCGTCTTGACCCATGTCTTGCTGTTGAATCAAGGTCATCTACCTGGTGAGGTAGCGAGGCTATTAATGCTTGTGCAATTCTCCCGCACTCTCCAGCACTCTCGAGGCACTCTCGGACATGTGACACGGTGCAATAAAGGTATAAATGGGAAAATAATTCCCTAGTGGGTGCGAATACATGTTTAATTTTTTGGGATTGGGAATGCAAATGCAACAGTTCCCATGTGGGAAGTATACAATGATATTCATGCACCACCTAACTATGAAGTAGCAAAAAAGAACTACTAAATTATGCAAGCTTATAGATTCAAACTATAAAGACAAAGAAGTTGTTGATAATAGGTGGATTCGCGTGCTCACGACTGAAATTTTTGGAAAGATTTCGGTTGCGAGCGCATGAACACACGGTTACGGTGAGGAAACGCTATTGAGTTCAGGATGGACTTTGATCGGATCAGAGCTGTCCTCTCCGAACTTTATCCCTCGGTTACAGTCTAACGATCGTTCGCGATTCGTTATCTCAACATAGTAATCAAGCCTTTTTGCGGTAACCTTGACATTTGCCTAAAACACTACTTTCGGTCGAGGAATTATGTTTGCGTGCTTTCAGTCGCCGATCGCGAACGAGAGTGAAAAATGCTTTTTTGAATTACACTTTTCGGTCGAGCAGTTTAGCAGATTTTGCAATAGAAATCCATTTCGGTCGCAAAAAACCCAAGCACGCGAATGCACCTAATGACCGATAATTTCTTCTAGCTAATGCAAATCCCATCACAGTGTTTTACCGGTAAGAAGATAAGAAGTCAATAGCCAATAAATTGGTGATGGATGAAGTGAGATGGTCTCAGTTATGACACTCGATTGTGAACGAACCCATGCATGATTGTAACTCATTCGACTTTGCAATAGTATTGTAGTATTGTCTGAGCGTGCATTAGCTTGTAAGGCGGAACAATGCTATCGCGTTAATTGTTTTCTTCTGCCTACTTTCCCTATGGTTGGGTGTTTTCTTGCTAAAATAAAATAATCACTAGATTTCCATGGTTCCGGACTGAACTGGGGGGAGTTCGCTTTCGGTCAAACCGAAAGTGCGTTCGGTTTCCACAGTCCGATCCAGTCCCCAGTAATAGTTGTTTATAACAATCAAATATAAATTTTCCGAGGAATACTGTTTATCGTATAGCCCCTGTTTTGTTATAAGTGCACATAGCTATCCAAGATATATCTAGTGTAGGTATGTTTGTCTGCCATCAGGTAGTCTGCCTCAAATTGAAACAATTGGAACAAAAACTACTCTCCACACCCTCAAATCAGCATCAAGCGCTGATCGGGAAAGGAAAAAGTTTGATTCACCGAGAAATAGCATGATACTCTCGGGAATATTCCTCAGGTGATAAGATTGCCATGCTAGAAACACTACTGAGCCCGATCAAGTAGCCAATCAAAATCCATACAGACCTTATAATGTTAAAAAAATCAATGCTTTGTTGAATATTTGGTAATCGTCTGAGATGTAATTTGGCAGTTGATAAGTAGTGGTTGACCATGCTGCTGATTTTAGCTCTATGCTCTGTGTGGACTCTGACTGGGGGACAATGTGCTAACGGTAAATAGTTATAAATATAAAAGTATTCCTTGTACTGAATTTTTATTTAAACCGGTCAACTTTGTAACATAAAATACAATCTATGCTTTACCAGTTCTTCTGCTAAAATTTAAAAATTTTTCAATTCTGATGACCCTTTTACCCCTACCAGATGAACTCTTCAATTGAAAATTAGTTTGATTAATTTAATTCAGCATTATACATATGACATGCATATTTTAGATCGGCATTGGATGCAAAGAACTCCATATACAAACTTGTACTCTGTAATAGCTTCCAGCACCCAGCTTAGTTTCCCTACCTGTATAGATTGGTGTAAATCACATCGTTGTAATGCTCTCGTTTATAACGAGTCTAGTTTGAACTGCTCCATATCGGACATTCCACTGTTTCGAGTTAGTCAGGGAGACTCGACTGCTGGGCTGGGGGCTGTGCGCTGGTCTCCCCAACAACCAACCAATCTCGCCACGCTGCCAGGTATATCAGAATGTTGAACGGAATTGGTGTTTTGGCCAATTCAGCTGCTTCATTTTTTATTCTCTGTTTTCTACTAGGGTATTTGCCACCCACTTTTTCTATCATTCGGGCATTTGAAACCTGAGGTTTGTGTTTGGCAGAGCACTAGGCAGGAGTGGGGTAAAATGGTAAAGGTTGTCCCTTAGCCAGCGGTGTAACTAAGGTAGGGCACCACTCCTCCTCATCGCCTTCCCTTTGCCTATACAGTGCCAACGGTGAGTGCTCTAACCATTCAACCAGAGCGCGTACCAGTGTGTGCAATGAAAAGGTTTAAATAGGTAACACATGATGAAGGCTTGGAGGTATCAAATCAAGTTTATTTTATGTAAACCTTGTTGCACTCTCTTGACTCTCTGTGTTGTATATGATTTTGACTTATACAGATGCAAGTGCGGAGATGAGTATGGCGATCTCTGGCTTTCCCGCTATTTGGGCGATTGATGGCAACCCAGAGACAATCTGTCATTCACATTGGGAGATTCAACCGTGGCTGAGAATTATTCTACATAGACCAGCCATGATTCATGGAATCACAGTGACGAACAGAAAGGCAATGACTGTTGACGGTACAAAAATAAGACTAGCGTTCAAGGGCATGTGATGTGATTGATGTATTGGCATAATTATATCAGGATGGTAAATGAAAGATTACATTCACTAGCAGGAGAAGATGTAATAGGCACATCTGCATTAATGTATCACAATGAATTTGCGAAGCGGGTCTGTAAATTTACTCGGCCATATTCACTCGGTGAGTGTATATGTTTATTTTGTTCTTCTTATAGAATATAATTATCGCTTCCACAACGTGGAGTTCAGAGTGGCACGCACAGTGGCTGAGCTGGAGCAGAGCTCCTCACTGTTCAACCATCTGCCTGGTTTCTTATGGGGTGGCCTGACTCATGATTTTCCCTGCATTTACTGTGAGCTTCATCACCCAGGATTTCCTGACACGCTGTGGGCTATTGGCAATCTTATACAGCTACAGATGGTAAACCCAAGTTACTTACATGTTGCAGAAGTGTTAGTTAACGGGTTTTTCATTTAGGATTCTAGCTTGAATAAAATAGACTATTATTGCACCCCCCTCTAATTTTCACCACCAACCCGATCAGGGGTGTGAATAAAAAATACTATATATATTTTTGCAGACATGTTGTGTTTACGCGCATGTAAATTAAGAGATGATCGCATGGATGATGGGAGAGGGTTGAAGTCCGGGGAATTTATTTTCCTATCATTTTACATCAGTGTTTGTTGGTTGATGCTAAATAATATATGTTATATGTATATTACATAATATATATGATATATGCTTTTGTTGAAATTTCTTTGCTTTGAATAAAAATATTCTTTTCAAATTTAGACTGATTTAATTGCACACCAACCATCACAGTGTACCTACCGTCACATCGCTCCACAAATAAAGATGAACCCCCATATAAAAGCAACTCTAATCATATTAATGAAGTGGAAACAATTTTAAAGATTATTGTGGCACCAACCTCACCCTAATAATTCAGACATACATCTATATAGGACTGACTGGTTGTCCAAGCGACTATTGGGATACAGACTACACGAATTTTCTGTTCAGATTTAGTCATGGAGCTGTCTTCTGTCTAACCTAACGATGGACAGCAGGACCTTGTATTGAGTTTCTAGGCTGTATTTAACCGGTGTTGGCTCAAGTTTATTTTTACCAGTTCTGTTGATTTTTTCTTGGAGTGCATCTGAAATACGAGGAAATGTCAGTAGCTGAAGCAGCAACCAAATACAGAAACATTGGTATCTGTTAATGGAATGTGTTGTCAGCCCTGATTGTTCACCCAAATGGGATTCCGATTGGGCAGATTGTTCGTATTCTGGCGGAAACAAAAATCAGTCGATACAGTCCTAAGCAGTTTGGACTGAGGGGCTTGCTAAAGACCCATACCAGAAAATTACCTCAAACTGTGATATATAGATTGCAAATCCTGGCTTTTTACCGACTGAGCTCCCCTGTATAATGTAGTGATGGATTATCGAATCTGTTGACATTCCCAATATAGAGAGGATTATTTGCCCATCAGTCCAGTCCAGTGTAATCAGTACCTAACAAAGGCAGCCAGATTATCTCAATGGGTAAAGGCCCATAGTTGCGATGAATGGATTGCAGGTGTGAGCCCCACTGCTGGTCAGGTTGCTTTCCTAGTATGGGTTTTTAGCAAGCCTCTGACTCCAAACTTGACAAATCATTGATTTTTCAAAAATAATTTGTATGATTTAGTTGTTTCTTTGTCTGGTCTTTTTAGAGTGACTGATGACGCATATGAAATTTAGTGGATGTAGCCCTCATGGGAACACTGTTGCCCTCACGTTGCCTACAAACTCCAAAACATTAAAAATGATGAATTCACACACCAATTGCACCAAGAACAGTACAGATATTATTTGGTTTGATCTTGTTTTGATTTAATAGTTTTATTTTACATGGATAGCTTGAATAAGACCAGAAGTCTATTTTACATTAAGGTCCATGGAGTGAAGAAAGCATTAATCAAAGACATTGGTCCGGTAAACAGAGTCCATTTGACAGTCAGCGTTGAAAACATCTATATCTTGTGTATCGCGCAATAATGTAGCCGAGTCTTAAAATTATGTAAGGTTGTTGCATTTTAAAGGTTTTGATTAAAAGTGTTCCAAAGTCTAGGTGCTGCGACACTAAAAGCTAAATCTCCAGCCTGATTGAGTGTCCTGGGAACGACAAGAGAGTATCTCATATTTGATCTCATTCTGTAAGCCGATATTGAGGCGGGTACAACCCTGTTCGGTTTAACTTCATATACCAAAGTGTTTTCATAGACTAACGAACGGTTGGCCATAACTTTGTATGCGACTTATATACAGAAAGTAGGCCAGCAAGCCGCCAATCATTACCGACAGAGCCCTATAGCTACGTGCCTCATTCTGAAACATATTATACAACTGAATCCTCTACTACACCCAGTGGTTAAAGTATAAAATTTGAGTTGGCGTGATGCTATATCAACTAGATCATTGATATGAATATATGGATCTGCAATCACTCCGCAGTAAGGTTGATCCCGCAGACAGTATGTCATTAGGCTGTGACATCATCAAAACAGTTTCATTGGACCCGGTCACAGGTTTTACGGAAAAGGTAGACTTTGGACACATGACAGAAAGGAATACGCTTTATATATCTATCTCTGTATACGTCAATGTTTATGTTTAAGTCTATGCTTATGCCTATGACTATGCTGAATTGTAGAAGAGGTAATCATGTGAAGATAGTGTGGTGATTGGCTTGGTATATAGTTTACGTCATTCTCTAGCTGTGGATGCTAAGTGAAATCTATTTTGTATGCGAAGGCCTGCGAGCAGAATTGACATTAACCTGGTTTGGAGTAGATATGTTCTTGACTTAGTATTTATATTGTGTGGTCAAGCTGACTGATTTCTACTGGACTAGTTCGAATAGTATATAACATCTGTTTGTGGTGTCAATTCTATTTTATTTGAAACATATTTATCTATACACAGTAATAAAAAGGTAGTCATAATGAATATATAACATTACTTGGTGTAGTGATTGATGAGAATAGGGGTAGCCGGCATCCTGACATTCTGTATACATCTGACTATACCATTGACATAAAAAATCTCTAAAATGCCAACAAATATATACAGTATTGATCGACTGCATGCTGGTTGTCATTCTTGCAGATATGGGGTGACAATTTAGCATAGTTTTATTTATTATCTGCTACGTATATAGGTAAAATTTGCATTGCAATTATAATTATAAAGAATGTCTTCATGCCATTCTCCATTGTACTGGATTTGAGCTTGAAGGTTTTGGAGCAGCATGTGTGATCATCACAAGATCATTCGATCTTATATCACGTCATTTGCAGTATAGCAACTGAGCCACTGAGTCGGGACATTCCCGCAGATTTTCTGCCTCTCTCCTCATCAGAAAGCATAGAAAGTTGCTTATTGATATCTTCATGTTTCCCACTTACTGCTAAATAATATTTTTCTCAGAAAATTTAGTCCCATATGCATACGGCATGATTGTGGCTAGAAATGACTCGGGGAAATACTAGCTGAAGTGGACAACTCCAAAGTACACTGTTCTGCTGAGTGAGCCAGGTTATTTGGCTTATCGACATGTGCCGGGTGGTAGGGCGAGAGGGAGAAAAGAAGGGGATCTTTACCCCTTTCGCCCCATCACCAGTCACATGCCGAAGAGCCAGGTCACCTGCATATTGCCGAGTATATTGTAACTGGTGATGGCATTTGCCTAACCTTGGATCTTTTCACAACATAGTGTTATTCTCCTAACTCTATGGCTCACAGTCACACCATACACTGTAGGTTTGATTTGATAGTTTTATTCTGTATGGATAGCTTAAATAAGACCATGAAGCGAAGAAGGCATTAATCAAAGACATTAGTCCGGCAAACAGAGTCCTGGTCAACGTTGAAAACATCTTGTCTTAGTCTTGAAATAATGTAAAATTGTTGCATTTAAGAGCGTTCCAAAGTCTAGGTGCTGCGACACTAAAAGCTAAATCTCCAGCCTGATTGAGCGTCCTGGGAACATCAAGAGAGTTTCTCATATTTGATCTCATTCTGTAAGCCGGTGTTGAGGCGGGTACAATCATGTTCATCAGATACGTAGACGCGCCTCCAGTAACAGTCTTATCGGTCAGTATACACATATGAGATCATCTCCGAGTTCCCAGATCAGTCTATCCAGTCTGGTGAAGTAAAGATTAGGCACGAGAAGAGGGTATATTATGAAGACATCTTAAACCTCTATTTTTAATTTTTTTGAGTGCATTTTGGGATTTGGAAGAAAAAGATAGCCAAATTGTGTCTGCATAATCCATTATTGATTGCACCAAAGATGTGAATACTATCTTGGATTGTTTAGTGTCCAGAAAATTCCTAATTCGTTTAAAAAGGTATAGCCTGGAACTGGCTTTAGAGTGCACATGTTTAATGTGTTCTTCCCAAGATAGGTTTTTATAAAAAACTACACCAAGATATTAAAATTAAAAATTGGTACGGTAGACTATAAATTTAGTTTATGATATGTTGAGACTCAGTTTGCTCAAAGAAAACCAGATGTTAATCGCATTTAATCTGTCTTTTATGGTATCAGGGTTGCCAGAGCTAAAAAGAACAACAGTATCATCAG
>Ga0224511_10002992_pt1 | contig 11854 bp, 7 predicted proteins | sample SF_May12_sed_USG_2_FD_169988 | JGI IMG/M metagenome (GOLD analysis project Ga0224511, IMG submission 169988) | Sediment microbial communities from San Francisco Bay, California, United States - SF_May12_sed_USGS_8_1 | ecosystem: Environmental > Aquatic > Marine > Sediment | place: USA... | reverse complement strand
CTTACTTGAGTCAGGACGAAAAAACTCGAAAGTTCATTTTTAGAAAAGACATGCTGTGTATTGGCACCTTTATCTACACAGGCCCTGGTCATTTGGATGCTACTAAGCCAATATTATATTCTGGAATGAATGACACTTGGCCTCGCTTCCCAGCTTGGGCAACCTTTCACTTGTATATTCAATCTTTGAACTGTATGTTTTGGCTTGGATTCACAATTGCATTCAGTGAATGAATAGCTGGAATCTAAATGCATTGCTACTCTTCAGTGGAGTACCCATTCCAACTGCCAATCAATGCAAGGCGTTACATAACCTCCTGATGCCCCAAGTGACCTGTGTAATGCGCTGAAGTGGTGTGAGCCCATCATCCATGCCCCTCTGCAGTCGACTCACAAATGTGCGCAACAGTTTGAGCTAGTCACGAGACAGCACTCCTGGGAAACTAAATTTAAGCTGGCTCCCAAAAATCACTTGATCAGCTAGCGGATAGCCAATGCATTTAAATATGCGCTTTCACCCAGATAACAAAAGTATAAGCCAAAGCCAGAACTTACCTATCGATCCAAACTCTCAAGAGACTAATAAAACGCAACAGAAGATGTGAGACAAGCTAGACCTCCTACTGCGTCAAACCTGTGTTTCCTTGCCTTATGACATGAGGCGTATAATTATGGTGCTTAGATATTCAAATGCATCTTAATATTCGACCACTTCGGTCCAACTTCCATGGCAGAAATTATGACTACATTCCCTTCCTTTAACTGCTGGACTGAGTGATTATGAACACCGGGTGCGTGAGTAAGATTACCAGACAGCTGTCACCAACCTACTTCGTTGTGTGTTTCAATCTAAATTTTGAGAGCCAATGGTCTGACAACTCTATGTTCCTGTGAGATGAGAAACCCTGGTAACGGATTACGGACAGAGCGTTGCCAAGAGACAGTCACCGATAAGGAGATGTTATGATGAACATAAACAGCTTCATGAGGATGGACATACACTGCTTTACCAGAGTATGCATACAGTGGATGAAGCTTGAGTGAGGACTCCAAAAGGGAATATAATTCACTAAATAATCCAAAGAGTAGATATAAGAAAGACAGTAGGGAGTCAACACAACAATTGTAGAAATCAATAAAATGAAAACACCCAGTTTGTTGTGTCGATTGCTGGAAGGCAAATGCTCAGCAAATATGTACCCTGGGACAGGATCAGTGTTACAGTCAGAGTAAGCGATGGACGGATGGCATACATACTACTTATTGCTACATCAGCTGAGAGATCAACACATGCAGATGACTATCAGTATGAAAAAGGGGCTCACCCGATGATGCGTCGTGTGTTTCGTTGCCACAATATGAGGGAGTTGTGAACTACATTGTGCAATTTGGCAAGGTCATCGCAGACTTCGGCACAAGAATTTTGCTTAATGCGTTGACATTTTCTTGGCATCAAAAGTTGGCCCTACTGAACTGCAGACAAGACCATTGCTACCCGATGTAGAGAGGCCAGGTTATTGTAACCTGCTGCTACCGTCAATGACAAAACTAACCACGCTGATGTCGTGATGGTAGGTCTTGATGATCTTGCTCTTCACTCTCGGCCGGTCGGGAGAAGGACTGCCATTAGGAATGCAGGACGATCGCGGCATTCTCACCAGATCTAGACCTCTACAATGAGAGCACACATCCAAAAGACTGACGATAAACTAGGAGATGGCCATATATACAGTTCTAGCTGAGAGGCCAACATGAAAACGAGACAACAGTACCGCAACACTCAATAACAGCCATAGTCGCCCTGTGTGTGTTGATCATCTGGCCTTAGGGTTATCTTCCAGATTGATAAATGCATGTAAACTGCAAAGCGACCTTCCTGTAAGTGTAACTCTGGTGGATTTGGCCGAATATTTACTCATTGAGTCTCACAGTCAGGGCTTATACCAGTCAAGTTGGGAACCACTTAACAGTCGAGGGTCGCAGGACTTGACTACGCCGATAGCAAACAAAAGAAAGGGACGCACTGCCCCACTGAGGATAAATAGCTTACTATAACTCAACAGTATAGTCCGCTCATTGGTCAACTGTATTCACAATAGGCTCGCTGATTGTATTGATCTATTAGGTGCTACATGGAGATTATAGATTATCGAAATAAATCTTGCTGATTTTCCTGTAATACAGCTTTGGCCTGAGCTACTAATACTAATTGGCTGGCTGACACAGCCCTTCCAATAGGAGAGCAGAGCCCATTGTATCCATCTAACAGAGACACTTCACGACCAGACGATCTTATAAACCTTTTCGGGTCGAATCACGTAATTTATTCTTTTTACACAGAAGCTGTGAAATCAGTACTGGTAGCCAAATCTACCGACTATCCAATTATAATGAGTCAGTTCTGAAGCTTAGTGCCAATCCAAAACCCATATGACTGATTATCATGGGATGGATCCCACCCGAACTAGATGGCTTCCAGCATCTGACTAATTGGCCAATTAGACTAGCCTCATCTGGTCCCTCCGGTCTCTTTGTCTAAGACATCACGATCGCGCTTGCATTGTAAATAGAATGTCCGGATTGCTAGAGATATGATGAGTTCATTGAGTTTCTGCATGACAGCTAATATCCTTAATGTGACTCACACCTATTTGCCAACTGGCAGCAGCCAATACTGTCAACAACTATTCCCACCCAACAGGGAATGAGTAAGAATTGTAGATAGACGGGGGTCATCAAACCCTGATTCCGATGATATATCAAGCTCTCTTCGACCAAATAAACCAGCAATTCATCAAGTACCGGGATAAGAAAGCTCGCAGGCAAACGATCAATGTATCTGCTTACCGCAGCTAGCTGACGGGGCAGACAAGTGGCCAAACGAAACCATTAACCTCCTCCCCCAACCCACCCAATAGCAAAAAGTCAGAATGCAACCACCTGATAAAATCTCATATGCTTGCCTGCTGCATGAAAAACTGATACAGTGGTGGAAACAAATCTAAGGTCAGTACCTACATTCACGGGTGGCGTATCATCGACCGTTTATAGGAAAACCCGGACTATATATGAGACCAGGAGAGCTCGACGAATGATTTGCGTTCACTCTGATTAGTGAAGTATACGACTGAGTGGCAAAGTTTATTCAATATATTCCACACTAATACTGACTTCGAGCTGGCCTGAAATCAAGTAGGCCTACACAGAAATCACAATAGACACCAGTAATAAACTGAGCCACTCCCCAAAGCAGCGCATCACAGTGGCAGAGAGAACGGCTGAGTAATGAGTTGACTCTCACTCTCCGCCCCAGAGTCAGTCAGTCCGAGTCTTACTCTTACTCAGTAACTTACTGGAGCGGGTGGATGATTCACTAATTAACTAAACTCTTAAGTGAGTGGCCGTGGATCATTCATTCACTAAGTAGTGACTAGTGACTGAATCGGTGAATGGGCAACTCTCAGTCAGTGTCACACAATAGTGTCACTCTACTCACTGTGACTGTGAGTCAATCAGTCAATGAGTCACTCACTCACTCACGAACAACCCAGTCAAAAATAATTTTAAAAATTTATTATACAATTTTAATGATTTATTCAATTATTTATTGATTGGTTCATTCAGTTCAAACTCACAGTCACTCATATCATGATCAATTACTAAATTCGCTGATACACTGAAGGTGAATCACACATTCACTGACTTTCACTCACTCTGAGTCTGACCCAGTTCAGTACTTACAGAGTTCAATCACGAATCAGTCAATTACCAATATGAATATCCCATTCCTACTAGTTACTAAGTTAGTTAGTCTTACTCCTACTAGTACTACTACTACTAGTACTAGTAGTACTAAACGTATAAATATAATGTACACCAGTATAATTTTAACTTATGTTAATTTAATTATTTATTAATATTATACTAATAATTATATATATACTATAATATACTAAGTAATTATTTAGTAACTACTACTACTAGTACTAGTAGTAGTACTACCAATGCTACTACTAACTAATAGTAATAGTAATACTAACTAAGTAACTACTACTACTTGTCTACTACTGCTATTAGTATTACTAGTCCTGACAGTGAGTCAGTGACTGAGTGAGTGTACACTGTACTGTAATTTACACTAATGTAGTGTATCATTATCAATCATCATAAATATCATTCATTTCAATTTTCATTCAATCAATCTAATGATCAATCATCATCATCATGATGATTGAATCATTGATCATCATGATGATGATGATCATTCATTTCATGTGATCAACCGATATGGGTGGTTTTGATGGTCTTACCATATGATGTGGGGCGAGGCTCTTGTAGATTTACACACCTGACGATGCTATAGTATGTGCTAGCACGTGTGACAGTCCTTTTCGTGTTAAAGAAAACTACCAGAACAGTAAAAAGCCATCCATGCGAACGCAGTAAATGCGTAATTGTAAATAAAAACCGAACCGAACCGGAGGCAAGCTTTCCGTCCAGGAACACGGCATAAAAATGATAACCTTATACTACATACTGGTTGGAACGGGGACATCAGCGGCAGTAAACCGGGCCTAACTTTTTGGGGAGGGCATCAAGGTTGGACAACTCCGAACAGTTTCTATCCGTTATAACTTGAGGTCAGAGGGCAGAAAACAAGTGCACGTGGTGTCCAGAAGTGCCCAAACTACACAGTACACACTGACCTGTGCCACTCACGGGCTCAGAGACATCATATCATCGTATGTGATATCTGTCACTCTATGTCTCTGGTGCTATTGCCTGTGTAGTACTAGTACACAGACAAAAGCAACTGTGAAAGTTTGAAATTATATTATAACAGACTACAATAACAATGCAAATCCAGGATGTTGCATCACTCAGCTCAATTGAGATGCAGCTCGAGCGCATCACAGTTACTGAGTTAGGTTAGTGAGTTATTGAGTTAGTAGTGAGTCAACTTAGTTAGAGTTACTCACTTACAGAGTTAGTGTTACGATTTACGCACACACTACACAGTGATTCACTCATCCACAATCACATTCAGCAACGAATGAGGAATTCATCAGAATCATGATTAATTGAGTGGCCAGTGAGTTGTCGACTCTGGCAGTCACGGTCACTTACAAGTTACTGTAACTTACTGCGAGTGTGACTGTGAATGACCGACACTGACGGACCGTGACTCAGTCAGGAAGTGGGTAACTAAGTAACTAACTTACTCAGTGAGCGGGTGACTCATTCACTCAGTCACTGGCCCAGTCGCTTACAAGGTTTCCGCGTAGTGGAGTTAATCAGTTATTCACTAGCCTCTGCTCTAGCCTAAGTAGTAAGTAGTTGCTGGGAATTTAGTTATGTTCTAACTAGTCAGTCAGTGAGTCAGTGTCACCAATGAATGAGTTAACTTAATGAGTCACTTTGACAGACCCACAGGGACAATCATACAAAGATACATACTGAATCAGTGATTGACTGCCTGACTGACTGACTGAGTCACTCACTGACTCCTGAGTAACAAAATTATTAATATATGGTATCGGAAAGTGGTGTTGTATTGAATAACCTACCATAATGATAATCTATATAGCTGGACCTGTGCATCAGACCTGTAAATAAAACAACCCTCATAGGATTTTTTCTTGACCTGAGAGAGAGAGAGTTGCAGCAATCAGCTGTAACAACCCATGTTGCTGCAACCTTTTGGTCAAGTCTTATCCAGCGGAAATCAAGTTGCCACACATTGCTGCAGAAAACCACACTTACAAATTTAGGTTCAATGTTGCAGGCATTGATACAGACAAAGACCACATAACGTCAACAACCTGAGGTGTTATAGTTTTGTTCACACCTCTCACTATGTTTGACACCAGCCTGACACCTACAAAGCATATCTTACTACGGTGTTGCAATGGCGAGTCGCAGATCAATGGCATCTTCGCGTTCATCTGGTACACTCTCAAACTCGGTAAGTGGTACCATTCTGCACAGTAAGAAAGGATGAAGATGATAAAGACTTTTGATCTTTCTGCGCCTATGAGTATGTGGTACCTGTTCCTGCGATTGTACCAAATTCTACCGAGTCTCCACTCAGAGTTAGACAAAACCATCCACTGTATTCAATAGACAACATAAGCTTTGGTGTGGCAGAATCAGGCATTCAGGTGTTATAAGCATATAATGGCAGTGTCATGTGTTCTGTGATATGATGATGTCACATGCTTACCCCAGTGCCTTCTGCAAGGGCATGTGTCCTGACATAGGCACTAATCTATCGTAACTTTGGTGATGAGGGAATATCTATGAAATTCTCCATCTTGCGCTATAATGAGGTAAGGCAGTGGCTTTGGATAAACATTGTTCAGCTCCTCCTTTTACTGTTACTTTGTTCCTTCTGTCACCAGATTCACATTGTAGACCAACGAAGCCGTGTCGCAGATGAGATACGCCTTGCTATAGAGCGAGTCTTTGGCTTCATGATGCTTTCCATATAAAAGAAAATGATTTCTCTAACCTGATCTTATCAGATCTACATTATCCTTCTCACTATAGTTTTTCTGTATTTTAATTCAGATGAGCCACCATCGGTTTCGGAGATCTGGTGTGAATAGTCAGGCTGTTAGTAACACCACCCCAGATGAGCAGCCATTTTCTGTATTCAAAGGTGACCTATCACAAGACTCGCCACCGTTCACTCTGCCCAATTTCTTCCCAGCTCCGAATAACAACAGCAGGTAACTATCTATTCACAACAAAATATGCAACCTGACAAATTAGGCCTATTTACGTGATTTCAGTCACAATAAAATGAATTTTGGTGGCAATCACGTGAACATACAGCGGCGGTCAGAAAACTGCTGGGTTGGTCACTGGACAGACAAAATTCTAATGAGCTCTCCTACTAAGCTCATTGGAGCCTTGTCGAAACTCCACCCTTGTTTTAATTGTGCAAAGTGGTTTGTTCTAAACACTTAAGTGCTCTAAGACCAAGTTCCAGTGCGTATTTGTTATTCTCTCTAGAATGCGATGTCGTTTTTGTCTGCAGGGACAGTTTTGCCAGTGCCAGTTCAGATGAGCAGAGCAACCATGCCCCAAAACCCTCTCGGAGAGGGAAAGGTAGAAAAAAACAGCAACCTAATGTCATCATAACACATCCTCCACCTGAAACTAAAGGTAATGATCACTAATAATACTTGCGTGATTACATAAAATTTCGTCTTTCACGGTCCATTTGATGGAACCTTTATTTTTGAAGATTTCTCAAACTTTCCACAGAACACCAAAACCCCGCGGTCTCTGATTACATCTAACAACCCTATTGATCAGTCTGTGCGAAATGCTTCTCTGTTGTTTTTAGAGCCTCCCCCATCCAATAGAGAGTCTAAGAAGGTCTCGAGTAGTTCTCTCTCAGTCACCATGCTGGATACTAAGGTGAGATCACTGATAACACTTCCTGGGTATCTCAGCACCATAAAATCCATTGATATGAATATGTGGGTCAGCAAATGTCAATCCAAAGGTTGAACAAATCAATTCGGTTCTGATAAATAAATGTAAACTACACAGTAATCGCTACAACTATATTACAAGCTGTCTTTGCTTTTTGTTGAAGTGCAAAAAACTCATAGCCTGCATCCATTTTGTGGAATTGTCTACATTTTTCGTAAAATCTTCAGCGTGTTCAATGAATTCGTTCCTCTTTGATGGCGTCAGAACTCATTGAGATTTTCAGCAGGTCAGCTTCATAACCGCAGATTGATTGGCGATTCATATCAATGTTAAAAATCTAACCAACGAAAAGTATTTCCCGGCTCGGATATTGTTCTAAACTAGACCTCTGACATCTGACCTCTGACATCTGACCTCTGACATATGATTATGATGTAACTATGCGGCTATTTCGTTTGATCCACTACTCTAATATATAATAGAATAATTGTAACATTTGTAGCCAAGGAAATCTGAGCGCAAAAGATCCAACGTGAAACCTGCAGCCCCCACTGTCAGCTATGAGGTGGAGTACCCAGATGATGAGGAGGTGGGTTCCCGTTTGCAGATTGGTGGGCCCTGGGCTGCATTATATATACATATATTAGTATATGTATTTGTAGTAATTGATCAATTCTCGTATTTCAACTGAAGATAATGTCTGCAGTATCAATTCATGATTGAATCGCATGAAACATAGTCTTGAACAAAGTTACTATTTATATCAAAAAAGACTTTCACTGTGCATTCCCAATCATGTGATCAATTCTGAAATTGGTGTCCACTTGACTCCTTTGAATTTAAAGTGAAGCTTGGATTTTTTATTTAAGTTCTGTATATAGATAATACTACCAGTGGGCTTTATTCAATCTAAGATGTATCAGGAATAGGAATAATGATCAACCAGATTGGCTTTGCCTGCGAGCTTGACCCTTGGACACTATTTTCTGCACCAATTGTCTGTTTTGTCTTCTAGGCTGCGATGACCACAGTTGATGCAATGGCAGTAGCCCGATTTGAAAACGAGGAGGTGATTAACGTGTTTGGTAGTGAGAGGGATGTTGTTGAGTTTCCGGATGAGGAAGAAAATACGAGCTGCACTCAGGTAGAAATCTGGTAAAAGTCAGCCGACACAAAAACCTTTTGAGCTCACATGTTGCGATAGTAACAAAAAAGTGTCTCACTTTATACCCTCTTTCCAGTAAAGATATCATTTTTCTGACCAGGACTCATATATTTTATAAGCTCGCTAATTCACCTTTATCATTCCTTATCATGGGATGTATTCAATCAGGCACATACCCATGTACATGTAAGGTGTGTATGTGGTGGGAATCAAGCTTGTAACTTTGTAAATTAACTTCTAGCAGTCTGACAATTCAAAGGGCTGGTGAGACGGGCATCAGGATGCTTTAACGTGTAGCAAAAATTGATTTATTCACCATGCACTGTATCAATCAGTGATGGAAGACAGGGCATAGACTAATAAATGAATTGCTGCGATGTGACCAGTTTTTTCCTATCGGTTTTTTGTTTTGTTATCATGGTACTGAACATGTTAGCTTGGCCCTCCCTCACTGACTCTCTAACTATGCAATCCAGACTTTTAGACTTGATATGAGGCGTCTGTTGGGCCTCCCTTTAACATAAACTTTGAAGGCTAGGCTAAGGCCAGGTACTGGTATCGCTAGTAATTCTTACTCAAACAGTACTAACAACCTATGACCTCGGTATCCCACTCATACAGGGCGAACTTTGTGCGACCTGAATTAGGTATGTGTGGAACCGTTGGTGGTGATGTCATCCGTTTTTGTGCATGAGATACCCACTTTTGAAACCTCAACTTAGAGCCCTCTGATCATCCAATAAAAACTGACATCCATTGTCAGCTTGACCAATCAGGATGTTCGGCTTGTTGGAGTATAAAAGGGAGCGCAACCTGAGGGCTCAGCAGTTTCGCTCGCCACACCATGGTTAACCGATCAAAGTCTCCGGCTGGAAAAGCTATTGCTGCCATCAATGGTAAGTTTCAACAGTTGAATAACATTTTGATTGATTGCTTGGTTACATAGCATAAGCTAGTATGACATTGCAATCTTGAACAGTTCTATATTGCTCATAATTTGTGATTACGTTACTGCTGAATTTAACAGGCAACGATGAGCTACCCGATACTACTACCAAGCGACGAAGCAGGACTGTGGCAAAGCCTGTGAGAACTGGTGTTGCCAAGAAAGCCAAGAGTGTTAAGAAGACTACCTTGATCAAGGGCCGACGTCAACGAAGGTCATCCTCCCGCCGAACAGGACGTAGTAGAACAAGGCGCAGCTCCAAGAAGACAAGAAAGGGAAGATCCTTGAGAGGGAGAAAAGGAAAACGAATGGGTAGCAGACGCAGCCGTCGATCCCGCAGTCGCAAGTATGTATATGGTCCGCAATTGACCTCAATGATCATGTGTGAAATCTGTTTTGGTTCCAAGGGTTGCTTTGAACTGCTACATTTGTGTCATTCTTGTATCACTATATATCACATATAACGGTGATGTCATCGATTTCGGCCATCGATCTGTTGTAGCGGTAGGGGTAAACGGGTTGGCCGCAAGACATCGAGAGGACGCAAAGGGAAGCGATCAGTTTCCAGGCGCAGCAAACGCTTATCCACCAAGACTTCTAGGAGACGATAAATATGGGACTCATGGCAGCGACGCTGATTATCCGTCCTGATTTTCGTAGACAGTTTCATTGAGTTTTTGTTTTCGTTAGTAACAATACAGTATGATAACCATGTCATTTCTTGTCCTCGTTCTGGTAAAGCAATCCAACCTATCTAAGCATATCAAACTAAGGCCTCTGGTTAGGCCACTATCATGAGGCAGTAAAATGCGTAGGAGGTAAAACTTGTCAGTTTTCCAATTTTCCAGTTTTTATAAGTGATGTACCAGATCATGCCTTTCAGACATCATCTACCCGAATAGTAACCCTTAATTACAGCAATATTTCAAATAGATTGAAAGGTTCTACGCGTACCTCGGACCGTATTGCAAATACTCTTGTTACGCAAGTATGCGCAAACTTGACTTACAAAAAAGCCTATTTAGACTTGAATCACCCAGCACAAAGATTAGATGGCCCTGCACCTTCCCTCACAATGTACAGAATATGAGGTGTACCTAACTTGCATCGTATGAGTTGATCCGACCTATGTTTCCTCATTGGGGTGTAGCAACTACATGTAATATCATACATTATTCTAGCTAGTGGCCTACGATCCTGCGATCGTAGAAAGTCAGGTAACTATAGGTGTTGTGCTATATTATAAATTGTGCTACGCTACGAGTTAACAGACATGAGTTAACAAAATTTATTCTTCACAAAAACAATAGAGAGATTGTGGAGTTGTGTACCAAGCTACAGAACCGGAATTTTAGCGATTCCAGCTATGTATAATGACTATAATGACTAACTCGATGAGCCATTCGCTCACTCAGTGAAAACATTGCTCGCTTTGGATTGCCATTACTGGTGACTTTGTGCACAATCTTGATGGAAATATATGATTATGTCTGGTATATTAGTTCATAACATCAGTGATTGCCGACAAATTGTGGCAGACTGTTTTGATTAAACTGGGAGAAGGGGAACATATCAGGTATCACAGTACAGAATTTGAAAGAACTTTCGTACAAACTCCAACGAAGGCGCCTGGATTTGCGCGATGATGCCAGATAGCGGCCGTTTACCGATACCGGAACACAACTCCCCCGCCTCTCCAATGTTCTGTGAGGCTATGCGAATGTAGCTGTAGAATTTTAGCTGTGATGTGATATCTGGCCTGATGGGTACATCTGCATGTTGTGTCTTGTGTGCGCTTTGCTTGGTTTGTATGTAGCAGGTCAGTCTGCGGATCCCTTGACGAATGTCTGACTGATAAAGACTGTCTAGTTTCTTCCTTCTACCTACATTCAGGATAGATACATGGAACATTTTTGCATTCCAGCTGTTGTCAAGTTAGCGCGTACCTACCTGGCACAAAGGGGTTGTACGCAGGCCTGCTTGTCAATAGTAGAACCACCTTCCTATCGCCCTGCCGCTGTGTTAGACTATCTGCCTGTCTGCATCATACTATGACTTTTCATTCAATTGTACATGACTCTTTTCTTTTAATTCAGAGAATGAAGTACTACATGAACAAATCGCATCAGAGATTGGCTCTTACTGCAGGCCCAAGAGATTCCGATGACCAGGTGAATTTAACATTTCAGCAAAATACAAATGAAGCAAATAATTATAAAGTAAAGAGGGTGGGTAGCTGATATGCCGGTGTGTACTCGTTGCTTTGAACTCGGTCTGTCTGTTCCGTATAGTTTAAGG
>Ga0224511_10002991_pt1 | contig 11854 bp, 9 predicted proteins | sample SF_May12_sed_USG_2_FD_169988 | JGI IMG/M metagenome (GOLD analysis project Ga0224511, IMG submission 169988) | Sediment microbial communities from San Francisco Bay, California, United States - SF_May12_sed_USGS_8_1 | ecosystem: Environmental > Aquatic > Marine > Sediment | place: USA... | reverse complement strand
CATTTAAAGATTGGCTTTATACAACTACTTGACTTTTTATTATGTGTTATATATTACTATGTATTTTGGGCCGGTGGCCTTTATGTACAAATAAACTATTTGAGTTGAGTTGAGTTGTACTGATAATTTCCCCGTGCAGGTGTGGTGCCAAGCAAGCTGAGCATGATGGGGTTTGCGACGGTGTTGAACCACTACATCCCTGGCAGCTTCTACCCCCTCGGCGGCACCAGCGAGATTGCCTTCCAGATAGTGCAGGTCATTAACATTTAACTGTATAAATGATGAAGTATGTTTGTAAACAAATGTCAAAGACGGGTCATATTATGGGAACACCCACGGCGGATGGCGTCCTCAATGATGTTGGCTCTATTTCTCAAACAGTCAAATGTCCGATCTTTATAAAACTTGGGACAAGTTCATGACCATAGTATCTTGAAAAAGTTTTAACCAACCAAATCACTGCAGGCACTTTAGAGTTATGGCCCTTCATTTTTACAAATTTAATGTTGGCTGCTTTTATGGGCGTATTATGCTCCAACATGCAGACTGTGGAATTAAACATTTTCACTGAAGTCTCAATTTTGTTCTTTAAGTACATCAGCTTAAGACAAATATATAACTTTCTATTATGCTTTACGGTGGAATAAACTTACATTCCACTGTTCATTTATATTTTTCGCTACAGTTAATAATTTAACTGTTACGCCATTGTCTTGTTAAGGCTGTTGTTGGTTTGTCCACCACCACACAATAATAAACACATTGAAACGTTAATTAAGCTGGGCAAAATATGACGTCAAAATGACAGAATTGTAGGGTTAGTACTTCATGCGCTTCATCGTTTTGGCTGTTTAAGCCTAAAAGAAATAGAAAATTTGTTGATTTTTGTGTGTAATTTGTAAGATAGAAATTCATTGCACTCGTGATCACAGAAAACTATGCCACTCATAAAAAGTCGCTTTCTATGATCGCTCGTTACATAAATTTATATATATAACAAACCAAAATTCTACAAATATCCCCTATGAAATATAGTCAAACATAAATATACTGTGAAATTTAGACAGTACAGATGTGAAATAGTTATAATTACATGACAATTGTACCACACAATGTTGTGGCTGTGTGAATGTTGTTGCTGTGCCAGTAATGTGTTGTTGCTGTGCCAGTAATGTGTTGTGGCTGTGCCAGTAATGTGTTGTTGCTGTGCCAGTAATGTGTTGTGGCTGTGCCAGTAATGTGTTGTGGCTGTGGCAGGTGATAGAGAAGTATGGAGGCCGGGTGATGGTGGACGCTCCCGTCACACAGATCCTCATCAACGAGAAAGGGCGCGCTCACGGTAGTTGGCACTTAATCACAGTTTGGTAAATTAAATCATTTTCGTTAGACACTTTTCACACTTAGGACAACACTTTTCAAAAGTTAAAATAACATCTGAAACAGTCATTGGTGATACATGTATTTTGTTTAGCATGAACCTGCAATGTTCAAGTGTGTACCAGGTGTTCGAGTGAAGAAGTCGAGTGGCGAGGTGGACATATTTGCCCGCCGCATCATCTCCGACGCTGGCCTCATCAACACGCTCAAGTACCTGCTTCCACAGGAAGTTGCAGTCAAATGTCGTAAGATGCTCTCTCACTTTATCTAGGTAAAATGGTGGTTGGAAGCAAAAAAGTAATTATTCGACAGTAAATGGTATGTTTACAGCTGAACCTCGTTGATTCGAAGTCATCGGGACCGCGTCAAATACTTCGAAATACTGAGGCTTCGAATTAATGAATTACGAACATCCATGTTTACCTACCAAAAATATTTTGAGTTGGAAAAAGTACGTTTAACGGTTATGTTATACCAATGAGTCTGAAAGCGATTAGTAAAGCACGGCAAGTTTTATTTATTTAATTATAGCAGATGAGAATTTGGTTTGTGACAATTTTAATAACATTTTTGTGCAGAACTAGATGATATAAAATGTGCAACTGATATCGATATGTTAAAGTGAACGTCTTTATAATTTATACAACCCTGACACTTTACTCAAAATATTATGACACGAGAACTTTTCACACACCATCCCGGGATAAACAAACAAAACAATTACCACAACGCTTACCCAAGCTTGTTAATTGGGTGTCACTGCAGATGTGCGAAAACCATCTTAAGATGTAAAAGTGTCGTCTGCGCCAATCAACTAGGTGCTAAATTACACTCGGATTCAAATATGACTTTTTGTGCTGAAAACAAGAACTTCGGAACGAGATTTTCGATTTGAAATACCGAAAAATTCGGATGTTTCAATTCGGTTCAACGAGTTGTTTTTAAATTAAAATAAGAAGGATAATAAACGGGACCAGACAAAACACTTCATAATACTGAATAATTCGGATAAACAGTGTTCGGATCAAGGAGGTTCAGCTGTATTTGCAATCGTTTGGCTTTACCATTCCATAGAAAGAGTATTTGAAACTTTAGAGAAAAAACTGTAAAAGCTACATGTATATGATTTAAACATTCAGAAAAGGCACAGATAGATAATATGTGACACAACAGATTATTTAAGATTAAGACACTTAGTTCTTCACTTGTGACATACACACTAACTCCTTGATATTTCTGTACACTCATGTACACGTGTGTTCACCGACCCATTGTCGTCTACCCCACCAGCTGCCTACCCGCTGCTGGGCACCAAGCTCCAGCCCAGCGTCTCCTACCTGACAGCCTTCATCGGCCTCAACGGCAACTCCGAGGAACTCAAGCTGCCCAAGGGAAACGTCTGGTCATTCTCCAAGTAAGTCTTGCCCAGTGTTGGATCTGTCTCTGCAGTTCACAATAGTGATATATTGAAGTAAGTCTTGCCCAGTGTTGAAGCTGTCTCTGCAGTTCACAATAGTGATATATTGAAGTAGGTCTTGCCCAGTGTTGAAGCTGTCTCTGCAGTTCACAATAGTGATATATTGAAGTAGGTCTTGCCCAGTGTTGGAGCTGTCTCTGCAGTTCTACATCTGTCATAACTTCCTGCCAACACAACTTCCTCACAGTGCATGCATTTACAGTAAAGTTCGCTTATAAGGAACCCTGTTATAAAGAATATCCGGTTATAAAGAACTGATTTTCATTTCCCAATCTTTACAAGAGAACTAGTTCTCTATAGGTTTGTTAGGAACTCTGGTTATACGGAACATATTTACACTGTCCCGATGAGTTCCGTATAAGCAGATTTTACTGTAATATAACTTAAGTTTTTTTATTGTAATCAAATACAATTATTTTGCAGTTTTACTGCTCCTGTCCTGTTTCAACAACTCACCTAAAACTTGTTACATGTTTATGATATATATGAAGTTGTAAATGTACATTAGGTGACTTACTATGTAAATGTATTGTATGACGACTACCCGTGTGCCCCAACAACCTCTATCGCCTGCTTCAGTGCGGACTATGAGCACGACCTGGAGGCGTACACAAACCAGGGCCTCGAGGCAGCAGCCAGTGGAGAGGTCCCCCTCATGTTCACATCATTCCCGTCAGCCAAGGACCCCGCATGGCAGCAGAAGAACCCAGGTCAGTGTGTTACACAGTTGTGATCCTGTGCTAAGGGCTCTATTAGAATAGTTTGACAAAATGGCTGTTGGACGTGTTGGTGGTAGGTCATGTTTGCGACAAGCTTTGGTTTATTGAGTAAGTGAGAGCTTAAAGAATCCCTACCACAGCCCCCTTGCTGGGTAAGTAAACATAAGTCACAGAGTAGGGAAAGTTAAGATACATGTAATTCACATTCTGTTGAGTAGAAAAAGCTTTTTGTGTATCTGAAATCCAGCATGTTGAATATTCGTCTGACTGTACAGCATTCTAATACTAGTCATAAGCTGCATGTACATGTGTGTCAAGTTCAGGAATGTGAATATCTGAGTTCAGTGAATTTTATTTCTCTGTAGACAAGTCAGTTGCGCTGGTGATCACGCTGCTGCCATGGTCGTGGTTTGAGTCGTGGGCGGAGGAACGTGTGAAGAAACGTGGTGAGGAGTACGAGGGCCTCAAGATGGCCATCGGCCGCCAGATGTGGCAGCAGCTGCAGAACCTCTACCCACAACTCGCCGGACGGGTAACTGCAGGCTTTGATATATGTCTCTTGCCTGATGGCCAAATCCACTCTATAATGTGTCCTAGATTAGCAGGTTACAACATTATAACAACAACCATGAATGGTTCAACTTGTTATATTCAAGATTTAATGTCTGCTCCTATGCCGTGTTGCACTATGATATCCCTGCTAGTCACTGTCTCCTTCCATGTTGTCAGATGGAGTATCTGGACGTAGGGACACCTCTGTCCAACAAGTACTACCTGGGTCAGTCAACGGGGGAGATGTACGGGCTGGACCACAACATCGAGCGCTTCCTGCCCGAGGTCTCGTCAGTCCTCCGACCCCAGTCTGGCATTCCTGGCCTCTACTTCACTGGTATGATGTTCTTCACTGAGACTGACTGGCATAATAAAATAGGTGTTGAATGAGTTAAACAATTGATTGTGTGTTTTAATTATATTTTGTATTTTAAAACAAATCACATGTAAAATCATGTGTTAAAATGCAATCTTATTTAATTTGTACATTATGCCAGAAAAGGTCAAATATTTGTGTTGTACATTATTGTTATAATGACAGTTCACTTTCCTGATCCTCTCCTACTCCCCCCTTCCTCACCACCACACCACAACCATCAGAATCATCTAACAGTAACCTACCATCTTGTCCCCCAGGCCAGGACATCCTCACATGTGGGTTCAGTGGGGCCATGCACGCTGGGCTGCTCACTGCCTCCGCCATTCTCCATCGAAACCTCTTCAACGACCTTACTGCTCTCACCAAGGAGGTAGGAAATGTTTGTACTGAAACAGTTGGAACACTTGAGACAGAAGCTGGTAGTTTGAAGGATCACCATTGAGTCAGCTTCCTTGATGACTGTTTAGTCTTTTTTTATTCTTTAAGAGTTTTTTGACAATTGTGCACGTGGATTGAACCTGGTATGGCTGTACCATATCACCATTTTCATTATAGAACATAAAGTTTAAACAATCACACAGGCATTTAACTTAAGTTTTTTGCTGAACAGTGATGGTAACTGGTCTTGCTATGAATGTTTTTTGAAAGGTTTAGTCTATATGAATAGAAGTAACACATCAAGAAAAAGGAGAATTTTAATATAACCATCAAAAATTAATGAAAATAATAAATCAATTATAGATCTAGTAATAATATTTAATGAGATCATTGTTTTCTAAAAAGTGTCAGTAAAACGTGGAATCAACATGTGAAATATTGCTGGCTCAAAATAAAACCTTACGTGTTGTTTCACCTTGTTTCAGGTGCGTGCCGACATGAAGCAGGGTAAGAAGCAGGACTGAGCTCCCACTGCGAGGGACCACATGGTGACAACACGGGCATTGTGCTGGTGCAGTGGGAACATGTGTCATTGATGTTGAAAATCCACATTGACATTTCTACATCACTTGTTTCCTTTCACATGTTTTACTGTAATGTTGTTGAGTGATCCTACAAGGTATTTAAATTGATGAGATATGAACTGCTAAAAGAGATATTAATGGTAGTGTTAATATATGCAAGCAACGTAACTCCAACTAAGGTATATGTTTAATAGGTAGTTTTACATACTAATGTCATAAAAAAGTATATTTCAATATTAATCTCTGTGATTTTGACTTCTGTCAGCAAAATGGCACGTACACAGGTAGCTGATGCGATCATATTTCTACCCACAAGGATACAGGCCCCTGGTTGTGCTGTGGTTTGTGGCATACAACTCGCTCACATGATTATCTTGTATGATTGTGTGGATCTGAAAAGCTTTGTTTTGATATTTAAATAATATTTATTACTTTAAGGCAATGCATTGTTCAGCAGGGTTAATGTGTATAATGGTTAATTTTAAAAAGAAAACAGTTTAATAGCAATATCATATACTTGACAATGTTATTTGTAAATCCATGATTATGTACTGTAATGATCATCTTTTTGATGAATGTCTTATTTACTATTTAATTGATTATTCATTCAACACTGTTACGCACATTTAATAGTTTTATTGTCAACTCCTGTCTCAGACCTTCAGCTTTAAATACAAATATAAAAGTATGAACCTGAGCTTTTGATTCTGTTAATATTTTACGGACATTTTTCTTTCTCCGATCTGTGATACAGACAGGCCGACCAAAACCTGACATATTTCCCCTCTATGTTGCCTTTGATCATCGTTGTTCATGATTTGTGCTATACCTGTTGTGCTCTAAATTATTGTGATTTATTGCTTTTTTAGCTCACCATGAGCACAAAGTGCTCACGGTGAGCTATTGGGACCGGCCTTTGTCCGTCGTCCGCCGTCGTGCGGCGTGCATAAACTTTTTTACTTAAACATCTTCTCCTCTGAAACCGCTCATTGGATTTTGACCAAACTTTACAGGAATGATCCCTGGGTGGTCCCCTACCAAAGTTGTTCACATTGTTCCAGTTGGTTGCATAAGTAGGTCACGTGGTCAAAAAATAGGTTTTCAAAATGCAGTTTTTAAAAATCTTCTTGTTTGCAACTACAATGCCTAGAGCTTTCATATTTGGTATATAGCATCATCTAGAGGTCCTTTACCAAAGTTGTTCAAATTATGCCTCTGGGGTCAAAATTGACCCCGCCCCGGGGGGTCACAATTTTACATTGAATTATATAAGGAAAACTGCAAACGACTTATTTCTTGAACGGCTAATGGGAATTTGACCAAACTCAACAGGAATGGTCCATGGGTGGTCCCTTACAGAAATTGTTCAAATGGTTCTGATTGGTTGCATAAGTAGGTCACGGGGTCAAAAAATAGGTTTTCAAAAGGCAATTTTCAAAAATCTTCTTGTCTGAAACTACTAGGCCCAGAGCTTTCATATTTGGTATATAGAATCATCTAGAGGTCCTCTACCAAATTTGTTCAAATTATGCCCCTTGGGTTAAAATTTACCCCGCCCCGGGGGGTCACAATTTTTCATTGAATTATATAAGGAAAACTGCAAACGACTTCTTCTCTTGAACTGCTAATGGGAATTTGAACAAACTCAGCAGGAATTATCCCTGGGTGGTCCCCTACCCAAATTATTTAAATGGTTCTGATTGGTTGCATAAGTAGGTCACAGGGTCAAAACTTAGGTGTTCAAACTGCAATTTTCAAAAATCTTCTTGTCTGAAACTACAAGGCCCAGAGCTTTCATATTTGATGTATAACATCATCTAGAGCTGCTCTACCAATATTTGGTGGACAACATTAGTGGTTCTCTGTAAATGGCTCCACTGTGACCTTTGACCTTTTCCTCAGGTGAGCGACCCAGGGCCCTTTTGGCCCTCTTGTTTGTTATTTTTATAAAACTCTATGCATGATTTAAAAATGTAGCCATATAGTCATAATTATTTAATATAAATACACAAATAAATTGTTTTGTATTATTGTTTAATTATTTGTATCAACTTTGCACTTATACTACCCTTAACAAGTAAGAACATATATGTATACATAATTATGTCACCTATACCTTAAACCTTTTATTAACTTGCTAAGTTTCCTTTGTACCATTCCAGAAATTGACAGATTGAAAATGAATTTAATAAAAAAAAATCTGTTTTGTGTTTGCAAATTGTGTTATAAATGCAACAATGAATACTGCTTGAGTAAACTGATCAATTCACTGACATGTGTATATAATAGTTCATTAATTTAAAATCAATGTACCATGTTAAGACATAAGCAATAACTCACATGTTGAAAAATACCGGCATCAGTTGATCAGTTATTATTAATTCAGATACTATCATGGTATGTCATGTCATTATGCAATTGGAATGAGTGAAAACTTTATACCTTACTCTAATGTAGTTAATATACAATGATTAATGTTATGTTTTATATTTAGCTTCTCATACATTTGCAACTTATATATTTGTACATCAGGAGTGGGCTGTAAAATTACAAGACATTTCAACTTACGGTACACTGGTATAAAATCTAGAATTTCTAGTGGCCTAGTTACAAGACATCTAATTATTTAAATCAACGGACGATGTTGATGAGAATTGTAATTGATGAGTTATTAACCCATCCAGATCAGTAATATAGAATCTACTTATATATTTACTGATACAGAGGCTGATTTTAAACGCTAGTAAAGGTTAAGCTCTTATATACGGTTATATATAAAGAACCAGTAAGCTATTTTTAGGTTTATCTTAACCTTCATAACGCACATAAAGTGCAATGCATTTCTGCTAATCTGTCTGTAAATAATGTGCCGACTGCTGAGTGTTCCGGTTTAAGTTGTTGAATAAGACTTCAACGTTGATAGTGTTTTAGTATAGCAGGTTAAAGGAGCGTTAGAAAGGCGGGCTAGATGTGTGACAGCTGCTTCTGTACACCCCGACCTTGACACCTTTCAGTACCACAATACTACGATATATAGGTCATATGCGGTAAGTTGAGCGTGACACACATGCAACGTTCTGTCAGTATTTTACCTGCACTTCACTTCAGATGTTTTCTTCATTTTTTGCCATCTTGTCGTGATAATGGCGTTTGACTTTACTGGTCAGACGATTCTGGTGACCGGTGCGTCACGGGGCATCGGCCGTGAGCTGACCAAGGCGCTCATCAAGGCTGGCGCCGTCGTATACGGTCTGGCCAGAAACAAGGACCTACTGGACACTTTACAACAGGAGTGCGGGGAACACTTCAAGCCAATAGTGGTGGATCTTAGCGACTGGGATGCGACGAAAACGGCTGTTGATGCACTTCCGGTGATGGACGGACTGGTGAACAACGCGGGCATGCTCAACCCCCGTGTGTCGTCACTAGAGGCGGATAGAGCCGTGCTTGAGAGGACGTTAAACGTGAATCTGCTAGCCGTCATTAACGTGACGCAAGTGGTGGCGAGCAAAATGGTCGCAGCCGGAAAGAAAGGTTCAATTGTGAATATTTCTAGCGTAGCTGGACTAAGCGCGGTGCCCGGATACTTGGCGTACAATATGTCTAAAGCGGCCCTAGAAATGGTGACAAAACAGTTTGCGGCGGAACTTGGCCCAAACAACATTCGGGTTAACTCCGTGAATCCGACGACGACCGTGACGGACATGGTGCGGTCCCTGTGGAAGAACCCGTCGGCGGGCGGCGAGTACCTGGGCCACACACCGCTCGGGCGGTTCGCGGAAGTGGAAGAGGTGGTGGGCCCGATCCTGTACTTGCTGAGCAGCTACTCTAGCATGGTAACCGGAACCACACACCCCGTGGAGGGAGGTCTCCTCTGCTACATCAAAACCGGATAACTTCCGATAAACACTTGCATCAATTATGACTTATAACAATAAAGGCGGGCGTGATAGTGTAAATGTAACAACTTTTCGAGTAATTACATGTGTTTTTGCATAAAACAACTAAGCATTTCTTTCTACACTCCTGTCAGTTTTCACAAACAATACTCGAACGATGCCTAATTTTTGTGCGCTGTTCCTTTATTTTGTATTTTTGCTATCACTCATTTTCAATAAGCGGGTGCATTTGGTGTCGCCGGGTAATTCTCTCTGTCTCTTTAGAGATAAAATTTGGTCCATCAATCTAATAACATACTTTTACTGCAGCCCCTCTAAAGTACACTTTAAAAAAGTTTTTCATCAAATTTCCGAAAAAACAAACATAAGAAATATGTTTTTGACATGTTCGTTACTGTCGCCGATCAATAGGCAGTGCACTTCAGTGCATTTTCATTGTTATTTAGAAAAATAAACCTTACAGTAATAAATCAGATATAGTTCCCAACAATTTTTAATTATGAATTATCGTTCAAACTTATAAAACGTCGGGGTTTATGAAATTGGTTTTGTACAAAATGTTCGTTACTCAGTTCGTACACGGCAGTAGTTTACAGAAAAACACACAATTGTATCGGTATGGTTATCATTATAGAAGTTGGACCTATAACAATTCACAATGATTCAATTCAAGTAATGATCTTAAGTGCTATGGACAGTATAGAAGGTAAAAGTAAAAACACGTATACTTAATTGACTTAATTGACATGTTCGTTACATTAAGTTTCATCAAATACCATATCCTTTGAGAGACAATAACTTACTTTGAAATGATGTATGCAGCTTGTTATCTCAGATGAACGTGTTAACGTCATATTCATTCGAAAATACTTAACATTATCAAATAAAAAAACTCATAATTTGAAGTGTTCGTTACCGACATATACGTGACTGAAAAATTGATATTGCATGGTTTTCACGGTAAGGTGCAGTTTTCATATCTCTTTGGTAGTGGCGTTATTAAAATTGATTAAATCACTCCCCAGAGAATTTCAACTGCCACGTTATGGAAATTAAAAGAAGATTTTGCAATACGACGATGAGTTCATTTTTTATTTAAGCTACAAGTTTGCTTAAAAAAATGGCACATGTTCTTTTGCTTAAACACTTAACATTGGAGTGCATTTTTAAATATATTGTGTGTGTTTTATTTGACAATTTACATAGGTTCAATATGTTGTGCATGACAATAGTATGACATATTCGTTACAAAAAAGTAACGAACATGTCAGTTGCATTTGCGAGTCACTGTACCAGCGAAAAACTATGATGTTTCTTCAATTAAAAAGTATTTTTCTTTCCTCCTTTTCACTTTTTGTTAATTTCTCAAGTTAACATAACCAAGATTTTTTAGAAATCATCTTTATTGTATATCACCTTTATTTTGTTTCAAACCACTGTATGGCCAAAGAAGAAAGTTTCCGTTCCTGCCAATAATTATTGTTAGTTTCAGAAACATGTCTATGATAGTAAAACTGACAGACACATAGTTACAAGTCCAAGCAGCGCACAAACCCGTCTTTAAAACATTAATATATTTGCAGTGATACACTCGTGAATAATTGATACATATGTAACGAATATATCAAAATTAGTAACGAACATTGCATAATTTGTTTGTTTTTTTCTTTTCTGTTATACTTATTGTGAAATCAAGGGCTAAAATTCATAAAAGCATATCGCCCGCGGTTTAAGGAAAAGAACAACGAAGAGTACCTATCTAAAGAAAGAGTGTAAATACGTGAAACTACACTGTAAGTAACGAACATTTCATGTATCAGTCTGTTTTGTTTGGTTTTTTTTTATAAAATTCCTGTGAAATAACCATATTTGGTTAATACTTCGGTCACACTTACTCTTTGAAAGGTTCCGGTTAAAGACTTAAATAGAAGAAGAAAAACGAGAAATGAACTGACACAGTTTTAAAATCTATTATATTCAAATCGATTACAGTTTTTCTCGACATTAAACACGGTTTGACAAATCACAAAATAAATATATACACTGTATTGTTATTAGGTACAGAACTCTTTCTAAATTTTCCAAAGAATAACACTTTGTTCTATTAGTGAAACTACTTTTTAAACTGTGTTTTTACCAACTATTTATTGTAAGTGACCATTTAAAATTATGGTAACGGACATTTCATGTCACAATTGTATATCACAACTGTCCTTCTTCAAATGAGCATATGGCAACGATAACTAATGTCATGTTCACAATAATTCAGAAAGTAAATATATTCTTTAACGAAAGTGCTACCGAACGCATACTAAAACAACACTGACTTTCTGACATCTGGTACTACCTAAATGCACACGCTTATTGAAAATGAGTGTAATATACTTGTTATGCTGCCCTCACACATACCTCGCGACCTTACTGCGACCTGAAAACTAGTAAAATAGCATTTTTCTTTCGAAAATCGTTTGGTTTTCTTTCAAATTTCT
>Ga0224511_10002990_pt1 | contig 11855 bp, 2 predicted proteins | sample SF_May12_sed_USG_2_FD_169988 | JGI IMG/M metagenome (GOLD analysis project Ga0224511, IMG submission 169988) | Sediment microbial communities from San Francisco Bay, California, United States - SF_May12_sed_USGS_8_1 | ecosystem: Environmental > Aquatic > Marine > Sediment | place: USA... | reverse complement strand
GTAAAAGTTTTTGTGTCGTTCCTTGTGCTAGTTTTTGTACGGGCCATTTTGTCATGGTGCCCTTAAACATGACATATCTACATTGTTTACAACATTCTTTGTTTGAACATCTCTTCAATTTATATTACAAAGTATTGTTACTTTTAGTGCACAGCCTCAAGTTATAATTAAAATAGTCTTTTCTTGCATTAACTGCATTAACTTACTTTCATTTCTGTGAAGTTGGTATAAGACATTACATATCAAACGAAATTACAATAATTAAGGTACATTATAATGTTTAATGTAAGCTTAAAGGGTAACATTTAGAATGGATTTCCTGTCGTTGTATTAAAAAAGAACGTGAAAGCACACACTATATTCGCACCATACTGGCATACTGGTTGTTTTATTATTTAAAATTGTCCGAAATTTGTTGTGAGCTAATGGCACCCTAGATTCAAGCCAGTGCTTTTTAATTTACACGAATAATAGTAATGGCCTTGTATTGAAATAATCTTAGGAAAAGGAGCACAGCTATGTCAACACAGTCAAAGGCGACACAATCACGCTTATCCAGCATAGTTCTATTCATCTTCGCATTAATATTTATTATAAATACAAATAGTACAGGCTTGGCCCTAACGGAAAAGTTATTTGATTCTGGGAATAACCTATCACGTAATAGTTATGCACATACTTATATTCAAGTTCTTGTAAACAAATATTGTTATTTTTAGTGCACAACCTCAAGCTAAAATTTAAAGATTATCACCTTACATTTACTTACTTACACTTCTTTGAAGTCGGTATTAAACCTTACATATCAAACGAAGTAACTATAATTAAGTTGCATTATAAAGTTTTATGTGAGCATATTGAGTAACAAGAGAATAAGATGCCTGTCTTTGTATTAAAAATAAATGATCGTGGAAGCTCGCAGTATCTTTGCATTCATTCTGATTGTTTTTTTATTTGAAAAATGTGTGTACATAAAAAGCTTGTTTATTTCAAGATTTTAAGTAGCTGTCCTCCAGAATATACTAAAATATCATTAGTTACAAATATTTCAAAATATCTTTTCAAATATATATACTATTTGTTAGAAATAACAATACTACATATATTCACTTTTTTGCTTTGAAAACGGACACTTCGCTCTTCTGCCATCAGGATATTCCTACTATACATAACGGCTACTGCGTTAGTAACGCAGTAGATAAGGCAAAGAAAAACTATGTTTTACCAATGATTTTGTCAACTGAATTAAGGGGTCAGTTTAATTGATTTTCCCACTGAACATAACTGGACCAGTATTTACCGTCAATTTTATTATTATTTTTTCAATTTTTATTGTTTGAGCAACTGGAGGCCAGCTGCTTTAAGACAGCCCCTTTTACTTCAAGAATATGGTGGTAATTGTCTTGTATTGAATGAATCTGAGAGAGAAAGAGCACAACTATGCATACGGCAAGATACAATTAATCTAAGAAAAGGGAAAGTCCTAAGGAAGCATAATTTGCATAGCAAGCATGTTTTAATTGTATAATCAATCAAGACTTCCTGATGTTTAGTGACAGTTTGATACTTAAAATGTTTATTTTGCTCACTGATGGATAGATATGTATTTGACATAATTTGTTAATTATCGACAACTTGTGTTTTATGATAAGCATTCACAATGTCAAACCTGATGAACTTTTAAATTACCTATTCATTGAGAAAAAAATATGTGTTTCTCTAAACTGCTTTTTAGAACAGTTTTCAAGATTTAAACATGCTAGATATGGGATATATTTTGGCTCACCAAAATATATGGTGCAATTATAAAACCTTTTTTTCCGCAACTACATCAACACTGCATATAATTGGTCTTGTGTGTAAGGTATGACCACTGCATGATGTTTTGTCAAAACAACCAAGTAACTTCGACTGGGGTCATTTGTAAAACATGCCGCAACACATGTAGTTACTTTACAAAACGCAAAAACTGTTTACCACAAATAAACTGCACAATAATGTTATTAGGGGTATTATCGTCCATCAGTTATGAAAATCCTGAACACTTAGATTCTAAATGATAATAGTTTGTGACACCCAAACACACAGGTAAACCTATTTAGCAGGTCTATATTTAATCTAATGAACATAACACTACAGGGAAGATTACAAAACTAATACATTCATATACTACTAGATGTTCTTGCTACCTACAAGCTTTTTCTATTTTATGGAAATTGACGAAAATAGTTGTATAGATTGAAAACGTATGTTGGGCGGCTGGAAATTCCGCTGATTAGTAAACTGTTTATGATTTTACAGTGATTAAAACTTCAAATAATAATAATTCACCATAATGAGTTAAAACAGAAAGACAAGACCTACGTAAATTTAACACACATATTGTGTTGTTTTTTATAAAAACCGTTCCTGTCCTCTATCTACTGTACATTGTAAATGTTCCGTCAGCGCCTACTTGCGAACCTGGTTTGTCATATATTCACATTAACATGCACAATCCTATTGCATAACAATATACAGCCTCAAAACAAAGTGGTTATGCTAATGTACCAATACCGAGTATCGTCCAGTGTGTAAATATGGATTTTTATCTTGTAATTGCTATATGCTTAAATCTGTGTACATTATTGTCCACCCGTTATATTATACCTTCTAAATGTTACAAAGTAAATAGTGTTACTATTTAAAGTTGTTTACATCCGAATTAGCAGAGAAAAAAAGCTCGGATGTTCGATACACACAGCACACGTGTTTATTTTAATAACAACAAGCATAAGAATAAGGACTTTACACTACAGTCTATGCGAACTACATGTAAACATTTGCATATGCATCCACGGTAAAAAGTAAACACATCATTGGAATGCCTTTGACTTCATCTCCTCGACATTGCTGAAAAGTTCCTCTCGTGATATAGAATTGACAGTATTTGATAACTCCATTTTTCGTTTATTTTCAATACAGAACATTTTGTAATGGATGCATCAATCACCAAGTCGGTGTGATAGACAATCTATCAAAATTCAAATGAAGATAGATGTGAATCATGTGATGCTTACTAAGCCTAGATTTTAATATCGTCAATCGGGTTCGTAAGTTTGTTTATTTATAACGTACAAAAATTAAAATAATTGACATTTTAAGTATACCAGTGGTTGATAATAAATTATGTATCATGTTTACCTAGATTTTATAATGGTTATAAGGGTAACGTTTCCTTACAAATTAGATATATTATTGTATTAACATGGTATGCAAGCATGAAACAGCGTGTTATTACATTCTTTCAAAATTGCTGCAAATTATCTTATCAAATCATTCTCATAAACCATATTGTATCAATTGGGTTAATAAAGAACACTTGGACTGTGGCCAAATGGGTTTATCCGAAATGTGTATCTTTAAATAATGTAGATAATTTAGATCTGCTAATGATAAGGTGAATATCCTAGTGTAATAGTAATATAAAGGCGTTATTATCAATAATAAAATGTTATTATCAGTGGGCAACTGTTACACGTGCACGCGTCCGTTATCCACGTCCGCCTTTCGCGTCCAGAAATTTAAAAAACGCTCTCATTACTTTTCATAGAAGTTTGTCCATGTGCACGCATCCGCCTTCCGCGTCCTTCTTCCGGGAATATTCTACTGTAAAAGTAGTATAAAAGTTTTATTATCAATAATAAAGTGCTATTAAGGGTAATTGCATACATAAAGATCTTTAAACACATAAATACTTGCTCACTTTAGGTGAAGTTTAGTGACATACATTATCATTAAAAGTTCGTTACACCTTCAACTGTTAAAATGCAAAATAAAAGTAATCGAAATGAACTTTATACAAGTATTTTCTTATAAACGTGTAACTAATAACAATAAAAGATGTTCAATACTCAACTAGGCAAAGGCATGGATAAACATAACGAATAACCTGCCTGATATTATAAGATACAGGGTGTTTTGCTGCCCAATACGGGAAAATATGGGGCAGTCAGCAGATTAATATGGGGCGAGACGCTTTACTATTAAAATAATCACATACTCCTACCAGAAAATAACAAAATGCAAATATAAATTGGCGTTACAGGAGTAGAAACACACGTGTCAAGGTACTCGATGCATTAACACATATTGATAGCGTTTACTTGTGAAATGATTTAACACGTACGCAAATGCACCATCTGGTAACAGTATGATGTACCTTTTCAGGCTGTAAACTGATAAAGAAGCGTTATTTGTGTGTTTGATGTTCACCGTTTATAATATTGAAAACACGTATACATGTCTAAAACTGAATCAATAACGTATTTGGAAAAATAACTACAACGTCTTTGGTGTAGCAGGTTTTGCGCGTTTTTAAACCGTTATTCGTAGAAATATTTACAATGAAACAAAATAGACATGTAAATGTTTGTTTCCCGTCTATCCTGATAAGACAGCGTTTGTTCATGTTCCAATGTTCCCAAAATACCATTTATTTTCTTTCATATGCTAATCACGAACACAGTTGTTCCGCAAACGGTTCAAAAATAATCCTGACAAAGGCACTTACGTCCAGATCAAAATTATCTCTGCATCAATATCTTATATCAGCATGGCAAAGAAGAAGACAGATGCACTGTCTTTCTTTTTAGATAAGCATATTCTTTCACAGACACATCTGCAACAGGCCTGTTCTCTTAAATTACATCAACACATTAGGGGAATGTGTTTTATCACATGTTTACATAACAAGTTCTGATTTATTTATATATATACACTACATAGTAACATTAACTTGCTAGAAAGATATGGGCTGGTTTGACTTTTTTTAAATACCTTAAAGATGCTATGCCTGTATCCATAAACCAAAATGCTTGACATCTGATGTTTTAACTATACTAAGACGGTGTATACTCAGGCTGACTAGTGACATTGTGTGAAAAAAATGGGCAAAAAAGTGTTAAACAATAATTTTTGACATGTTAAGCAAAAGGAGGATTTTTTAGAGAAAAGTACGAATTAAAATAGTAGGGATAGTAGGGCTGTTTCCTTACTTTGCATCGACAAATATGGTAAAAATCACACTTTTGTATTGTCGCGAACTTTGCGATCATTGTTGCAATATCATTATTCATCTTGGATGTAGGTGTCATATAACATTACCGTCAGCGGATCATAGGTGTTTAACAAAGAAAATTAGTTTGCTCCGATCATAGACTTGCATAGTTCTGATGCAATAAGTTTCCTATTTATGTTTGCCCCCCACCTTCTAAGTAGGTCAATAACATTTTCCTTATATGTGTTTGCTCCGCTTTTATCTCGCCACAATTATCTATATATCTTTGCTCCGTTGACCTTTTAGCCTTATTTTCTCCGCCACTTGATTGCATCATATTCGCTCAGTGTATAAGGAGCAACCACAGGGTTTTAGTCAGATGATATAGTTATACGATGAGAAGATGGTATGTATACTGAAATCACGTTTAGTTTATACTTAAAGGACTTACTAAATGTTACTTTTTAAAGAATACAAGTGGGAAACTGTAAATTATATATGTGCTATGCAAGTGTTGTTTGGACTAGTCATTCTGTAATATTGTGTGGAAATAAAGCTGTGACCTTTTGTTGGAACTAAAGTTCAGAAAACTGTGTAGTGTTGGTTCCATCTTCCCCAGTGTGGCCAAGAATTAAATGTGAAATGAAAAGTATATTTGCCACATTTATCGACATTAAAAGTCATTTCTTAGGAAGTACTGACATATACATTTTTGGAAGCAGCTTGATGGGTTTTTTTCTACACAAAACTGTTTTATGTTAGTAATGAAGGTAAAAATATGTGTTTTAAGTGTTCTTTGTCTTATTTGACAGCATGTCAACCTAAATGGTAGGGATATTAGGTCTGTGCTTATTAACGGTAGGGAAAATAGGGCTCTGGTATAAAATATAGGAAAAAATAGGGCTATTGTTTTAAAAATTGGGAAAATGGTATCCAGCAAATGTTACACATATGCAACCAATTTTCACGTACAAGTACACAAAATGTATGTATATATCAAGATCATCATTTCCCATCATGTTTTCAAACAGAAAAAGACAAAGACTAAGCCAGACTCTGACTCTGGTTTGTGCAGAAAAATTGTTTTTCTCATGACATGCACACTCACTTAAGACTGCAACAAATGTTATAGCACTTGTTCGTGGCATTTAAATGGTGTCACTTTACCCTTATAGACGCTACACAAAACCATTCATGCGCCGTGAAAATTTAAGTAGTACCTAAACTTCATCGGGCACCGTACGATGTCAACAGTTGACTTCGTATAATTGTTCCAGACGTATAATTGTACGAACGGGTGCCGTAAATTGTGCGATTGTTTGGTAAAAAAGACGCCGCTAGGTGCCCTTACACAATGTTTGACCTTATTGTTAGGCTTGATAACACATGACAAATGACATTAATGTTATATTTTTAGACCATCCACTGTAAAACTAGAACCTCGTATGTCTTCTTGTTCCTGCTGCTAGGTCAGTTTACAGCCTTGCAATACAAGTCATCCTTTCTGCATTTTCAACAAATTAAACTAAACACAATTCCGGGGTGATTGCCTTCTCATTGTGCGACACGTGTAACAATTTTGTTATCTACCTAATAGAACAAAATGCCTTATTTAAGAAGTTCCCTAATATAAATTCTTGTTATTTTGTTAGTTTGTTATTAACGTAACGCCTAGTATAATCTGGATTTTAGATATGGGTTTTCACAACAGCAATTGGCTTTTTCTATCAGGCATAAACCGCATCCTTAACAACTAATGTTTGATATGCAGCAATCCAAAAATGTTCTGCAGAACTATTGTACATGTAACACAAGAATCAATTTGTCAATTTGATTGTCTAATTAAAAGAAAAGATAAATAAAATGTGTAAATTCATCTTCACAAATCATTGAACTGCTAATGCAGATTAACGTTATGTATGTCTGAATGAATGTATAAACACAAAATTACTGTACTAATTATTTGTATTGTCTCTTGCGTACAATTATGGTTCATCCTTGTATTTATTACCATGCTGCTTTTTATTTGCATATGACATGCATGATAGTTTTGTGCATTCCATATGATATGGTAAATAGTAGGCCGCATAATGTATTATGATATTGTGTATTCTGACGTTATGACGTTTCTGACGTCATCATAACATTATTGACATAACCTGGCCGATAATAAATAATAATGTTCTAAAGTTTGACTTCTTTTAATATTTTGTAAAGTTACGTATAGTTATTTTCTGAAAGTATTAAAACAAATGGTTTACAATGTACGCATGCCAGGAAACAAGCTATCAAATACAATTATTAATTTAATATATTACAAGCGTACACATTATGCATCAAACTTTTGTGTAGAAAAAAATCACTTAAAACATTCATTAACGCTGTATGTATCAACTTTGTGCAGTATTCACAAGGACACTATTGTGTGGTATTGCTACAGCTATTTGCTCAAGATAAAAGACAAACAAACCGGTATGCTTATGTCAGTTAAATTTAAACTTCGAAGGCCACACAAGGAGAAATATAATTAAAGATACACTTAGGAAAGTAAGAAATATAAATTGTCCTGGAACGCCTGAGATAGAAAGGAAATCAATGGTGTTTATATTATTTCAACTGGCTTTTTGTTTTATACCGTTAAATATTAACATTAATACTCCACATTTTATAATATGGCTTTGATAATGGGTTTGGAGATTATATCTAATCAAAAAGGATATACTTTTAAAATATTACAAAATCCCCAACTCATTTAAATCAATTACCCGCAGATGTAATTAGGAGTGCATTTAATTAAAACTATTGTTTTTGTAGACTAAAATACCATTAGAAAATTGTAAAAGCAATTTTTACTTATGTTCCAGCATTTGTTTTAGTTTGTTTAACCTAAACTGACAATTAACTTTAAGACAGTTTATTGTGTTGAAATAAACCAAAATACATGTATTCATAATACAGACGCAAATAAATTTAAACATATAAGCTTTCTATAGCAAATTATACTGTAATGATAATACTAATAGACAGCACACATTTTAAATTCAAAATGAAATGATGTTCATGAGATTAATACGGTATATCAGCAATAGGAATGTGCATGCCAAAATATGTTTTGCATACCTGTATGTGTGTGTGCCCCTTAAGCAATCAATCATATATTTAGATTATCTTGACTTTATATTCTTCTTGCTGGAAAGTTCCTTTTATGTAAACAATGACAGCATTTAAATAATTTCCTGTTCATTTATTTTATAACAAGCGCTTTATAATGAAAGCATCAATCACAAATCTGGTATATCAGACAATCCAACAAAAGAACATACATTGACCGATCCTGAGTACTCTTAAGTTCTCAAATATGCTTGTGTCTGACAAAACTGTTGAAATTAAAACGTGCCATCGAAATGTATCAGTTGTTATGTTTTCGAAGTTATTGTTAAGAATATTGCGCTCCCTTAGGAGTTAGACTCAAAGAGTTTTCTGTTAACAATAAAAAATGAAACAACAGTATAGATTAGTTATTATCGAACGTCGGAGATAAATGTCTGGTGTATATTGCCTGATTTTTACTGAACTGTACAAACATTCTGTTTAAAGCAAATAGGACAAACTAGAAAAGTATTAAATACCTCACTGTTGAAAATGCTATGACTGTATCGTTTGGTCAGAATTGTTACATTTTAACAATATTGAAGAAGTGAAACATACTCACACAAATAAGAAAATCTTGCAATATAGTTATCTTTGCATGGTAAACTATTACAAAAAGGACTTTGTTAAAAAGGGTGGCCCGCGAATTCGGCTTTGTTTATTTATGTTTCGAGGCAGTACGTTGATAGAGTTAAATAGCTTGACTACAACCAACTACATTTAGTTGACTCGGTTTATGTATCGTGAATTACGCGTACATGTTATGTTTGACATAACATACTTTCCCGCATTTGTCGGAGCATCGGACGTTATTTCAAGCATTATGTCGAAACGTTAAAACAAAAAAAAATTTACTACCACAAAACTGTCCGGAACATGTGTTTAGTATTTGTCCACTACACTAGGGAACAACTAGTACCTAACATACATTGTAAACTAGAGGTTGGTCACAAAATGTGCATTAATGCAACAACACACTGATTCTTGTTAACATCTATATTTTTACTCCGCAAACAACTTGCTTTCTCATATCAAGGCAGATGTAAAGAACAACCCAATATCAAAGACTTTGTGCAATGTAAATTACGTGCTACGATGGGAAAATTAATTTATTTTTTATTTAGATGTGCATCCTGGGAAAAATAATTTTTTTATTTGCTTAATAATTGCTAATAACATTGAACTGCAACATCCAAATTAAACAATATGTATATTCAAAGCCGTTTATCATTCAAATTACAAAATGTGTTTATTTCACTTGACGTATTTCCTTATTTTTATAATGTAAAACTTATGTTTAAAAGGTATTTTAATGTTTTCATTGTCCACATAAACACTATTTACATCGTGCATGGTGTCGACACAGTCGTAATAGTCTCAATGTAGACATCAGATGTCATTATACGAAACTGGGGTCAAGTCCTTGCAATATCAAACCGCTTCGGAACATTGTTGTATGAACCGCTAAAGAGTCTGTCCATCTACTTGACTGCAATACAGGAATAATGTTACATAGATAATGCACGTAATTTGTTGCACCTATTTAAAGCATTTTAACGTCGATCATTTTTCAAGAGCCACTTACAACTTTCTAGTTTTAATAAACTCCCATTATGTAGAAGCATAATAAAACGTCATTAATTTTAGAAAAAAATGGATTTAAAAAGAAAAGCAGTAAAAATGACAACCCATTCCTTATAGTCAAGTAAGGGATTTAACTGACGGGTGTCATTATTTATCTGGTTACTACTGGTTTGCCACATTTTAAGGCTTTGCAAATGATACCAAAAAAGAAGTAGGAGGTTTTCTAGACCTGTATAACCGTTTGAAAATGAGCAAATAAATCATGTTGAAAACAAACATTATACACAGATACCAGTAAGATTGTCTGTATAAATCGTTAGGCACACACACGCATTTTAGTCTGAGGTCTTTTTAAAGCCATTTATTAAAGAGAGAACAAGCAAATTGATAATATAGCGTGTTTGCTTATGTCAGCTTTGTCAGCATCATAAAGACAACAAACATTTAAGAAAACGCCTGGAAAAAATGCAGTCCAAGTACAGTTTTGTTAGGATGAACAATTGAAATGTCGCAGGAAACACTTTTCTTATCTTTAACTTTTACGTATTATAGTCACTTTCACTTAATACCATAAAATATGTTTGCATATTATTTCTTATCAAAGAGCATATTGCATTTGAGTATTTTAAATAACCCTAACTATATGTGCATTCAGTTACAGTTGTTGAATTTGCCGACCTTTACAAGCCAATTGCATATATTCAACATGCACATGCAAAGGGTAAACTAAGTACAGCCTAACCATGTACTTAAAATAAATAAGATATTTTATTTTGTTGTAAATGAAACGAATTCAGCAAATCAATATCAGGTGCACAAATCCTTAATTACTGATAAACCCTTCTTGTGTGAACTAAAATAATTTGAGGTTCATTGACTGCTATTAAGTTGGCTTTCAAAAGTAGAACGTAGATCTACTGATGATGAAGAAAACCCAGATGATTGTTGATAACCAAACTGGTTGTGGTGCTGTAGTGATAAAACTGTAACATGCCAGGCTATTGCGTAAATATAAACATATTTTTATTATCAAATCCCTTACGAAATTGCAGACTCTTGTAAGCTTTATAGCTGCTTTACTATGTATCACTATTGCCAAGGTTCTGCCAGAACCTTGTTATGCCATCATTATGACAGTATTAACATATTGGTTTACCTTGATCTTAGTAGCTAAACAACTACTAATATATCATGAAATAAATTATTTCAATGAGGTATCTAATTTAATATCTACACTGGGTAATTAGTTTACCCCTGTGCAGAGAAAATTGGAAACGCCACCAAATACTTGAATTTTGAAACAACACTGAATATTATTTGGCAATCTCAATCAATGTAAATAACTGCAAGATGTGTTATATGTGATGGACCTACATTTTGATATGGACCCAAATGAAAACAATATATTTGCACCATAAGGTAAAACAACAAGCTACATTAAGTAATACCATAAAACGATCTAGTAATGCTTGTAGTGTTATTCTTTTTTCTGCTGCCACGTCAATGCACTTTTATCATTGTTAACAATGTGTCTGAATTTTATCATCATTTCTCACATCTGCGGTGAATGCCTTTCTATTGTGAAACGATTGTAACACATTTCAGTACATTATCTAGGTATCAAACCAGTTATATGCTATTTCAGAGCCATTAAATCTACCACTAACAATACTTACTATTTCTTAAGAACCAGATTACTTCTTCATTATAGCTCTTACAATACATACATGTAAGCCCGTATAATATTCTTGACTATTAGCAAAGTGATGCACAATCGCAAGTATACCTCCAAGTAGGCTTCAAATTTATCATAAGAAACTGAGTCTTAAGCCCCATCAATCCAAAACAGCTCAATAAGCAATCTGTTCATTGCATCATTGAGAGAAAGAGAAGGTAAATTTTACAAGTCAATATAAGGCGGTTTGACATAAATCATAGGCAACTATAGTAGCTCTTAAATGTTCTTGCGTTCCAACTGAGCCATAAAAACTCATATTCAGTAATACAATTATTCTTAACGTTTTAACAGAAAACACTAATTATTTACTAAAATGACCAGTTGAATGTATTCTGTAAATAACAT
>Ga0224511_10002989_pt1 | contig 11860 bp, 10 predicted proteins | sample SF_May12_sed_USG_2_FD_169988 | JGI IMG/M metagenome (GOLD analysis project Ga0224511, IMG submission 169988) | Sediment microbial communities from San Francisco Bay, California, United States - SF_May12_sed_USGS_8_1 | ecosystem: Environmental > Aquatic > Marine > Sediment | place: USA... | reverse complement strand
TGGTTCTACCGATAACTGATAAAGACCCATCTCTCCCTTTTCATTTAGAGTAGCTGAGTTTCGGCGGGTGATGTGTAAACTGACTTAGCTTGACTGACCCCCAACCTGGAGCATTGATACTGACCTGTGCTAGATGCTCCGTGCTTAGCCGTAACTGGTGAAAGACAAATATCTAACCCATCAGCTTTGCCATACCCAAGAGGAAGACTCATAAAATCAAGATTCAGGACTGCAGGGTTTGAACCAGTTACTAATCCAAGGGTTTGCAAAAGCCAAATAAATATGTTGGTGCTAATTTGGTTTGATATGTATAACAAGCAGGTCAAGTGAAAACTTTGAGGTGAAGGGGCTTTTATTGGTCTGACAGTCAGTATGGCGTGTGACATGTCAAGGCGCATGCAGTACATGGGTCGACACTCGGAGATTCTAGGAACTAGGAGATTCATTATCTCGAAACTGCTTGGTGACAAAGAGATAGAGGAAAAGTGTAATGGCGCATTAAAGTTCACTGAGGAGATGCTGTGGTAGGATCCTCATCATCCAATGTCCTCCTCCTCAAAAATATTTTGGGATTCTTCCCCCCCCTAGATTTGAAGCACTGCGTATGACTGTTGCTTTAGGACTTAGCCCTTGGGTTCACCCAGGGTTTATGTGACTTTTGCTGTACGTTACCTGTTTCCTGTCAATGACTGGTCGGCCCACCACCCCTGGGTTTATATGACCGTTGCAGTATGTTACCTAGCTGTTTGCTGTCAGTGACTGGTCGGTCCACCAACCCTGGGTTTATGTGACTGTTGCTGTACGTTATCTGTTTGCTGTCAGTGACTGGTCAGCCCACCACCCCTGGGTTCACCCAGGGTTTACATGACTGTTGCTGTATGTTACCTGTTTACTGTCAGTGACTGGTCGGCCCACCACTCCCTGCTTCTTGTATTCACGGATTAACTCGCGAATTAATCTCTTCTCAGGAGATAGTACGAGGCCAATATCTGCCGCTGCGAGACACGCACAAACTACAGCAATAAATATAAACATAATACTCGTCGCACGATACATGGCCTACACAAAGATGTATGGCTTTTATTCTCTATTGTGAGTGAGGCAATGTACAGCTTTGATTATCATCATCTTGTTACCGATTCCCAAATGTAAATCGCGTTCCGGGGACTGTATTTGCCTGATTCATCAGTGTAGCTTGCATTTCTATGTCTAGGGTGCCGATGTACATCTTTCTAGTTCACCAGCATGAGAAGAATATTTTTTCCTCTCCAATTTATAGTTTTGTCAGTATTGTTGAATGTTTTTTTCTTGTATAGTGTCTTCACCATTATAGCAAAGTTGCCGGGTTAGTCATTTGTTTTGTCACCAGTTATGGCTTAGCATGAAGCACCCTGGATGAATCTGCTCAATATCAGTGCTTCTCCGCAATAGTGAGGCTTGTTTTAGTTTCAAGCTAGGCGTAGGATACGAGGACCTCACACTCACAGCAGGGCCTCACCAAAACCCGCCAGGATATCGCGGTCGCGAGCCCAGCGCTCTACCGCTATCCCGCTGAGTAGAATGTGACGAAATGATGCTGGGCACTTCCACTGTCTTGTCTACCACAGTTGTTACACAGTAATGCATTACCTGTTTTTATTTGTACTATAGATCAGTCTGACAAGTCAATAACCACATAAACGCTTCAATGAGAATTGACTGCAGCAAATATAGGTGTATGTCGATTTCTATCTAGCGAAAAACATACAGTAACCTGCCACTGAACGAAATAAAAGCTTCGGACAAAAGGCAGTATCAATTACCTGCATAGGTTATCCGGTCATCAAAATAATGAAAGGCTAGTATATAGGATGAGAAAGAAATTGATCTGTGACTGGTTCTACTCATGAGTTGAGTTTAATACATGAAAACATGTTTGGTAACACTTTTTGAGTTGAAAATTCCTCAAAAGTTATTTCTGTATGTTTTCTTCTCTGCTCAGGCAGGCAGTAGTTCTAATAGTGGTAGAATGCAACAGATCGAACGTCAAACAATGTGACACAACAATTATCTGTGGGGAGCAGGCCAAGTAAGCGGTGGGGGGGGGGAGGAATCAGCGGTCTTTTTTAAAAGAGAGATAGGCCTAGAACATACAATGACCAGGGTCGGAAAATATGAAAATACAAGCAAACATTCTAGTGACAAGTTACCGTCGAGATGAATAGCACACGTACCTGTGCAAAACAATGACCGTATATCCATAGTATACTTTCACAGAGCCTCAGAAGGAAGAAACTTGAGGCTATTTAGTCATTGTGCATAGCGAGCTGACGCATGGTAGTAAATGGCAAATTCTGCCTGGAAAAACTGCTGAACAAACCTAGGTTTATTGATCAGTCAAACAGACACTATCCCTCTCAATAAACTCATGAAATGCAAATGAGTCCGCGGTAGCAAAATCAATCCACTTTGAATGGCTCAGGCGGCATTACAATAAATCAATGAGTAACACTGGTGTAAAGGACATAAAACATTATGTCAACAAGTCATAACATGGCCCGGAAACTCCACTTCACTTTTACCTGGTTGGCCAGGAAACAAAAGCTTTGAAATCATTTTAAACCTAATTAAAACGCACTAGTAAACGGATATGGATGTGTTATAAAATATACACTCGGAAACTTCATCACAATCTTTGTGACGCGGTATCGATGTGCACTGCGACCACATACGGGTTTTGAATTTTGATTTACTTCAAGGTAAGGTACAAAATAATGTACATAAGTGCTTTACCCAATTTAAAATACACCCTTACGCAATGGGGCAAACCAGTCAAATCGAAACAATTTTTGCTGATAGGTCGATTCAAGTTAGTAATTTGGAAAATACAAAGCATTGTTCTTTGGCCTCGGTTCAGGGGCTGCGGAGAACTGTTACGGTTTTTACCTCAAACCAAATTATCCTTACACACTACAAAGCTATCCTTGGGGAGACCGATTCTTGCACATTTATTTTGATTGTTTTACTCGGCCAGTTGGCTATGTATCCTAATTAACGGACCTCCTAAGCCTAAGGCTTGTTGCAGCGGTAGGAACTAAAAATTATGTGATGAGCTCATTCTCACAGCGGGCACTCAGCATGAGTAGAGGCTGAAGTCAGGATCTTTAGATTGTGAGCCAAGCACTTTAACCATTCAGCTATCCCCCTAATGGTTGGTGAGACCTAACGTCCTTACCATTACGCTGCTGTTTGTTGACGCGTGTGATGAGACTAAGGGTGCAGTCGCTATTATTTTGTAGAGTGCTCGAACATGATGCAAATTTCTCCTGACAGCTTGTTCAGCCCTCATTGGTCGGTTGCAAACGAACTGTTAATGCCATGTTTAGTACTACTTTTCTAGAACTGTTTATATTTTTACATACAATTTATTCTAACCCTATACAAAGGTAAGTAAATTTTATTATCACAAGTATTTGCAATAAATACTACGATTTTAAAGTGTTCAGAGCCCAACTGAACAATGCATATCATAAGACCAAGTTTAAATAGTCTAAAAAGATCTCATGTAGCAATAAACAAAAAGTAGTTTTTGCCCTTAGGTTGTTCTGTATTGGAGTTATAAATCGACAAGAGAAAAGTTTGTTTTAAAAGTTGTTAATTGAACGCGGTTAACATCCACTACTATTTGGCTTACTAGTTTTTGGTCCATGCTGCGACAAATGGATCTAGATCTTGACACAATCTCCAGTTTTTAACTACATGTAATATGATTAACGGGGCGTGTGGGTGTGACCCTGATAACTAGGCTAGGTCAGAGGCCACCAGGGAAAGCCTCAGGGCTGTAAGCTAGACTACTCACCAGTATTATGGGAGTGATCACCCATATTTGCAATAAATAGGAACACCCGAGCGAGCGCATACAGACGAACTTTTATTGGGAAGTTAAAACAAATAATAAAGACCAGATAAATATCTGATGGTTATTTTAGTGGTATAATAGTTATATTTACATCGTCACTACAGCTTCACGAAGGGATAGTTTCTAGTAGCTCACTGCCCAGCCTGTTTTCTGAGTAAGATGTAAATCTTTTCCTTCACCCAGTCTTTATTATGCGGCCCATATGCATTCTTCTTCTTATCATACCTATAAATAGACACAAACACTGAAGACAGCGCGATTGTTATAAAAGTACATCCACTGCAGACATTGTGAATAGGCCACATGCATGTACACTGAACATCATCCTGTGAGAAAGCGAGATAGGAGTCAATATGGTGGAATAACCCACCCTCAAGTCACCAGAGAGAAGATGATTTAGTACAGAAAGCGTTGGGCCATAGGGTCATAGTAACATTTCTCATTGTACATACCAGGTTTTGAAGGAAAAAAACACTGAGGAAGGGTGCGTTAACCAAACAGTCAGGCAGAGGCAACATTTATTGCCCTAAATTGTTTCTCAAGGCAAAATTAAACAACATAACGAAAAGTAAAAAGACAGACTATCCTTTGGATTGACATAAAAACCAAGGGTGTTGCCTGTTCAGACTAAGTCTTATTACAAAACACAGTGATATACTTACACAAGGCAGCTGAGATCGGTGAACTGGTCAATGAAGTCAAACAGCTGAGAGATATCATAGGTGATACTGGGCTGACGAGGGTTATTACGCTTCAGGTGCTCCTCATATATCCGACAGATACCTGTATTAGATCATGCTATCTGTTAATTAGTCCAATATCACCATAAGGGTGGTACTGTCTCTTAATACCTTCCATGGTAGCGCGTCTAGAACAGAGCATTCTGGGGTTTCAGTAACACCCAAGTCTTCCGCGTTCTGCTCAGTTATTTAGGATAGCTCAATGGCTAGAGCCCTTGGCTGAAGAAAGAATGATCCCGAGGTAAAGTCCTAGTCATGCTGAGCACCAACTGTGAGTATGAGCACCTCGCACAATACTTATCTCCTACCGTTCCAGCAAGCCTCTGACTTTGAAGGTCCATTAAACAGGGTGAACAAGTGTGTGAGTAAAAAAAGGTGAAGGACGTCCCATAACCCTAAGGGCCGTCGGGGAAGTGGTTGTTAAAGAGCCAAGTTGTTCCTGGCAACGGTGTAAGTGTGATGGGGCGCCACTCCTCTTCCTCACCGCCTTTCACTTTCCCCACCTCAGAAGGGAGCCAGGTACACATTTACTGCTGGGCAGGGTTGGCATGAAATATTTCACGCAATATTTGACACTACAAAATTATTGAAATGTTTTTCTCAGCCGGCTGCCACCCTCATAATTCAACCTCGCAATGCAATACCAGTGATCATTACTTACTTACTACACATTCTTACTTTTTAAATATTTCACAATATTTACCAACACTGCTGCTGGGTGAACAGAGGTTTTTTTAAATCCTGTGTACAAGCTGTGTCTTGAACCCGGGACCTTCAGCACCGGTGACAAGCGATCTAACCACTCGGTCACAGTCATGAGTAAAGCAGTAAAAAATGCAACAATACATCGCAATAAGGCTGATATCCCCAGTAAGGCTTTGTAGCGGAGTCAGACTCCAATGTCTCCGCATCACCAGACCACGCATTCCATGTGGCGATCTTTCTCTTCAGAGGCAGATGCCAGTCAAAACAAAAGAATTGGTGCAAGCCTAACATTTTCACCTCCAATTATATACAGATCACCGATTGAGGTGTTAGTAGTACTCACCTTCCAGCATATCAGTAAGTGACTCATAATCGGAATAGGTACGGCTCTCAGGGTTTCGTGACGGCTGGACCAGAAGGATTGTGTGTGCCTAGAACAGATTAATAATCATTTGATTAGCCTCATCTCACTGCCAGAGTTATTTCTAAGTCCCAGATACCAATTCTTTCAGAGAATAGGTACCTGGTACTTGGAAGCGACTTTGACTAGACTAGAGTGCCAATAGATCCTCTACGAAAGGTTTCTCCACAACTGTAATTCAAATTTTATTTTGGTTATCTCAAAACCGGTTCCACTGTCTTCTATTTTTAGAGTTTTATATTCAAAGGTCGAATAGTTGGGAACAGTGTGCAGCGGTGAGCGGCGCCGCAGGGATGTTTACACGAGCGGCACCGATGTATGTGCGGCTCAAATGGGCATCAATTTCCACCAATCCAGCGCCGCTATGAGCTGAGGCTGCATGCGTTATTTTTCCAAATGGAACAGGTACAGTGACCAATCAGAACGGTGATTTTATTTGTTTTCGCTTTTTGGTCTTTAGGTCAAGGGTGAACTTGGTAGTTGGTTGGTAGATTGGCAAATTCGAATCTGCATTTTTAACGGTTGCCGCTCGTGCCATGAGTGCCATTGTCAGTCAGTGGAAGTTAGTTACTCAACTCAATTACAGTTGTCTGTTGAAGTTAGGTATATTTTGTTAGCACATTGAGATGTCAATGATTGACATTCTTTCTAGTTCTTTACTTCACTAACAGTAACTGAAATTATTAACTAAGTTAAGTAATCAACAATTAATTAACTTGTACTAGAAGCTGTTTATACTTAGACCTAGCTATTAACTTGGCAGTTCAACTTGGCAGTTGAATTGATTACTGAAGTGAAGATCAAGAAGTCGAACTTGTCTTGAAAGTTGACTTGAAATTTGAATGTATCGTGTACGCCGTACGAACTTCGATTTCGAAGTTCGTGTCATACGATATGATATTTGTTTAGGACTGTTCGAGTTTGAAAGATAGGTCAGTTACGCTGGTTTTGGTTTGAACTTGTGGACCGATCGGGTGTTGTTAGTAAGGGAATCATTAACTCATAATTACCATAGCTCAACGTTGATCAATCACAAAATAGAATAGACTAGTCACTAGAGTCTAGACGAACGAAAAAGCAAGCGCTTTCTTGTCCAACTACCAATGAAGAGATATTGTAATCGCTGTGGTCACACTTTGTGTGCGAGCTTTCTATTGGCCAGGTCCGAAAGATACGTGCCAGCTGGGTGGTGCAGGATATAGGTCAAGGTTAGTAGTACCTAACAAGCATGGCAGCGACACAGAAAGTCTCTGCGTTCGCAGTGAAACTGGCCCAACAGGTGAATTACAACGTTTGAACTTGCCATCCACGAACAGAAAGGTCGCGATACTGTCCCAGTTCGTAATCAAAATGTTACCGCAGACCCATGACTGAATTCGTTTTCGCTTTCACTAAGCGATGGCAAGTCATGTCACTGTCGTGACTTGTCAGTCTCACTCTCAGCGACTGACTCTGAGAGTGAGACTGACAAGTCACGACAGTGACTCACTGACTGACTCAGTCAGTGTGACTGTGAGTCACCGTGTCACTCAGTCATTCATTGAACTAGTCAGTGGCTTGGGTCACTATCACTGATTGATTCAGTGGTTGATTTGTTTGGTCTTATCGCTAGTCTGCCTGAGAGCGAGAGTAACTGTAAGTCCAATTGTCTCACTCGACATGCATGATGATGATGCAATCACCGAGTGATCGACTTGTCATTGTGACTGTGACTGTGAGTTATCATTGTCAAGTCAATTAAATTAGTAATTTTGGATTGATTTTAATTATTTTTATTAATTTAGAAGTAGATTTACTAGAATTACTCGGTTTTACCTCCACCGCAAAAGGAGGACTATCAGTATCATTGACTTGAGATGGATATGAAGACCTTTTTCGAATGATATATTAAATTATTATATAGAAAAAGGTTTCATGTGGAAAAGCCGGAAAATTCGCAGTGCCTAGAATATTATATTAGGTTTAAAAATTAAATCCACCCGATGATCACGATGAGTGGATGAGTTATTTATTCAATTATTGATCTTGAATTCCGACTTTATATTATAATGAATAAATCAATTACTATATTAACCTCATATCCATAAACCGACACTCCTTCATATTGATTTGACTCTTGATACACCCGTTCACAGGGCAAGCATGAGTTGAGTGAGACTGCCAAAAAAGCCCTCAGTGCCAAAGTAGCTGATCTACACAGCGACAGAAAGATGAGTGAGAGACTGGATGATATCGCAAAGCAATATGTCAAAACGGAACGAAACCGAAAGAAGAGACAAAACAAGAAGAAGGATGCTGAGAAGCAGAAGAAGCTGGAAGAGCAGGCAAAGAAACAGGGGAGGATTGTAAGTGATTTTTATGAGTTGGAGTAGAGTCACTAGGTGGTGAATAGAATAGGGTTATTAAATCATAAGCATAGCCAAAGTGTCCAGTTCAGTACCAGTCCCACAGGCTTTCTACATTCAATTGTTGGAGAATCAAAAACTGTACAGAAAGAATTAATTCTATTCCATGTATAAACATTGTGCAAACACCATGCACTGTCGACAGTTTTATCAAACGGCTTTTGGTGGAGTAGTGGAGATGTCGATCATTCTTTATCTCGGATAACCAAGTTTGGTTAAATTGTAAAATTTTAATGATGCTACTGATATACATTTACAGGCTGGAAAGGGTGGTTGTAAGAAATCTAGAATTGAGAATGGAAGTGGTGAGATGAAGCCATTAAGTTGGCACAATGCGCCTAAGGAGACGGGACGGCGTAAAAAACTTCACATAGCTCAAGATGTATCGGAGGAAGTAGATACTGCTCTGAAACCGGCGCCAGTCAAGGCAAAAAAGGAGAAACCCCAAGGGAAGGAGAATACAAAGAAGGTCGCTGTACAGGAATGGAAAGCACAGGTTAGAACGAGATTCCATCGTATGCTGACAACGTCAATGTTTGTCTCCAGAGAGTAGGGATATGCGTAAGAGATTCTGTCCTATTTTAGTCTCTGACAATTTCCCATCAATGAACTGTATTAATGATAAACACGAGCTTTCTATCCTCTATTATACATAATTATAGCGGGAGTTGGTACATGTGTTCTAGGCGAGAGGAGACCACGCAGTGAACGGTAAACCAAACGATGAGAAGACGATCAAAATGCCTTCCTCGAATGGAGATCACACTGTAGCAGCCACAGTCAAACCTAGGAAGAGGAAAAGAGAGGAGCCACCCGAGCTTGTGGAAGCAGAGGTATGGTAGTTTGCAGCTAATAGTACCTGTAACCTAGCAAATGGCTTGTGTAGTAAAGCGGTGATTTGATTGACACTGGATAATGCTTTGGGCTTAAAACCGTAATAGTCCCCTGGTTCGATTCACGGTTAGACCTCCGTTTTGTCACTTTCGCTCTTGCGGATTGGGTTTGTGAAATGAAATAAAGAAGACCCACCTATAGACGCTGAAATGAAGGGGCAAGAAGCAGGGGGTATGAGCACAATAATACACACAGCTCGACTGACTTGTTGTAGTCGGCGGAAGACAGTGATGAGGAGAGTGACGGCCCATTTGAGCACAGTGATCCGGAGCAGATAGCTAAGGATCTGTTTGAATACATTATCGCTCCTCAAGACCCGGTGAAGTTTTTCAAGTCGATCTGGACAAAGAAACCTTTACACATAAAGAGAGATAATCGGGAATATTATCAGGAAGATGATTGGTTCAGTACTGAGGAGCTCGATAGGATCCTGAGAGAGGTTTGTGCTACAAAGATCCGGGTCGCACAGATTCGGGTCACACAGATCTGGGTCGAACAGGTCCGGGTCACACGGATCCAAGTCACTCGGATCCGGGTTACACGGATCTGAGTCACTCGGATCCGGGTCACGCTGATCCGAGTCACACCGGTCCGGGCCGCTCGGATCCGGGCCACACGGGTCTGGGCCATGTGTCCGGAGCCGCAGAGATCCAGGGCCTTGTGTAATGTAGTATCCGTAGACATCCCAGATTCGCTATGCTGAATTTTTTAATTTGATTATGAAAATATAACACCCTTTTCTCTTTGCCAGTGCTGTTACATTAGCTGGAACTATAAAAATAATGTCTATGGTGGTGAACTTTACTCACGGATGGAGAGTTGTACTCTCATGGGTACCTCATGCAGTCCTTTCATCGAATCACTTCACGTTGCTTCTAGTTTCTGGTGATAAACCGCCGTTAATCCTTCATATCTGTGATGGTGAGTCACTGTCATTCACTGAGTTAACGCAGTCTGTGGTTAGTGCTCACTGCTTGTATTTTCCAGGAGCCAGTTCGTTTCGGTACTAACATTGATCTGACGACATATACAGATGGGAAGAGAGAAACACTGAACCCTGCTGGCAGAGCGTATCCTGGGATAGTATGGGACCATTATCAGGTATCAGTCCAATATGAAGATTGGGGAATTGGGGCAGACGTTGTGTATTATGCGGATGTCAAAGAACTTTGATCATTGGAATCTGTAGTCTTTTGTTTATACTCCGTTTATTTTGTTTACAGCAAGGTTGTTCGGTACGCCTGTTGAACCCTCAGACATACACAGATACTGTGTGGTACCTGCTGAGCACCTTGCAGGACCTGTTTGGCTGCATGGTGGGCGCTAATATTTACCTTACGCCACCCGGTACTCAAGGCTTTGCTCCTCATTTTGATGACATTGAAGGGTTTGTTATGCAGGTAAGACCAGCATTGTCATTCATGTTTTTAATTTCCTCAGATTAAATATAAAAAAACATCGAAAGATATCATTGAGTAATCCTATCAATGCCATGTGCTTGTCGCATTTTAGACACTCGAGATTGTGATTAATCAGTAAATTGTAGGATTACCCATGATAAAACTATGGATGCTGTTTCATCCAAGTGACCATGAAATAGTGGGACATATGAAGAGCTCTATAGTAATTTTATAGCGCCTATGTAAAGCTGGTCTGCTCTCTTAAGAAGTATATATGTTCTGAATGACTAGGTAACATTTGGATTTAATATCATGCTGGTAGTTACGAGCTAGTTCATCCTCCGTTCAATTTACACCTTTAGTTTCCCTATGAAATTTATAATCACTGATCCCCATTCCATGCCCTCCGGTCTATTTTTTGTTAGTATGATGACACCACGTTGTAATCTCTCATCAGTAACTCCTTTCTCTATGCGTTTCAGCTGGAAGGTAAGAAGCATTGGAGAGTCTATGGCCCAAGAACAGATGCTGATATCTGGGCTCTAGAATCTAGTCGTAAGTTAACATTCCCGGCTCCAGTTGTAGTGTAAACGTAAAATCAGCTCCTGCTGTTACTACCACAGTTTGGTATAAATGTTGTTGGGGTAATAAATGTTGGTAATTTCATTAGTGTATAAGCAACCTCCTTGTTGGTAGGCACTTCGGAAGCTTAGGTTTTCTTTTTGTTTCGGTCCCTTGATGGACTTGACCCGGAAATTGTATTCAAGACTTCTAGAATTAAGCACGTGAGTTAGAACTAACAGGTGCCCCGATGGCGGGCTTGTTCACTCGGTATGGTGAGTTCTTTGTGGATCAACCCTAATCTGATTTATTCCTTGTTGGTTTAGTGGCTGGTCTATATTCAAAGATATGTAAAATTTGTTGCTTCTCTCTTACACAGCAAATATGACGGAGAAGGAGCTAGGGCCACCAGTACTGGACTGTGTGTTGGAACCTGGAGATCTACTGTACTTCCCCAGGGGAGCTATTCATCAGGTATTTATCACCCGGACAAGGTACGCATCACGCTTATCATAAGGTACATACGCGTGACCGAAAAGTGTGGTTTAAAAACATCTCTCACCTTCGGTCACGGTCTGCAACTGAAATCACACGAGCAGAATTTCATGACTGAATATAGGCTTTAGCGTGGTGGTTAAGGCAAATGTCAAGGTTACAGCAAAGAGACTTGATTACTACGTTGGGAGAGGGAGAGAGGGAGAGATTCATGGTAAATTCGTCTGTAGTTCATAAGCCTGAGGCTTTTTTCTAGTCCAAGGGATTATATTTAAAGCTAACACCAACGGCAGCATGAGTCCAGAATGGCTGGAACTTGCGCTCAAGATCTGGTCATGCTG
>Ga0224511_10002988_pt1 | contig 11861 bp, 14 predicted proteins | sample SF_May12_sed_USG_2_FD_169988 | JGI IMG/M metagenome (GOLD analysis project Ga0224511, IMG submission 169988) | Sediment microbial communities from San Francisco Bay, California, United States - SF_May12_sed_USGS_8_1 | ecosystem: Environmental > Aquatic > Marine > Sediment | place: USA... | reverse complement strand
ATGAAATCATTATGTTTGAATAAATATGTTTTACTAGTGAATATCACATAGATTCAATATTATTTATGCAAAATTTCATGACAGTCCCTTTAAAGATGCCATATAATTATATAAATTCCTACATACACAGTACACTACTGAGTATGTGGCGGTTTTGAAATTTGGGCCAGTAGGCCTATATTTGAAATCAAGTCTTAATATTGAGACTTAAACCTTAAAAATACCTAGAAATATTAATTAAAAACATCACAAAATCCAGGTGTCAAACAAGTAATACACATTTACGCTCATCGTAAGCATGTGTAAATACATGTACTCAGTATACGTACAATCTTGAAAACTAATCAAACAGAAAATAAAATAGACAATTTTTGCGCTTTAACTCTTACAGCAGCGTGCTATTTTGTTGCTAAACATATTTATACTTTTAAAGTATTCTGGGTTTTTTGCACGTAACAAGTTAGTTAGATCTCATTTGCCAGGAAGAAAATGAAAAGTATGACCACTTCCATTACTCTAATTTGACACTTTCTTGTCTTTGCGCTTCGTAACTTGCTTTTATTCCCTTTGCGCTTTTTAAGTGTGGCTGTCAAAATTGACAATAACAAAAATAAACCTGAGTAATTTCCACCAAAATGGCTTCAGACGAAGCCTATATTGGTACATGGAAGGTAAGTTATGCGTACTATTAACATTCCGTAAATACCTGCCTTTTTAATGATTAAAGTTTATCAGAATGTCATATTGAACTACTTTATTTGACAGATTGTTGAGTGCGTTTCACTGGCAGGAACAGTGGAAACTACAGGAATAGAAGGGTTAGTGAGAGATGTTCTTATTACATTGTAGTTGAAAATCAAAAAAAATGACTGATACATGGTATTCATATGTCTGAGTAAATAATTTTCATTACCGTTTCATGTTCAGTAATTAATTGTAAATGAGTTGTAAAACATTTATTAATAAAAAAAATAGTAGCATTATTAATGTTTATTTTAAGCCATTTTTTATGACTAATTCGCCCTTGAAAACTCATGTATGTTACATGTACATGTTTATTTGCATTGAAGCTTATTATATAAACAGTGATGAACACAACATGGACAGGCATGTGAAGTTGTGCGGTACGGTATTGTTGCAGGACGGAGTTTGTTTTGGACGAGAGCGGCGATGTTTCCTGGAAAGTTTCAGAAGATGTGGAGCCCCTGCCATTCTTCAACTGTGAAACATTCGAGGTACATTCAACAAACTGCTTAAGTGTTGTCGAAAATTTAAGGTAAAATTGGCAGGCTACTTGTACTTTTAAAATAAATCCCAAGCATTTGAGGTACAATGCACCCTGGCTCACAGTGACTGAGTGTTCTACATTTGTTAGTTTTACATCAAGGCCTTGCAGTCAACACAACATAACAAAAGAAAATCTTGTTTGCTCTCAGATAGTCTTTAAATATGGTTTATAACATAGTAAGATTTTATGTTAGGTACATTTGTCGTGATAACAATTAGATATTCTTCATGATTGTGTTGCAGGTTGTTTCTGGGAAGATGTATGGACATACTGCTATTAAGTTTATTGGCACCTATGCTGGACTTGAAGTTAACTTCCAGGTACAATATTTAAATACTTGCAACACAATTTTTTTTGCAAGTTGTCGATAATTTGTCCTCATAACTATGTTTGCTACATTGACTTTTTACATAATTGACTGACATTTGCTGTACTCTTAGGAGGCATTGTACTGTAGTCTGTGCTCACCAGGACTGGGGAAGTGCAAACGTTAGGTCAGGTGTTGGAGCCCCACTAGCAGCATCAAACTGTCTCAGTTATGATTGTTGCTAGACACAGCTCAAAACTGGTCCATTTGCCCTCCACAGATGACTCATTTAAGGTACATGTACCAGTTATGGCTTCACTTGCAGAGGGTAGGCGTGATAATGGTGTTTATGTGGAACTGGATTGACTGCTGTGATACATATACACCCTCGTTGTAAAAACAACACAAACCCCACAAACTACCCAGCTTTAGTCAAGCCTGCCTAACTGTGGTTGTATCGTTGCAGGTGGAGATATCGGATGACCTGATGCTGCTGACGTATGAACGCTGCTGTATTCTACAGTGTCAGAAGGTAATGGCTTTCGTGTTAGATACTAAATAAAATAAGAACTTGTTTGTCCTACCAAGTCATTTAGAGGGAAAAAATAATTTGATTCTTAGACAGATATATAAAGCTGAGACTAATAGTGCAAATACATGTTTGTTGGTTTTAATGGATTGGTTGGTTTGGAGAAAACAAACTTTATTTCAGATGCATTTTTGTACTTCCTCATGTGTTGTGAAAACTTTTGTGTATTCTTCCGATTATATTGAACATTTCTACAAAGTGACAAATGTGTTTTCTTAAAACATTAACCTTTTAACTACCCTTAGTTTGACTTTTGACATCAGTAAAACATTAATTTTTTTACCATCAACTTAGTTTTTGAGGAATTTATTTTAACTTAGTGAAAATATTAACTATTTATGTTGTAGGTGTTTTATTCTAAGCACCTTTTCATGTTGTTCACTTTATATTGGCATTTGTATAGATGAATTCATACACCCCTGTTATGTGTGTACAGATATCATCAGCGGACCCTAAGGACGATGTGCCATACTCATTCCTGGGTGCACTAGAGGAAGGCTACTTCTCCGATGTCACCATTCTGGGGGAGACTGGCAGACAGGTGAGCCAACATTCTACAGCCTACGTTCTAGACATGTGTTGTTTGGTTGACGTTTGTGGTTGGATGTTTTTTCTGCAATGTTACTAATTTAAAATATATATAAGCTTTGATTTGAGGCCATTTTCACATTTTACCTTTAAACAAATTAGTTGTTGTTGTGGACCAACTTGTGGTTGTTGTTTTTGAGGGGTGGTGATGAGAAACATGATGTTAATTGAATGAAATGGTCTTTTTTCAATTCATTTTTATTGTTTTTTTCCTTTATTTTTGAAACTCCATGTATAATTTGTATCGTTCCAGTTCCATGTTCACACCAGCATTCTGGCCCTGACAGCGCCTGGGGTAGACTGGACCAAGACGCCAACCCCGCTCACCGGTCTGCCGGACGACGTCCTCCACACCACACTACACTACATCTATGCCGAATGTCTGCCCAAGGGCACCACAGAAGACACCATCAAGCAGTGTGTGAAAATGGTGGCCAAGATTCCCGACCTGGCTGCCTTTGTCAAACTGTGCAATATATTCCTGCAGAACACCGCTCTCAAACAACGTATGTTACATTCAAACATTTGCTTTTTGTATTAATTTGGAATCTTTCAGACACAATTATGTCCATGCATCCATCTTTGCGTCCATCTGTCCGTGAGTCTGTCTGAAATTCTCATGAATGCAATTCCTCCTGGAGTTTGATGAAACTTCGTTTCTTCAACATTTATTTGATGTGTATTACATGTTAGGTTTTAAAATACTTTGTTGTCTGATATATAACATTGTAATTTTGTTGCAGAGATAGTCACCTTGGTTACGGAGATGCATGCATCAGCAGACAAGATTATCGAGTTGTTTCGAGGGGTTCAGGTGGACGAGTCTAGTCAAGCCACAGTGTCCATCGCAGACAACCCTGCCAGACTTTGCTACGTCGCCAAACAGTGCTTACGTGAGGCTGCAGTCGGTACGGATTATTCCTTGTTTCAGTTTGACATTAACACTTTGAACTCCGATTAAATGTATTTGTTATTTAGCACAATTTTCAGTACTCTTTTTAAGTACTGCTTTGTGTTTTGTCTTTAAGTTTCGCCTGTGGGAGTGTATAAAAAAGTTATGTAGGAGTTTGAAATTTAAACTTGTTTTGAATTCACTCAATAGCCAGTGTGTTTCTTTTGTTTTTGATACACATAAAATTTCCACAAATAATATAAAGTGTCATTTGATAGTAATTTTACAAATACCTCCTATGATGTGCTTTTGTTTGTCTGTTTCAGCCATTTCAAAGCTATTGGTTTTATGTGACCTGTTTTCACGAAGAAAAGCAGAGCTTTCAAGAGAAGAGAGAAATGATATTATAAAATATGCAAGATCAAGGTAAAATATGAGGCTATAGCTGAGTTTGATATCTAGTGCTTTTTGTCTGGACTCTGGAACCAAATTTTTTTGTTTTGTTTTTGTTGTACTTGCTCAAATCTGATTATAAACACATTGTTTAAGAGAAAGGGAGCTGATATTTTAAGATAATATTATATCTAAGTTGAGATTAATGTGAACTTTAGGAAAGTCATATGAATAATGAATAAAAAATAAATGTTATTATGTGTAAAATAGTACTGTTGATTTAAGACCTTTACACTATAAATATTGATTTTCCCAAACTCAAGCTTGCATCCCTATAAGAATATGGTAAATTGTAAACTTATTTAACTTCAATTAAAATGCATCTAGAATGCATAAAGCATTCTTCAAACTATTTGATCTATATTTTGTATTACAATCTAAGTATGGTTCCAGCAGTATAACACATCCCTGTGCTGTATACCCTTGATGGTGTGTTTCAGAATTCCAGTGTTCCTGCGTCAGTGGTTGGACCTTCTGGAGGAATGCAAGACTCAACTGTGTGTGCTCACCCCGCAACAGAGGCACGACCTGGCCACGTACCTGGTACCTGAGGTCAGTAGCTCCCGCAGCAGTGGGACAGGTTGTGTAATAAAATAACTGACTAATTATCTGAAATAATATTTAAAGGTTATTTCTTTGTAACTGAGAAATCAGAGTTTTTGGTGCAGTATCATTAATTAGGAAATATATTTGGCTTTGATTGGCTTTAAGATTTTGCTTTTGTCTTCATTAACATTTAGGTGATGTAAGATTTTAATTATAGGTTGAATGTTTGAGCTGGTTATGACTGACTTACAATGCTTTTAGAAATTAAACTATTCTGTATGAAACAGTGTTCAGCATTAATGTCCATCAGACAACTCTTTGCTGGATTATTTCAGATAGAGCAGGGTCTGGAGCTGTTCACGGCGTTTGTCGTCGACGGGAAGACGGCGCTCGAGCAGATCATCTCCCGATCTGAGACGGACAAGTCAGAAAAGGCGGAGAAAACAAAGAAGGGGCACGTCGGGGATGTCCTCGGGAAGACACTCAAACACGTAAGGTTCTCCTTGGATTGACCATCACATCCATAAAATACACTTTATAACTTTAAAATCAGGAATTTACATGCAGTATAAGGCAAGCTTCCCTCTTATTAAATTGTGAGTAAATGTGGTAGAATCAAGGAATAGTGAATCTCACTAAGGGCCCTATGGCATTATATTGACCATTCAGGTAGGACCTTAGTCCAACCAGGTCAATGTAATGCCATGGGGTATAAGTGAGATTCTCTATTTCTTATATCATACCGAACACTGGTTTGAGTAAAAGAAAGTTTTCTGAGAACAATGTGCTGTTAAGAGTGGAATTAAAACCTAATCTGCACTGTTCACTGTGCCATTCACCCGGTCCATACTTGGTGTAAATAACGACCATTGCTGCAAGTGTTATGAGAATAACAGAGAATACAGCCAAATAGTGTCCAGAGCTGATAAATATGATACAGAAAGACACTAAATTAAGTGAGGTATAATATCATAAAATACAAAGCTAAATACAACTGCTGATTCACCATGTTACAGGCGCTGCATGTTCGGGAGCTGAAAAAGCTTAAGCGGCTCAATGAGCGCACCACGCTGTCTTTCTTCCATTTTATGCAACAAAAGTGAGTTGACAAGAAAACTTTTGCAGTACTGTTGTTAATTCTTGTTTAACTTTTTTGATGTAATGAAATAAGAAATGGTTTCAGACTTATTTTTCAATGGACTTTTTTGTGTGTGTAAAATATCATCTGTTTTTATAGAGCTATTTGTTTGATTTTAACTTATTTTTATTAAATATTAAGTCATGGCAAAATCAGGGTTGAAAACAGTGTATAATCAATCAATAAACAAATAAACGAACATGTGTTTCCAGGGAAACATTTTCCACTATCTCCCAGGCAGACAAAGTCAGGGACATCGCAAAACTGTTTGAATCTCTCTGTGATATTGTAAGTATACAAATATGTTATCTTAGTCGTGATTTTGTTGTTGTTTTTTCTTTTACAATTGGTGTTTAAAATTTCTGCATTTACAATTTTCATGTAAGTTTAAATATTTGTGTCTTTGTCATCATATACAATAAAGGGATTAATTGAAAGCTCCATTATGATTTTAAATGTAATTTGTGTTTGATTTGCATATGTGCAATTGCCAGAACTTTAAAAGCCAAAAGTAAAACCACCACATAAATGTTTTATTTCATGGTATTTGACATTGCCATGTTGTTCCAGGTTCAAATTTCCCACACCAAGGTGACAGAAATTCTTGAAGACCTGGATGACCGGTTGTCATGGCGAGATTGGAAGTACATCTTCAAACTAGCAACCTCAAAAATTGTAATGTTTTAATAGTTTTTTTCAAAGCTTTTGAACATAATATTTTAAACTCCTATTACAATAGCCAAACAATTCTCACTGAAGTTTGTAAAAATTAAAGGAAGATTTGATGAAATGAAAAAGAAAAATGAAATAGACAATTTATTAAATTTCTTTGCTTGCAAAATATATATCTATTATCAAACTTTACTTGTTGAATTCATGAGCAGATTCAGTCCATGAGACATAAAATAGGTAAAAAAAAGTTCAGACTATCATTGACTATGACTTATAAGATTTTTTGTTTGGAAATGCTAATCTTAATTCAGTTATCCCAACATTTTGCAGTCGTGGGCTATCTGTAAGGTGCAGCAGAACCGTTCCATGTCAGAGCCGCTCGTGCGCCAGGCGTGCGACATGGTCCACCGCGAACCCTTCTCCTCCTCCCTCACCTCCCTCGGTCTCCTAGCAACCCCCGGTAGCCATGACGACCAGCAGACGTCCAGCCACGGTGCTAAACCCAAGGCCAACAACTCTCACAAAACCAAATATGTTCAGGTCAGACATTGGGTTATTTTGCCGCATTTGTTCCGTGGTATTTCTCATCAGTTGCTTATAAGTTTTTGAGGACATAGTGCAAAACTGTTTTTACTACCTTGGTGCAAAACTATTGTACCTTTTTATACAAAACAAGCCCTTGATATATTCATACCATGAAACAATGTGTTCTTTTTTATTTATTTTGTAGTCACCTATTATCAGTTTTGTTGCCAAATGTAGTAATTTGTTGAATTTGATCTCATTAAAAAAGTACAGAGGAAACCCTGCTTTAGTCTTAAATTACTTAGAAATTGCAGATTAATACATCATTGATGATAAAAGAGAACATATTGTTTGCTTTCTGAACATTTATGATAAAAAATGGAAAATATTTTTGTTGTTATTAATCTCAGCTGAGTGCAGTCAAGTCCCTGTCGGTGCCGCCTTTTGCCAGAGACAGCAGAACGGCTCAACATGCACTGAAGTTACTGCACACAGCACACAATACAGACCTGACCTTTCAGGTCATACACACTCAAGGTACATCTTCCTTACCTTCGAGGTCATACATACTCAAGGTATTTCTTTAAGTTTTATACATTTATTTTTGTTTTAGAAATAATGAATTAGATAAGATAGGTTACAGACAACTCACAAAATTGCTGAGCTAAGAGCACCCTGAGGCATGACTGGCTGGGTGACTGTAAAATATAGGTGGTATTTTCAAACGTAATAATGTGGAGTTTAATCATAAAGACATTGTAAAAACTTGCAAATTTATTGATCATGACCTTATATTTCCACCCATGTATGTACAGTGGCAAATCAGAATATTATTTTGTCATATTTATAGTTTCTGTCAAACATTGCTGTGGTTTTACTAAAGAATAAAGAGGAAAACAAGTTGTGAATGTGCAGCCTTTACCGTGAGTGGTTCACTGTTGTAGAGGAGGGAGACACAGTTGTGGACCATACAGGGGCTGGATCCGTGGAGAGGACAGACCACGAGTGCGACGTGACCTCGTGCAGCATCCCCGCCCATCGCGTCATTATCGCCGCTCGCTGCGACTGGTTCAAACGCGCTCTCCTCAGTGGCATGAGGGAGTCCATAGACAGGTATGTGACAAGGATACACATTTGTCAGATGACTTACTTAATAGAAATATATTTTTCTGCGCGCTCTAGATTTTTAGGTACTGGCTTTTTCAAAGAAGTTATTAGGAGGGGGGCTGATGTGTATTGGTACTTTATAGAACAATTATGTAGGCTTTTCATGAAAAGCTGTGACCATCTATTGTATATTTCTCTATGTCCTAACCCACAATGTACATGCTACAGGAAGATAACAGTCCATGACACAGACCCGAGGCTGTTCCGACAGTTCCTGGAGTATGTGTACAGTGGAGTCGTGGAGCTCAACGACCTCTCCACCGAGCAGATCGCAGATATGATGACCCTCGCTGACAGATATGACGTGAGTAGAAACTTGCTGCAGCAGTGGCCTTGTGATAAGAGTGTTTGATTCATTTGTTGGGAGGTCATGGACTCAGTTCAGGACCACCTCATGCCAAAGATGTTATAACAGTGTATTTTATAACAGACTGGCTTGCTCTCTGACTTTAATTTCATTAAAAAAATCGTAATGAGCTAGTTAGAATGTTAAATATTGATGTTTTAGTAACTTGTTTAGCAATCAGCCTTAAATAATTATGAGCTATTAGAAATATAAAATAATTTCAAAGCTTTGATACAGATTCTCTGCCAAATCAAATTCAACGGTTACACAATTTATATCAGAGAGATCAAATAAATGCTAAGATCAGTTGTTTAATGAAAATGCTGAAGGATTTCTTGTACAAATGTTCATTAAAGTGTGTGTTGTAGATGGTGTGTTTGCGGTCTCGGTGTGAGCACGCGTTACGCCACCACCTGGATGAGAACACAGTCTTCTATCTTCTTACCCTTGCTGACCAGTTGGCCGCAAACACCCTTAAGGTTTGACCGAAATAACAACAAAGGATCATGAACGTAAAGGACCAAATTTGACACCACGCAAATCAATTATACAAATAAGGTCCTAAGCTCGTTGTCCTTAATCTCATACTTTAATATCAAGAGCTTTTCGAGGGCTTGGTGCAAAACTATTGTAACTACCTCATTTTATATAAGGAGTAACAATAGTTTTGCACCAAGCCCTCGTTTTGCTGTGATCTAAACTCAATCCTTTTCAAACATTATTGTTGTTATTGCAAAAAAAGCTACTTTAAATATTTAAGCTTTACCTAAAATGTTACACCCTTCACGGTTTACAATCACAAATTCTACATTACCACAAGAGTCTTAGAGAAGTGCCTGTGTGGGCAGCAGCATTGATATAAGACTCATGTTTCAATGTGCAGGAGAGTTGCCTGTGTTACCTGAGTGAGAACCCGCTAGTGTCGACTAGTGACGTGATGGTGGACCTTCCAGAACACCTGCAGCTGCAGGTGGAGGCTGTCACACTCAACACGTACGTATGTCACTCTCAACACGTACGTATATCACACTACATACAGATATATGTCACACTCAGTACAGATGTATGTCACCCTTAACATGTTTGTATATCAACCTCAACACAGATGTATGTCACCATCAACATGTGCATATATCACCCTCAACATGTATGTATGTATGTAACCCTCAACATGTATGTATGTCACCCTCAACATGTATGTATGTCACCCTCAACATGTATGTTTGCCACCCTCTACATGTTAGTATGCCACCCTCAACATGTACATATATCACCCTCAACATTTACGTATATCACCCTCAACATGTATGTATAACACCCTCAACATGTATGTATATCACCCTCAACATGTATGTATGTATGTCACCCTCAACATGTATGTATAACACCCTCAACATGTATGTATATCACCCTCAACATGTAAGTATGTATGTCACCCTCAACATGTATGTATGTCACCCTCAACATGTATGTATATCACCCTCAACATGTATGTATGTATATCACCCTCAACATGTATGTATATCACCCTCAACATGTATGTATATCACCCTCAACATGTATGTTTGCCACCATCAACATGTTAGTATGCCACCCTCAACATGTACGTATATCACCCACAACATGTATGTTTGCCACCCTCTACATGTTAGTATGCCACCCTCAACATGTACGTATATCACCCTCAACATGTATGTTTGGCACCTTCAACATGTTAGTATGCCACCCTCAACATGTACATATATCACCCTCAACATGTATGTTTGCCACCCTCAACATGTACGTATATCACCCTCAACATGTATGTTTGCCACCCTCCACATGTTAGTATGCCACCCTCAACATGTACATATATCACCCTCAACATGTATGTATATCACCCTCAACATGTATGTTTGGCACCCTCAACATGTTAGTATGACACCCTCAACATGTGAAACTTTTAAATCATTTTTCTGACATTCTAAATCTATTGTTTTGTAAAACAAAATAAGTAACTTTTATCAAATATAATACACATTTAGTCTATACATCTTTGCATAAAATGATAATCTTAAAGTTGTCTTTAATAACTTAAATGCACAATATGGATTCTGAAATGTAATTTTATTAGGAAAACATGCTGTCAAATACTTGATTAGAATTCCATCTTGCTAGACTTTAGATCTTTTCTATCTAGATACATTCATAATGTTCTATGTGCTTGGTGTATCTAACCCTATGTTTTGTGTACCCCAGACTGGAGGGCGAGAGTTGTGGCCCACAGACGAGCACGGATACAAACAGTTCCGAGTCGAGCATCCTGGAGCACCTCGCTGATAACATGAATGTACGGTACACAGATACTTAGTTCATAGAAATGTTGGTAGATTTAATAAAAATTTCTTATTCAAGCTTCTATTTGAATATATTTTTGCAGTAAAGTAAAATGTAGTTCACATAAAATGTATTTTAAATATGGCCATATTTGCGTATTTGTTTTTGCATGTCACAAGTTGATACAACATTCTCAGATTTAATTTAAAATAACATGTATATGCAATTGAAACTTATGTTTTATTTAAATGCATATAGTTAACATCAATCATTTAAATAGTATGCAAACACTTACAAATATTATAAAACCTTTATAATATATAGTATTCTTCCAGTTAAAATGACCAGTAAATTTATTGCTTCAAACAATACCATCACTGTAGCCCTCACACCTTGTCCATGTGACATTATGTACACATGACGTACATGTAATCTACCCCCCCATGTTGCTGTGTGCCCAGATTGACTCGGGCCCCTCGTCTCCGAGTTCCGGCGAGATGGAGCTGGGCCACATGGGAGGCAGCGCCGGTGCCCAGCTGGAGGCCTGCGTCGCTGGGCTGCGGGAGGTGGTCGGCCCCGACATTCCTAACGAGGAGCTTGTCAGCATCTCCCTGGCCGCCGACCACGACCTCAACCGAGCCATTAACTTTTTCTACTCCTCCTAAGGCTTAGACCACGACCTCAACCGAGCCATTAACTTCTTCTACTCCTCCTAAGGCTTAGACCACAACCTCAACCGAGCCATTAACTTCTTCTACTCCTCCTAAGGCTTAGATAAACATACTGCTTGTTTTTAGCTCACCTGAGCACAAAGTGCTCAGGGTGAGCTATTGTGACCGGCCTTTGTCCGTCGTCGTGCGTCGTCCGTCGTGCGTCGTCCGTTGTGCGTCGTCCGTCGTGCGGAAACGTTTTTACTTAAACATCTTCTCCTCTGAAACCACTCATTGGATTTTGACCAAACTTCACAGGAATGATCCCTGGGTGGTTCCCTACCAAAGTTGTTCAAATGGTTCTGATTGGTTGCATAAGTAGGT
>Ga0224511_10002987_pt1 | contig 11861 bp, 7 predicted proteins | sample SF_May12_sed_USG_2_FD_169988 | JGI IMG/M metagenome (GOLD analysis project Ga0224511, IMG submission 169988) | Sediment microbial communities from San Francisco Bay, California, United States - SF_May12_sed_USGS_8_1 | ecosystem: Environmental > Aquatic > Marine > Sediment | place: USA... | reverse complement strand
CGGACACGTGTGGATATCCGGTGAAGTCGGAAACGATTCAGCATTCCTAACTTTGTTCCAGAACAGGCTTGTTGACTGTGCAAAGCAATCGCTTTTAGGTGATGTTAATAATCGATCAAAAGGAGAATATTATAGACTTTTTAAAAGTTTGATTGAACCAGAGCGTTACTTGTCTGTTTCATTATCGTATCATTTGAAACATTGTTTGTCAAACTTTCGTGTTCCGGTCACCAGCTTATGATCGAAAAAGGGCGTCATATGAAAATTGACCGAGCATATAGATTTTGCCCGCTATGCCTGAAAAGAAATGTGTATTGTATAGAAAATGAGGTTCGCTTTCTTTTGGTTTGTCCTATATATGCGGATAACAGAGAACGTCATTTTATTGATGGCTGGTTAAGAAGTTACATATCAGAACATTTATTTATACATATCATGGCTGACACAAATACACAATATATTTTTGCTCTTGCTAGATACTTAGACGCTGCATTTAAGTTAAGAGATAGCTTACTATGACATTTTTAGTCAACGTTATTTAGCAAGCTGTTGATTATACTGTTTATTTACATAACAAGTATTCAGATGTTGTCTTAAAAAAAGATTTTTTGACCTTTAAAGGTTTCAAATACTATATGAGTTAAATGTTGCTATATTAGTACTGCTAGTAAGTTGATTACATGTATGTGTGTCGTTAACTACAGTGTTAAAGTACATTTTTTGTTGTTTAAATATTGTACTCTTATACAAACATTTTCATATGCATTTATTTATTGTTTACTTTCCTAGGTCTGCTGATGCTTTTCAATATAGCTTATTTTGTAATTTTATATTTATTTAATGAATGTACAATTTCAAGTATTTACCATTGCGTAAAGTAATGATTTAAAAAAAGATAATTATGTGTAATTTCAAATAACTACAACCAATTATCGCTAATTTTTGAGAACCTTGTCTATTGCAAAATTTCATTATGGGTTAGAAGTTGTCTTAAAAATGTGAACCTGTATTTATATATATTTGTATTTGAGTAAGACATGTGTTATATTAAAACATTTGTCTGTATTATCATAGCATTTCTCGTTTAATCATTTTAATCATAATATGTCACTACAATTGAATGATGCTTATATGTTTGTATTATGGGCCGGAGGCCTTGCATTGCAAATAAACCTATTGTCATTGTCATTGTCATTGAATTATATAAGGAAATCTTCAAACGACTTCTTTTCTTGAACCGCTTATGGGAATTTGACCAAACTCAGCAGGAATGGTCCCTGGGTAGTCCTATACCAAAATAGTTCAAATGGTTCTGATTGGTTGCATAAGTAGGTCACGGGGTCAAAAAATAGGTTTTAAAAATGCAGTTATCAAAAATCTTATTGTCTGAAAGTACAAGGCCCAGAGCTTTCATATTTGATGTATAACATCATCTAGAGGTCCTCTACCAACATTTGGTGGACAACATTAGTGGTCCTCTGTAAATGGTTCCACTGTGACCTTTGACATTTTCCTCAGGTGAGCGACCCAGGCCCTCTGGGCTCTCTTGTTCATTTATAGGATAAAATGAGACCGTCAAAACTTAGTATACACCCCATAGTCATAGACAGTTAATAAATATATAATCTTTAATAAAAACAAGAGAACAATGGAAACAACAGTTTTGGTTGACTAAAACATGAGTTAAAATATTCTAAATGGGGCCAAGCTTGAAATATGTAATGCGTATTTTTATTTGATAGGTACATTTAGGTTTCTAAATACCTGAACTACGTATCTGTTATTAATACGTATACAACTATGAACCCGAATAGGTCAAAGGTTAAAACACAAGTATCACTTTTGTTAAATTGTATTCGCTTATTATCTTAAGAACTATTTATCACAGAGCTTTGATATATTTTACAAGTTGATTGTTCGTTGTAGGACATGACATGATCCTTATTGATTTTGTGTTCACTAGGTTAAATGTCAAGGTAACAAGGGTAACTTTAGTAAAAATGTTTCCGATGATTTTGAGTTTACTAGGTCAACGGTCAAGCCTACAAGGATCACTTTTGTGATTAACTTTTTAACGAACTTATAAAGCCGTTATAACTCACAAGACAATTGGTTAAGATAGTTTTGATGATTGGATTTTTGGTTCAGTCTATGAGAGGTCAAGGTCACATAGTTTCAATATAATGTGCTTTTTACTATCACATTGTATTTTTCATCGTCATGTGGCATTTTTGTGGCAGTGGTTCTGTCCCATTCTTGTGCCATAGACTCAGTTAATTCCCCCTGGTTGACCGGAAATGTCTAAGCGGAGAGTAAGACCTCTGTATATTGTGTTTTGTTTTGGGTGGAAACAGCTTTAATATATGAAGCAAATGTATCTTTTATAAGTGAATAGCTTGACGTTTATGAAACTATTATGCTTTTAAGTAGATTTGTCATTTACATGTGTCTTTACGTACACTGTTTCTATGGCATATAAATACTGTGAACAATGGTAAATATGACTGGTGTAAGGGTATTGGCATAGGTAATTACTTTAAAAGCATGTAATTGAGAAAAACACGAGCCAGTCAACCTATTTTTTGTTTCTCCTTAATAATATAGTCTTGGATTCGTATAAAATATACAATTTCCTTTCTTCATTCGAAGCATTTTTAAGAAAGTTATGAGAATTTTCATTTTTGCAGAACGTATTGTAAAATAACTGAGGCCTAAGTTTTTTTGTCCAAGAGCAGCGCACAGGAAAATCACTATGAAGAGTGTGTGGAATTATAACGCAATATTGCTAAGCATGTGTTTCCCTGTTGAGAATTACTGATACTTACCGTGCACCATAAATCATTGACTAACATTCCTTATTTTATGTATTAGAGGCACCAGAATCTAATTTGCAACAACATCCATTGACATATAGCATCAACAAATGCACCTGGCCCAAAGCAAAAAGAACATAAACTTTGTAGAATTGTTATCATTTGTTAGTAATGCCAATTATTTCTGCTTATTACAGAGTTTATGTCAAACAGAGAAATTGGAATTAAAGTGAAACTAAATTCAACGTTCAACAAATTGCCACCCACATATCCTGCTGCCGTGGCTGTTTCTATGATACGATTACAAGAAAACTAATTCTCCTAACTATAATCTCTGTGAATAATGATGCATTTACTCAGTAGAAATTGGCATATTGACAGTAATACTTTTAAAAAGAAGTAAATAAAAAAATAATTTATCCTGGAGTTTTTCGTTTGTGATGCAACAATTTAAATAAACGTAGTTCGTGCACTTATATCTGAATTGAGCGTTAACATAATTGATGTTACATAACATGATGGCATACCCCCTTATGTCGTTAATTGTACAGGAAATTAATTTTCCATCTCATGTATATCATGTGGGGCGGCCAGTGTGGAGACAGTGTATTATACTGTAATTTGACTTGCAATGAAGTAAAATGTATTTACATATCTTTACTAACAGGGGTAATAACTCAGAGATTTGTATTTTATCACTGACCGATCCTTTACCGAATGCATATAAATAATGAATAATAAAGAATTTGAATTGAACCTAATGCAAGAAACCATCACTGTTAAACGAAATAAACGCGTCTCAAACATATTACAGGCAATAAGAGAAAGAAATGAATACAATACTCATTCGTTTATTAACGATACAATGATTAACGAAGCCCAGATACACGAGCATTTGCAGAATATTCCTCCTAATTTTCTCAGATGTGCCACATTTTCGCACTAAGCGACAATAAATGTCACATTTTATGCATGCTTTTCCAGTAAATGTTTAAGTGGAACAGGTATTTAGTGTCTAATTTCTTACGTTATGGTCACGAAAAAAGGGGAATATTCCTAAATGATAGTGAAATCTATTAGTCATAAGCTCAAAGAAATGTTTTCATAGCAAATAGTCATATGACTATGTATACTAATATTTATGCAAACGTCTTTCTTTAAAATAAAGCAATGACGTAACAAAAATCAAAAGAATGGAGCCGGCATTCGAAACATGGATTTAAAAACTGCTGCTGTGGGGGCTTCTGATGTTATCGTCAACGTCGTTTGTTTTAGTTTTTTTATGATGTGTGTATATAGACGCGGATATTTAAAGTTTTATTGCAAAAATAATGTTTGTTTTTTCTTTGAACCACAATTTAACGATATTGTCGTATTATATTTATTGAAATAATCAATGTAATATAATTATTATATTGAATCTGAAAGAGTAACAAAGAGTAATTATTTTCAGGAAGCATATCCTACATGGGAAAATAGCAGCCTTTGGTATACTGAATTAATGGTAATAATGCTATACCACTTACTTAGTTATGAGCGGGACTCTATTTTCCATCCAATTATTCAAAAGAACAGTCAACTAATGATTCCAGTGGACAACACAATGATAAGGATATACACTAAAGAAAAGCAAAAGTAAAGTTCTTTATAGATGCAGCTGATCAAAGTTTGATATTAGTTTGCTACAGAAAAATGTACAACATTAATATTGCGCGTGGATTCTTTAAAGGAGCGAGAGCACAGAAAATTGGGTTGAAAAGTACTTATCTTAAATATGATTTAGGTAATAGGTTTAGCAAAGAAATGTGATGTAAAATGGCTGACACTAAAACATAAGTTTTAGCTACATATTTTAAAAGATGAAAAATGCATGTGATATAAGAGTAATTCCTTTTTGTGTCCGTGGACAAGAAAATGATTTCCCCTCATAATGAATCGTATTTTGGAAATGTCCTGGTTTGTGCACATTTTTCTTCAAAACTAGCACACGGTACCTATTGTTTTTGCTCTGTTACGCAGTTTCTTAGACTTTTAGTGATAGTTCAGATTTTTCCCATGTTAATGCCCAAAACCGTGCTCTAGTGAATTTAAATGTGAAAACACACACTCACCCTTGCATAAAACCTACATAAACGTCTGCTAGCAATATGCCATTAATAAAACTCAACAGGGAAATAGATAACTGAAAGCTGATACATTGACGAAACGGCCAACAAAAATAAACGTCTTAGAATCCTTTCCCAATGTCAAATACCGTTATTCGAGTGTAAAATCAAGATTACTTTAAACGAATGCCTTTCCACCTATTGTGATAATAATACATGTAAAAGTTCACCTTATCCCATGATCTCTTTAATAATAAACTGATGAAAGGGAAAGCCCTCAGGAAGCATAGCCTGCACGAGAAAACAGCTGCCTCGGCTTTATGGAAGTGTTCATCAGTAGTAATGAATGATGCCACACCACTGACGCCCCCCTAGCGCATGAGCGGAACTCCATTTTCAAATGTAAACAACATACATGTACACTCCATGATCCATAAGGACCAGAAAAATATGACTAAACAATGATGTAGTACGGGGCGACTTTTTACAGCCGCCACACATGATTTTGGCATTCGAATCGTGCAGATAACATTTAATACTACACCGTTATTTGCACGTAAAACTGACTCCCCATTTTATATGATAAGAATAAAACATTTTAAGTGTTTAGGTATTAGCCGTGGGTATGTCTTAAATATTTATTACTTGTATATGTGCTCAACCGTTACACAATTAAATGCATCGGTATATCTGATTCTACAAAACAGAATTTCAACTGAATGCAAGCCTCAATAAAGTATCACTGATAACTGAATGAACTGAATGAAACTTGCGCGTTTCCTAAACATTTCACAAGCAATGATATGTTAAGAAGAAATGGATACAAACTCTTGTAAAATATATGTCCTAAACTATTTAAAAAAATTAATATCTTTTTATTGTTTCAGTAATGTTACGAGTTATGCAAAACTAAAGATACACACTATCAAAAAGTAAAAAGACTTGTGTAGTATTAAGCAAAGGCAACAAAAACATATTGATGTATATACCAGAGTTAAGCAGGAAATGGTTAAATCCTAAAAATAATAATTTTAATCTACAATACATTTTTCACAGGAACGTGCCGTTTGTTATGAATAAATGATATATATTTTCCAGAGGTATTTGTTATATTAATGTTTCATTTTTTACCCTATACATGTGTAAACAGTTTTGTGTATTTATAAGAACAACTGAAACACGTGTATATTGTGTTTTAAGTGAATTACTGATCCTGCCACTTCCATTAATCATTCAAAAATAATTACTGATATATATTGGAAGCATCACAAGTTTATTCGCAGCAACATTGACACATAGCACCAACATATGCACCTGATGCAACACAACCAACTAAAATAAATGTCTTTGATTTTCCAGACTTTTCGGTCTTATTTACGCTTAATCTGTTTCACAAAGTTCCATTTTGAAAGGTGATGTCATTTTTTTCTGCTAATTATATAGCGTATTTCAATCAAAATTATTCCTGTTAAGTGAAAAATAACATAATTAAAACTATTTCCCTTTTATCATAGTATTATCTCCATGAATAACGATGCATTTCGACTTCAAACTGGGCAAATCAACAATTACTAGTGAAAAAAGTGAAGGCAATTAAAATATTTAAATATAAATATTTCATCTCAATATTCAATCAATGAATAAGTGTTCGTTTGTGATTATAACTACACAGAGTTGTAGCTCGTTCAAGGCTACTGAGATGCTATACAGCATGATATCCCACGCATGATTTTTAATTGTACAGGAAATATAATATTAATAAATTACATGAATAATCTTATTTTGATAAGAACGAAACCTTTTCATGATGCTATGATTTTATCTTGATACCATTATATTTGGTCACATACTTTGTAGTATGTTAATAATGATAAGGAGATAACATTGCAAAGTCATTGAAAAGTATCATGACACATATTTTGTTACCATAAACAGTAACCTCTCCCCCCGATAACAACAAAAGAAAACATTAAACCTTTGCCCGTAACGCGAATTAAAAACCGTGACACATGTCACCGCAGTCAGACTGTTTTGTTGTTGAATCCAAATCAGGAATATATTGGACGGTCACTAGATACAAATACAGATAAACGATTAGTTAGATTTATTACAATTATATTTAATATATATTACTATTCTGAGGAAGCATAGTTTGCATTGGAATATTGTAGCCTCGGTGATATTGAAGCTGTTTTTAATTGGTAACGAAAGATGCCACACACTGACGCCCCCTAGCGCATGAGCGGATCGTTATTTAAAAAGTAAACAACATATAATCAATGGTCTCAGTTGACCAGAAATATAAATATACATATATATTTATGTAGTACGGGGCGACATTTTACAGTCGCTGCATCAGCACCATCCTCGGCTATCCAGCGGTGATTCCGCTCGCTACATCGACCCCTGAGACAATTAAATAGAAAATCTTTGAATCTGCTGTCGAAATTCGATACGAAGCGTTATAGTGGGCGGTCCAATCAGATAACCGCTCTCATAAGTAAATTGTTTTCATTGGTCATCTTGCTCATCCAAAAATGAAGATGAAACCAATGAAATGATAGTATTCGTTCAGCGGTAAATCGAAGGAAATTCAACTAATTGTCCCAGGGGTCGATGTAGCATTGTTTTTACAGTTATGTGTATTTATTAGAACAAATAAAACACGTGTATTTTGTGATTCAAGTGAATTACTGATCCTGCCACTTCCATAAATCATTGAAAAATAATTACTGAGATATATTGGAAGCATCACGAGCTTTTTTGCAGCAGCATTGACACATAGCACCAACATATGCACCTGATGCAACACAATCAACTAAAATAAACGTCTTAGAATTTCCAGACTTTTCGGTCTTATTTACGCTTAATCTGTTTCAAAAAGTTCCAATTTGAAAGGTGATGACATTTCCCCTTTCTAATTACATAGCGTATGCCAATCAAAGTTATTCGAGTGAAGTGAAAATAAATTAACTTAAAATATTTCCTTTTTATCATAGGATTATCTCCATGAATAACGATGCATTTAGACTTTTAAAAAGTGAAGCTAATAAGAAATATTTAAATATAAATATTTAATAGAAATATACATTAAAACTTAAATCATTCAAGAAGTATTCGTTGGTGATTATACATATACGGAGTTGTAGCTCGTTTAAGGCTATCTGAGATGCTATACAGCATGATATCCCACCTGTGATTTTTAATTGTACAGGAAATTAAATGTTAATAAATTACATGAATCATCTGATCTTGATAAGAACTAAATATTTTAATGATGCTATGGTTTTATCTTGGTGCCCTTATAATCGGTCACACACTTTGTAGTATGTTAATTCTGCTAAGGAATCAAAATTGCAAAGTCATTGAAAAGTATCATGACACATTATTTTGTTACCAAAACAGTAACCCCCTCCCCCGACAACAACCGACAACAACAAAACAAAACTTTAAACCCTTGCCTGTACTGGGAATTAAAACCCGTGAAACCTGTCACCGCAGTCAGACTGATTTTTTGTGTGGATCAAATACAGGTTAGATTTATTAAAATTATATTTAAATTATATTACTATTCTGAGGAAGCATATTTTGCATGGAAAAATTGTAGCCTCGGTTTTATTGAAGCTGTTTATTATTGGTAATGAAAGATGCCTCACACAGACGCCCCCCGCCCACTAGCGCATGAGCGGGACTTTATTTAAAATGTAATCAACATACAAACAATGGTCCCAGTGGACCAGAAAAATAAAACTACATACGAGGGGTGTTCCAAAATTAATGTTACTTGGGTTCTGTCTCGTGAAAATCGTGCTATTTTAACACAAAACCACATCGAGTCGATAGCGTGTTCTCTGGAGCGTGGTATGTGTCAATATCTCGCTCACAATTACACTGACCTTGTTACTGTGTACATTGTTTTGTAGCATACTCGTTACACTCTATACAAACATGGTTGGTAAGAGAGCTGAAAGCGTACTTGAAATTAGGGCCTATATCAAAGGTAGGTCTCTACTTGGCTTAAAGCCGGTAGATATTCATCGCGAGGTTTGCGATATCTATGGGCAGGGTCAAATGTCGTATATGACTATTTGTAGGTGGGTTGCTCGATTTAAGTCTGGACACCAACAGCTGAAAGATGCTGCCCACACAGGTCGCCCTGCAACTACAACTACAAAACATAACATTGAAAGAATTCGACAAATCCTGGAAAAAGACGCAAGGTACACTGTCAGGCAGTTAGCTAGAATGACAAGTTGGCCTTTAGCACATGTCCATTGCATTCTAAAGAATGATCTTCAAGTAAGGAAGATTAATGCTAGGTGGATACCCCATTTACTAAATGACGACCAAAAGAGGTCCCGGGTTGAAAGGGCAAAATATTTATTGAAAAAATACCCGAAATGCAACAAAAAGACTTTCGACAATTTGGTCACGGGTGATGAAACATGGGTGTATTTTTTCGAAACAAAAAGAAAATGCTCAAATCAATTCTGGGCCACCAAAAACGCGAGGCGCTCTAGCATTGCTAAAAGAATACGCACCGTGAGGAAAGTTTTTTATGTAATATTCTTTGATAACAAGGGTCCAGTCATGCAAATTCCTGTGCCGAAAGGTAAAACTGTCACAGGGAAGTATTATAGAGACGTTGTGCTTCAGAAACTTAAGAAATGCTATAAACGTCGCCGCCCACAAACTGGTTTGAAGTACCTGAGGCTCTTGCATGACAACGCGCCAGTTCACAAGGCGCGCATTGTAACGGAGATTTTGAAGTCTGAAAAGGTAACTGTCCTCCTCCATCCGGCTTTTTCACCAGACTTGGCCCCCCTGTTACTATTTCTTGTTCCCAAAACTAAAATTTCACCTGTCTGGAAAAAGATACAAATCAAGCAATGCTCTTGGGTCTGCCATTTACCAGTATCTTATGAGTATACCAATTCAAGAGTACGAAAACTGTTTCCAAAGGTTGATTGATCGCCTGAAAACGTGTATTCGGGTTAAGGGGGAGTACTTCGAGGGACAGGGCATGTTTAAATAATCAGAACGAATTCTATTACACAAAATCACTCAAGTAACATTAATTTTGGAACACCCCTCGTACGTAAGTAGTACGGGGCGACATTTTACAGCCGCTGCGTCAGCACAAGACCACGTTGCTTTGCATCTGTTTTCTTGTATAGATAATTACCTAAATACACTACTGAAAATTTCTAACGACCCCTTTATTATATTGCCGATATCTTCTATGATATTTCTTTGAGCAATATTTAAAATGACAATGTATCAAGTTCAAGACATTTGCATGCATTTTTTTAATTTTAATAAAACAAAAGCCTAACAGTTGTAGAGAAAATACTCTTTTAAGAACATAACCATATTTTTAAATTCACAAACGTTTTATTGTTTATCGTGGGCAGAATACATCCCACAACTAGGAAAACATTTGTTAATTTTAAACATAAAGGTAATGAATGTTTAATACCAACCATTATTGATTCGTTACTAAATTAAATAAAAATAGTTCTAGAACTTTCTGTATTACGAGGTTTGATAAAAATGCACGGTAGTGAAATTTCATAACCCTACACCTCCTAATACCGCTAGAATTTAAACTTTCATCAGTTTGAACATGGGGGCGTTGGAAGTTTTCTTAAGTGTATATTAGTTGCATCACGATATAAGTTGATACAACATTCACAAATCACCAACACATGCACCTGATGCAACACAACGCAGCCAACAACAATAAACGTCTTAGATTTTACAGTCAGTGGGATCTTAATATATTTACTCTTTATCTGCTTCAAGAATTTCCGACTTAAAAAGGTGATGCCAAATATTACTGCTTATAACAGAGGGTATGCCAATCTCAGAAATTTCGAGTTAAGTGATAGAATTGTTATTATATGTTATAATGCCCATTATTATTTTAGCAGAATATACACATATGTATTCGTAGATAATAAATAAATCTCCAGGTGCTGAAACATGAGTGCATACAATAATATGCTTTTAGAACGTGCTTGATTCAACTATTATATATTAAACGACGCTGAGTGTATATGCCCAACAAGTGAGGCAAACGTAGAAATGGTTCTGACTGGACATCAGATACAGCATTCGGTATGGTTAACTATAAACAAAGATGTAGCTCGCAATCTGAACTAAGCAATATTAAATGTTAACTGCTTACCCACGTTTTTTTGTTTAGGAAAACTAAACATCAATTTAACATGTAATCTATATAAAAAAGAATCGCTTTTAAGTATTTACATTTGTGCTTTCTGTTATTCTAAGAACAGTGTTACTTACTTGTGTTCATTTGTTTGCAATATACATAATTGGAATGATCTTGCTTGTGTATACCATATAAGCAAAACCACAACCCTTACCACACCCATATGCTTCAGCGTATCTGATTGTCTAAGAAATATTTAAGCTTCATGTTTGTCTCAATTAAAACGGTATTGAGAAACGAAATGCGTAACATTTCACATGCAATTAGAACAGGAAAATGTATACTAGAGTCAAAAATATTTCTTTTCTAAAATATGTTCTGATTTCTTTTTACGAAGCCAATGTGCATGTAGACAAAACTTTGTAGACTATTTATGCTGAGATGGTAAGACATGCCAGTCATAATTATCTGAACTAAGGTACACTAAATGCCACATTTTACGTATGCCCTTCTAGTTAATACGTAAATGGAACAGGTAATGAATATCGTATTTCCTATGTTATTAACAGAGATGGATATTTTATTTCATTAGCTTAAATCGAGTGTGCCCGCTTTTGTTAATTGGTTTATAAATTCCGAACGCGTGAAACTGCCCTCACACATACCTCGCGACCTTACTGCGTCCTTACTGCGACCTTGCTACGACCCAGGACGCAGCACAGTCGCCATGGACGCAGCAGGGACGCAGCAAGGTCGTAGCGAGGAACC
>Ga0224511_10002986_pt1 | contig 11861 bp, 5 predicted proteins | sample SF_May12_sed_USG_2_FD_169988 | JGI IMG/M metagenome (GOLD analysis project Ga0224511, IMG submission 169988) | Sediment microbial communities from San Francisco Bay, California, United States - SF_May12_sed_USGS_8_1 | ecosystem: Environmental > Aquatic > Marine > Sediment | place: USA... | reverse complement strand
AAACAAAAAACAACAACAAAACAACTAAGCATATGTATGTAGACGTTTTGCTGGATTGTGTACAGTAGGCGATACAGCATACACTATAGTCAGGATGTTCTAGTCTGGGTATCCAATGAAGCTAAATTTTGAGCTCAGAAGCGCTGGTCTGGGCCTCCCATGACACTACATTTTGTGCCTTAACACATCGGTCTGGGCCTCCCATTGCACAATATTTTGAGGCTAAACACACCGGTCTGGAACTTTCATGGCACTACAATTTTAGCGTAAACACACCTGTCTGGGCCTCTCATGGCACTACCTTTGAGGATAAACACACGGATATGGGTCTTCCATGTCACTAAAGAACAGCCCAATATTGTTCCCCCTGTAACGTATTTTCAACCCGTTGTGCTTTCAAAGCGTTGAAAGTGATTAAACGCCGTTGGAATGCGTTGAATAGCGTTTGTGTACTGCGCATGCGTCTGCAAGCGTCTGTTAAAAAGCGTTTTCCTGCACTTTGCATGCGTTTAAAAGCGTTTTAGACATTCTAAAGATTAAGATTATTTGCTACTTTAGTCATTATATAATCTAGTGCGTGTCGGGGATCTACCCAAAATTATATCTCCTACTTTAGTCATTGTATAATCTAGTGCGTGTCGGGGATCTACCCAAAATCCCATCTCCTAAAATTGCCCCCCTCAGTCTCCCCAGTCCCTATATATCCCATATATCGCCAGATTCACGTTCCAGACATCCAACCTCTTTATACCTGTCAAACCAGCACGTAGATTGCCGTGCATGGTTATAAAACTGGCAGGTGACAAATTGGCTGCATGTCGCAATGTGACATTATCTATCTGTGTGAATAAAAACAATATTTAAAAAAGCTGATTTACTTAAATATTGAACTCCCAGACACACACTAAAACTTATGAACATTTTTAAGAACACATAATAAAAAAACAAAAACTTATAAAATACGTAACATACAAAGCATGAAAAACAATAGAATAGAAAACACTCAAATCGTCTGCCCAAAACACCCACGTGCCGTCGCACCCGCATGTACCGATCATCGCCATATTGTTAAACGTAAACGGAAACTGGGTTTCTCCTTCGTGACGCTCACTGTTGACGTAACCTTTACGACAGCGATTGATATCTTATCTACGACCGGCGAGACATTCTAGCGTCTCTGTCCGACCTTCACACCTATAACCTGAATCGCACTGGCAACTACACTGCATAAAATCACCTTTGTAGATTATAGTGAAGTTGGTATCCCCCTGGAAGTCCCTATTTCCTTGATAGTCCACACCGTTAACATTACACGTGTCACATGTGGGTATTAGAGGGAAGTTTGGCCCATTTGGACACTCGATAACAATGTCAATTCTTTAACCCGACACACCTGAAGCTGGAATCACAATTACAAGTACACGTGATAAAGTATCCTTTGTAGAGGAATCGTCGACTTTCTTCGCCTCTGTATAGGTCACCGAAGATTCTACACTGATTACACCTACTTACTATCCTACATCCGCTATGACGTTCACACAATATGCTAAGGTCCATCTGAGACACTTTGTGGTTTTTTTATCTCTTGCTCTTATATTCTTCTTCTTTCTCTCTCTCTGTTTTTCTTTTGCTGTTGGGTGACCGGCCGGTTAGGTTTCGTTTAGCGAAACCCAACTCGATGCCGCCCACCCTGGTGCTAATTTTCTTAAAGTGATTGCGAGAATGATAACTTCGGCATTTATGCTGAATGTGCGGTGCCCACTTTTGTTTGTATTTCTGTGGTTGGCGGCCGTGGAACCGGAACAGGTGGCTTCATGTGCAGGAGTGGTACTGCTTGGTATGACGGTCGGTGGCTTTTGGCTTGGCTTGTGGCATGTTTTACAAAACGAACGAGACACTATTTTTGGCCAAAAAATATAATCATCCCCCCCAATTAAAATGGCAGTTGTTTTCGTTTGCGGTTTGAGGATTAAGCATTAAGTCGTCTATTGGTAAATCAGATATGCGAGGTAGCTTGTTTAGTTGGAAAACATTTAAGAAAAAATTGCTGTGTTCAAAAGATTTCCAAAGTATTTTGGTAGATATGTTAATGGAATGAATAGGTTAATAATGTAGTTCTTTTGTGTTTGTGTGTCTCTCAAATGTGTCTAAAGTCATGTATGTACTGTGGGCGCTACATCTCATAGGTATTGGCATGATTGACAATGGGCTCCATCCATAAATGTAGGATGTTGAAGCATTTTCATTGTCACATAACATCGTGAATTCAGGGTCCGTAGTTGTGGCTACGACCCATTGACTTTGATATAAGTACTTGGCGGTAGGTAATTGTATTTGATTTACTATAATTGTGCAACATTGGTTTATATCGTTTTCTGATCTCATGTATAAGGCTATCAAGCAGATGCTGATCCAATGTAATATATCGGACGTGTTATCTGGCAAAAGTTTGTGTAGATGTGCAGGATTCATATTCGCTGTTTGTTACAAAAGCAAAGTTTGTATTCTCAGTATTAACGAGTACAGCTGTATGAGTTAAGTCATAACTACCGACGAGATTTGGCAGAACTGATTGTGAAGTGTCATTGTGTACGGCGCGTAAATAGTATGGACTTTTTATAGCGTCATTTTATTTAAACTATTTATAATAGGTAAATTGATAGTTATTGTCAATGTTGTGTCGATGATAACGTCCGTGCATTTCAACATTTTGTCCCATAAGTCAGAATTTGGATCACATTGTAATTCGAAGTGCTTGGGGAGGTTGCTTAAGTTTTCGTTTAAGATAAAGACATTTTAACGAAATGGTCTAGGGTAGATGACCCGAGGCGATAGATGACCAATGCTTAGCATGTTTAATTGATTGCTAAAAGAGTCCAACTGACTATTGGCAGTCTGAAATAGGTTGTGAATTTGATAAATTATGAGCGATATATGATGAAAAGAAATGGAATAATCTTGTACAACCGTAATACGTACTTTTAGATCATCAGTCTTGTGAAGGATCTCATGTTCTAACGTTTGTTGCGAAGACATTAACTCGTAAATTGTGTCCCGATTTGCGTTAATGGATTTTCGAGCAGCGTTTAATATAGATAAAGTGTGTTCCAATATATGTATAATTGAGTGTTCTTTAATTGGACTACATTACGTTTGAGGGTTTAAACATCATCATTGGATGTTGTACCAAACAGGAATTTGAAGACACCGCCAAAAGGAAGGAGGGATCTCTTCGTTCTGTTGTTAATATGAATGAATTCGACAGTGCGCTCTTCAAAACGGAGAAAGGATTTACGCCAAATTTTAGCGCAACTCTATGTTATGGAAAAAGCGTTTCACCAGAAGGAAACTGGCGTAACGTTTCCCATATGTTTAGGCAAGCGCAGCGTCCATAACTTTTCACATAGCGTAAATATGGCTGCCACTCTTAACACAACTTCATGGAAATTTTAGTGAAACGGTACCCCGTATAATGAGAAGTTCCTGATGTACCTACGCACGTGTACAGCTGATGGATTGACATATGTTCGCGGCCGAGATGAATTTCGATTTCTTTTACAATATGTGTATACTTTTAAAGGAATATCACAAACCCCAATCATTCAGACATTTTCACCAGCAAATATGAGGGCATATGGAGGTGACAATGATTACTTACAGTTAACATTAGAGGAGTCATTTTTGAAATCGTGTAAACTTTCGGAAATTTCTGATTTTGATAGATTATGCTTAGAAGAGATGACCTGGGGACAGAACAGAAATGAGCGCTGGTATGAGGAGCGAGAAAAAAGGATCCAGTCTTCAAACTTTTATCGCGTTTGTCATGCCCAAGAAGACAATTTACCATCATTGGCTAAAACATTAGTTTGCGTTGGTTCAATTTCATGCAACGAAGCCGTGCGACATGTTAAATATACGAGAGAGAGAGGCACTTCAGTGCTATGAAGCTGATTTTTAAAGCAAGAGCGCGCGGTAATTCAGGGTGCCCAGGCAGTGTAAGAAGGGGTCTGTTATCCGTCTGGTTAGTAGAATGTTTGTTATTGAAGATTTATCTATATATATGTTTTACTATGTAGTATTCTAATACAAACCATAAATTATATCTTTGATCAGGAATAAAAATTACAGTATCTATAGTATTAAATTCAAACAAAATACATCATGAAAAATTGTACTGGAAGACCAGAAACAAATAATTATTATTTTTGTGATTTTTATCAGGAATTTGCCATGACAGCAATGCAGACATAGAGGCTATTCCGGCCCCTATACCCAAAGGAGAATTCAAACCGATACAGCTCGCAAACCAAACGCTGGTGACATTTGATCTTGAGACAACAGACATCAGTAAGAAATACTTTGTAAAAGTAAAAATAAAATAATTTACTACCTTTTCTGGTGCTCAACTTAGGTGCAGATTTTTATTATTTATTTAGCACTCGCTAATACTAGTAACATTTTAAAAAACCATATACTGCAAAAAACAATTAGTAAATAATATTAGCCTAAATGAATCCATGATTTTTTTTACAGTTCGCGGACATTGCCTGCCACAGATAATCCAGAAAGCAGCATCCGATTTGGCTGGGACTCGCACATCTTCCCAGTATGTTTAGCCTACTGAGCCTATATCTGCTGCTGCTAGCTAGGCAAGTCACTGGCCTCTCTGTTGATGGTGAGCGTCTTCTTCATCATGGACAGCCTGTCAACGCAACTGATATACAGTCAGCCCTGAAACTATTCTCTGCCTGGGTAAAAACTATTCCCAACTGTGTTTTGGTTGCACATAACGGTAGAAAATTTGATTTCACTGTACTTGTTCATGCCTTGAACTGAGCTGGTTTGTTCGATACCTTTGTTGATGGAACAAAAGCACTGGTGGGCTTCCTCCCTCTATTCCGGAAGTTAATCCCAGGCAGGAAGTCCTACAAGCAGGAATACCTAGTGCACGACATCTTGAAGACATCTTACGGGGCACATGATGCTGCAGAAGATGTGCGTGCCTTGGCAAATGTGCTTTCGCATTTAAACTTTGACAACAAAACAGTATTGACACCAGTTTTACTGTAAGGGCTGTTGACAAGAACATGCTGTTCAACAAAGAAAAGGCCAAAAATATTCTAAAACCTGTATTGATTTGTAAGATACAGCATAGGTTATCGGACATTTTTCTAAATCCGAGTTAGTCTATAAAACACAAATTATATGTGTGTAATTAACCTTTTGCTAATGTTTATTACAGAATATGTTGTTGCGTCATAAAAAAGAGTAATTGCATTTATTTATATATTTTAATTAAACTAATTGTGGCATAAACAAAATTGTAATCCATTTGCCATTTGGTCAAATTCCTCTTAGCGGTTCAAAAGAAGATGTCGTTTGAAGTTTTCCTTATATAATTCAATGTAAAATTGTGACCCCCGTGACGGCAGGCGAATGGCGTTGCGTCGATTCGGGAGCGTGAAGGCGGGCGGACGATTATATGCTTTTGTGTTTTGATTATGATCTTTAAAATGTTTATGAGATTTAGTGTGTCGGGGTGTTCAATATTTAAGTAAATACGTTTTTTTCAATATATTGTTTTGTTTTACACAGATAGATAATGTCGCATAATCAGTAATGCGACATGTCCAGCCAATTTGTCACCTGTCCGTTTTATAACCATGCACTGCAATCTGCGTGCTGGTTTGACAGGGACAAATAGGTTGGACGACTTTTACATAACATGTACATACTTTATAAATGACAAGCAGACGATCTCGCGATACAAAAGGATCTGCAGAACACATCTGGGAGACTATCCGTATATAGGATCTTGGGTAGATCAGCCGACATGCACTAGAATGTGTAATTACTTATTGTATCAAATAAAAGTATATATCGCGAAAGGCTTTATCTCACATTTTTTAGGTTATACTTTTCTTTACACAAACAATATCTATTCTTGCTTACAATTAAAATAGCAGAACTTTGGTTTATAAAATGCTGCAACAAAAAATGTATACATAATTAACGTTATGGCTGTCTTATATTGAGACAAATAGCAATTTCATTCCTGAAATCAGGGGTAGATACTCATTGCCGCATTCCAGAGTTATCCAGCGGCAATATAACATACAACAAGTGTAATGTTGTAGGGAAAACATTATACTCTAACCATTTGTAGGTCTCATACAATCCCACAATGGGGAACCTATGGTCTAGGTAGCCCATAAACTAAATAATCTCTGCTATACCCTGTGAACATACATGTAGGACATTTAATTAATAAATATAAATTATAGATATGTATTGAAACTCATATTAAGGAGGTTAGACATATTGAAATGCCCAAAGCAGCCCCCAAAAAGTCCATTTGTCATTTCCAAAAACTAGAGACGATATTGAAATAGAATAAGCAAAATACTGTGAGGTTACCTCAAAAGTACCAATTTATATTAATAAAACGTAAAACTGTTCATTAACCATTATTTAGCCAAAACAATGGACTTCACGCGGGTCAGCAGAACTCAGAATCTAATAGGAGCATACCTTTCACACTTATATAAAACTCCATGCACTAACGGAGGTAATCTTAGAGTTTTATGAGTGAAACATCAATAGTTTGTCCAAAAATCAAAAGGTTAGAAAGTAAAACGTAAACATAAGTTTGAACCAAAATTGATTTGACTTTTTGGACAAACTATTTGACCAATAGTTGTTCCTCAGTATCAAAGTTTAAAATGAAAATGTCCATCCACAAGTTTCCTTGCTGGGTTTTTTCAAAAACATGCGGCAGTGAAAAAAGTGTTGGTACTGGAAGAATACACAATATGTAGTATGTAAACCTTACCAACAGTTTTTTGAACATGTTTTATGGCAAGTTATGTTACCATTGTGACAGTGATTGAAATATGATAACTTTGATATTTAATTATACTCACTCGAACAAAAAATGCGGTATAATGTGTATCCATGACTAAAGGCATCGTTAATGAGTAGATGTCTGATTCTTTCACTAATTACAATTATGTAGGAAACACAAAAGAAAATGTATCGATTAAAAACACAAATGCACATTAAGCGAGATATTTCTAACTGAAATATTAAAAGCATTCTCAGTGTTTTAATAGGGGCAGGTAATCCAGAATTACTCAGTACAATTTGCCTGTTGAGTGCAACATTTTAAATTTAGAGTCCGACCAATCAGAACCCCTCGGTCATTTCTTCGGAAAACGACACTCTCCGAAAAAGTCCGTAAACTTCCAAGACCAATCTGAACACATCGGACAGTGGGCTTCACCACACCATCTTATCTGCAATAACCGAGATTTATGGGCAATCAACAATTTATTCGGTACATATCGTGAATACATTTTGTGGCGTATTTTGCAATATGTTTTGGTATTATGTTACTATTTTGTTCTTTTTGACGATAAAATACTACTTGATATTAAAATATTTAATAAATAGCTGATAAATCGCTGATAAAAAGATCAGACATATCCCCTTTAATGCGTATGGCATGTTTTATATACTTTTTATACAACACACACTTGTAAGTTGATAAGAAAACGTTATCACATCCACTTGAACTCTTTCTTATTTATGATAAATGAAATTCACGTTATGTTCCTTTTTATATTTTTGTTGTGTTGTCCCGAGTTGTATTTTAGGGAAGACACTTAAATGGCATTGAGAAGGTATTGGGTGTATATGCATGAACAACTTTTAGACATTACCATTTGATAAGATGTCCTATATTGTCAAGATGTATCATAAAGAAACAAGTATATCCCAAGTGCATATTTTGAGTATAAGAGACAGATCCATGCTTCTCTCACACTGAGCGAAAGGCATACAATGTTATTGTATGAGCGTTTAAGTAAAATTCTTAATTACTTTAATATAAGTAAATGTGTATGTAACGGTTTCATTTAAAAAAGGTATTTGCACATGTATACGTAAATCCTTTACAGATCCAATTTATCCATTTACTTTAAAAAGACACGTGATCCATAATATAAAAAAACGTTATTGCCAAATGACATATTTTTAATGAAAAACACTTAAATATATAAACACTTCAAGTAGAAAGAGTAAGTGTGATGTTTGTTGTTGCAGTAAATGTGTTAAAACAGCCAATGAAAATCATTGCCCGTATCTAGGCGGTAGCTTATCATTTGTTGGAGGAAGTATATTTAAAAACAGAAATCATATACAAAAAACAGAAATGTTCATGTTACATGTTCGTTATGACTTCTTCTGCGTGTTTCTTGTTGTAGCTATGTCAATCAAATACGAGTTGCGCCGCCTGTTTCATCTCATGAATATTCAAACGCATCGAAATTCAACCCCAAAAGCTCTGATTTTAGGTGCATATTTTAACAGTTGATTACGCTCTTAAAACGTAAGATTTTTTAAAAGATCTTTTTCTGTGGGCTACAGCAAAGGTAAAAGTGTTTGTGTATCCCAGCATTTCATATAAACGCTGTTATTTTGCCAAAGAATGTCTTGGTTGAATATAAAAAGCAAGTAGATTTTATCGATCACAGTCGAGTACACTAAGCCAGTGATGAGTGTAGGTAAATCAACATGTGTTGAATCCAAAAATGATTTCATTTTACACGTACAGCCCCGTACTCCATATGTAAAATAAACATTAAATATCAACCTGAACATCTGAAACGCAAATTAAAATTGAGTAAGGATATTAAATGAACAAACACAGTGTACTGTGTTAAAACGCGATAGGCGAGTGGACATAATGGTTTTGTTTTGGCCGCGACAACTCGGGTTCGATACCAGGTTTCGCCGAATATTTTGCAGGTTATTATTTTTCTTTGTTGGCATCTCGTGTCAGTTTAACTTGACGTATTTATAACTACTCCAATATAAGTAAAACACACACAAATATAAATAAAATGTAGTGTACACATAGCAATCTAAATACATGTATAATTGATGTGTTATAGGTTCGTCGTTAAAAGAGTTAAACAATTAACTGTAATTACTGGTCAAGTTATGTTCAGTGGAGAAATCTATTATTACTGCCACTTAATTCAGTTGACAAATCGTTGGTAAAACATCGTTTTTCTGTGCATATTCTACTGCGTTACTAACGCAGTAGCCGTTATGTATAGTAGGAATATACCAATGGCAGAAAAGCGAAGTGTCTGTTTTAAAAGCAAAAAACTGAAAATATGTAGGTGTTTTTTTATTTCTAACAAATATTATATATATTTGAAGAGATATTTTGAAAAAATTGTAACTAATGATTTTTAAGTATATTCTGGAGGACAGCTGCTCTAAGTCTTAATTATAAATATTGTATAATTATGTAGTTGTTTAAAGATGCAATCTCACAAAATACACGATAACGGTTATAAACACAAAAAGAAGCTCTCGTTTTCATATTTCAATTGTTTTATTTTTGTGTAAAAAAATTGTTTCTAATAATTATTTTTACTTGGTGATATTTGCTCAAAATTAATCAGTTTTGCTACGATTTTCATTGTACACATATGAAATATGTATCGTTCATAACGTGAACCCATAACGCCAGTCACTACGGATCGTTTCAATACAATATGCTTGGTTTTTGATGGGTTAAATAAGGCTTGTTTTACATATAAAATTCTGTTTTATATCTCAAGAAAGTTTAGTTGCTAATGTTTAAATGATTAAATCCTTAAAACAAACGATTATTGTTCTATACAACGAGTTGTTTATATTGCACTTAGATGTCCTTGAACGAAATTATAGAAGAAACCCTGCTTAAACGACATTTTTCCACGAGAACTTAAAAGGGGTTGACTTTTTTATCATTTTCAAAACATAGAAATTTTCGGAGGTTGAGGGTGTACATGTTTGACAGGCTATAACTTCATCACAAATAAAGATTTCTTACTGGAGTAAAGTTTTATATTCAATTTAAGAATCACATTTAATATTACTAAAAACTGAAATTTAAAAAAAGTGCTTTTTCGAAAATGGCTTGGCATAGCTACTTATTGTACAGTAATTTTGCTACATGCCACTCTGTCTGGGTGTCTTTAGACGTGACTCTGTGTTCTATATCGGATTTGTTTCACGTTGAACATATCTTCTGTTTATTTAACAATAATATTAAATGACAAAAACGTTCAATTATTTCAGACAAAACATTACTTTCTAGCAGGACAAAATTCGTGTTTGTGCTGCGAATAATATGTATTATGTGTCTCAAACAGCCATTTAGATTATAAAAGACAAACATTAGTCTAGATAACACTTTGATGATTTATGTATAAACTTTTATTAACATCGGTCAATGTTTCTTCGCCAGGACATTAGTTAAAACACCTTTTTATTAAACATTTTCATTTTTCATTGTATGTTTATGTTTGCTGTAAGCATGTTGCTGTATAAATGTAATACAAATGTTGTTGTCGTTGTTGTGGCTGATTATGTCGCTGATATTGTTGCTGCTGATATAGCTGTTGCTTCTGTTGTTTAAACGAAATCGCCAAACACGATGGAGTGTGACTGTATACTTTTCATGACTGTCAACCTTGAACATTCACGATAACGGGACATAACCCATTCAATGTGAAATGGACAAAGGCTAAGATTATTCCAAACTCCCCGCAGCGGTTACTTCCCCTGATCAGTAAAGTAACCACTGCCACCACAAGTAAATCCGGCTCCAGAGAACCGGATGTATTTTTTTCACTTTTATTTTTAAAACAGAATACTTAATATTATTTTAATTTTCTTTCATTAAATTATTATGCTTTATGAACAAGAAAGTAAAAAATTATATGTTATAAAAAAATGTTAATATTACGGAAGATATTTTCACTGTGACTCCGTGTGTGAAGTAAATAACGGCTGAAGTTTTGAATCAATCACGTGATAGACCATCGTCACGTGTTTTTTGTGTTGGCAGTGGTTAAAGTAGCTAAGCGTGACGTAAACGCTGTGAGGAGTTTGAGATTATCCGATGACAATATTGTCTGTTTAATAAATCCCGCCTTTAGTCTAACCAAATGTAATTTCCGATGGTCTGACAAACATTATACAAACAACTAGAGCTCCGCGTGTCGGAGCATTATACGACAGAAGGATAAGCCATCAAAAGGAATCATCTATCAGTCATGACCATTAAGCTAACTATACATTATACATGTACATTTGAACGTTTTGACTCCTTGGACTAAAACACATTTATTTTGTGTAAGAGTTTGAGATGAAGATATTTTAATTTATATAATATTTATGTGTGAATATCAAAATCTGACACTTATATTTTCCGTTTGTATAAACCGAATTTAAAGCTTTTGCTTAAAAACAAACATAAGAAATTATTGTCTGTATAGGGGTTAAACCCTCCGTTTGAAAAGCACGATATAAAATTTGTCCACATTCCAAATTCTATTTGTATTGTCAGAAAACACAGTTATTAGACATAAATACATTGATCACAACGAAATTGTTCCGGTCAACACATATAATTTTATTCTACTAACTCGCCTTAGATAGAAGAATACAGGTGGCATAATACAAAAGATAAAATCAGAACACATTATATCGTTAATTAACAATAATGTTTAGTGAAAACATAAAACTGAATGGTAATAGGTACAGTGACATATCAAACTATTCTTTAATTTGTACTTTAGATACAAGTGCAACAAGATAAATTCGTCAAACGCATTATATTATAAGACTCAAATACAAGACCTAAATAATTGTATATATTTTATTATCTCTATTGACTCTATGGTAAAACCAGTTCTATGTTACGGCTCGCAGGTTTGGGGATTCCAGTATAATAACACTATTGAAGTTGTTCACAATTCCTTCTGCAGACAAATACTCCATGTTAGAAAAACAACCAA
>Ga0224511_10002985_pt1 | contig 11862 bp, 11 predicted proteins | sample SF_May12_sed_USG_2_FD_169988 | JGI IMG/M metagenome (GOLD analysis project Ga0224511, IMG submission 169988) | Sediment microbial communities from San Francisco Bay, California, United States - SF_May12_sed_USGS_8_1 | ecosystem: Environmental > Aquatic > Marine > Sediment | place: USA... | reverse complement strand
TGAGTTACCGCCTTGGTACGGTCAATGACTTGGGGCCATTGGGGGCTTAAACCAGTTTTCCGCTGCAGCAAACCTCACACTTTCTCAACATTTTCTGGAGAAGAAAAAGAAAAAAATTGTTCATTCATTCTTTTCAACAAGGCCACTAGGGAATTAAACAAAACGACAGGAAAGTAAATAAATACAAAATCAAAATAAAGAAGGGTTGAAAAAGAGAAAATCCTTAGTACAAAAAGTCTCCTGCCTGTGAAATTCATCACAGGTCCATGGCAGGGGCCCATAGCAACCTGTCACTGTGTGCATTCTTATAGTGAAAGCCTAAAATCAGGGGAAACAATTACAATGGACTGAGAATGTTATGCTCTTGTTTGAACTGATTTTAATATGAGAGCTTTAAAATAAAGCTTTATCATTTAATAAAAAACACAATAAAACATAAAATTGTATAACTATGACATAATTAATTATATAATATCAGTCAACTTTACCACAACGTTTATTTTTATATTTTCGGACAAACTGTTAACGGTGTAGTGCTATATTCTGTGAACGGTTTTTGGGAAAGCATGACAAAAAAATCTGAATATTTTGCTAGTAAAACAAGATGGTTATGTTTGTTTTATGTCTTGATGGATCACCTCCAAGCAGTTTAAAAATAACATATGCTTTTGTTCATATTTAAATTTAGAATATTGTGTTACGACTACTGTGCTATTGTTTCGTTGATATACACGTTTACGTCAAAATGTTTGTTCTTCAAATGTCCATATCAGGAGCTAAAAATAAAAAGGTACCGTTGCGGCTCCAGGATTTGACCTTACGGGTGAAAGAAATGAGGGTGAACCGGGTGTTTATTCATAATAATTATAAACGTTTGCACAAAAGCACGTGCCCTTCTTTCGTTTTGTTTTTTACAAGAGCTGAATACGTTATTATCGTCAGGTTTTGTGTGCCGCTAAGATAAACCCGAAGCCCAATGTTTTGCTGCTTAAGTATAAATATATCAATTGTATATTTACTGACCGCATACTGGCTGACTCCCTGTCCATGAGCGATCAGGTTGACATGTCCTTACAGCTGAGCCGATCATCTGAGTAAATGGGTTACACGTAAAGTACAGGTTTGCGCCTTGCGACCATCCTTGTGTGCTATCCATTGTCCCGAATGCTGGGGCCGCTAGGATTGGGCAAACTTAAATGGAAATTTAACGTCAATTTGCTTAAAGTTTATTCCATTCACTCTTCCTGTTATTGTTGTAATGTTTAGACTCATTTACTTTCATTATTGAGGTTGTATCCGAAGTTGTGGGCTTCATGCATTGCCTTCATGTACTACAAAATTAAGAGTACCGTTCTAAAATGTTCCTACTCAGTTGGAGATTTGTTGTAAATTTAAAAAAAAATAATCACAATTCTAGCGTGTTTTCCATTCAACTTTGTTTATTTAGTTTATATGTTGTTATTCTTTGTACAATATTTGCATGTCCAATCTTTAACATAGTGTTTATTTGTATAATGCGTACATTGTATCGTCATTTAGAATAACTTTTAAATTACATTATATGAGGCAACAGGTAGTTGTGTTATTTTTTTCTTCTAGATATAGTTATGCAATTTTAGCCGCAAACAAATAGGCAATAATAAATATTTTTTATATAAAATATTAGAATTATGTAATGTTCACGTTATGTAACATTATATAATACAATTAAATAAAACACAATATTTAAGTGGTTATGAAAACTTAAAATCTGCTATACACCTAAATTAAGCACAATATGACATCATTATATAGTATACGTACAACTAGATGTAATAATGCATACATATATTAATCACTTGATATCCATGTATACACATAGGTCTAATATCATGGTATGTAATTTAAATGATTTCTGCTCCTCATAAATGTTGTCTATTGAATTCTTTGCTGTAAAATTAGCGAAAGTGTGTAATGAAAAAAAATTGAACTGGATTTGATTGGATTGCATTAGAACTTTTAGTACTTTTTTAAGCATATAAACAATTATACTTACGCGGGACAGCAGACCAGTGGATATGAAAACCGGATGCGTTTAGTGACATATCCGATGCGAAAACGATCTTCATTTTGAGTTGTGTGCTCACTACAGCGTCTGGGTTGGTCAGACCAGTAGCTGTCCACAGCACAGGGTTGTTGTTCAATATGCCATCATAAAACTAAAACATTTTCTTTCATGACTATTGAATAAATAAAGGAATTTACAGTATAAATATAACCAGTGAAACTTAAAAAGTTATCTTTCTACTGATGCGCCTTATAACTCCAGCAGTACTGCGCGTGCGAATAAGTTCAAAAGATTGACTACAACAAACTCAAGTTTTTATCCTATTATCATTAAAACAAATTGTATTTCTTAGAATTAAAAATATAAACGTTTTTTTCTCATAATATACCAAAGTTTATAATGAAAAGAGAAAACTTGTTTCATTTTAAATTTGTCGATCACCGTGTAGAGATACTTGTTGTCAATACACATTGAAAGTGTATTCAAAATTTGTTTTGACAAAGACTCGACAGTTTCTGAAACAATTTTTACTAATGTAATTAGGAATCAAAATTGCATGTTTTTTCACTCTAAATTTCTAAACATGATTGGATTACATTGAAACAAATACTAAATCGGCGATTAACAACGTGTTGTTTATCACAATGATGTCATCTATAAGTTATATTATGATGTCATTTATCAAGCTGATGTGGGGCTGAACAGCGTATCGAAACAGTCTGGACAGGGGTATTCAATGTACAATTAACGAAAACAGTCGCAATTAGAATGAAAGAAATAGAAAATTTGTTGAATTTTTCGTAAGATCGCATTATATTTCACAGAGTGATCCCGGAAATTAATATTTTCACGAGTGGCATAGTACCCAGTCCTCTATCCACTAAATATTCAATTATTACTGACCGATATTAAGAGCCTTATAAAATACATCGTACACATTTTGTAATGATGATATCTTTATTTCGTGCTCTGGTATGTTAAAAGCAAATCACACAGTGATGAAAACAAAACTCTAAGTATAGTAAAACCAATAGTAGTTATTGAGAATATACCGTGACGGTGTCCACTGAAGACGAATGTAGAATGAATGTGGCTAGTTCCGCTTTGACAACGTTTCCAGCAGGTACCTCGATAGTCCACGTGCAGTTATGTCCATCATGGTAGTTTCCGTTACCCCAGTTAGGCGAGTAGATATCCCCGGCGCTTCCATTAAAGGCTTCTTCACACTCTGTACGTTATAACATATGTGTTTTATATACGTTACATTTAATGTATTAATATTTAAATGGAGTGTGTCATAAGGAGAACAAACAATTAACCCTGCTGCTTTTCTCTATTTGGTTTAAACAAGTAGCTGTTTATATTCAGTTAGGGAACGTAATAAAATTAAATAACCCATTTTACTTAACGCATGGCTATTTAATGCACAAAAAGCAACAGCCTTGTTCCACACTTAAATACTATATAACCAACACCTAGTAAATCGAAGCTAAAAGCACACTTTTTGAGCATTTGTAACCCCAACGATAATCACAAACTCTACTAAAAGTCGATATAGGCCGAAAACAAAGACAGGAATTGAAGATTCAATGATAATGAATTAGATGAAGCCTAAAACAATATTGTTTGTTGCCACTACAACGCCGATTAAAAGATTTATTCTCTTATTTTGTGCGCGTATTGCGCAGTCGGACAGTGTAGTTTTCAAACAAACAAAAAGCTAAATAGATCCATTCCTTCTATTTACAGTGTTTAAGTTGTTGGCATAGGATACGTTCCTAAACTTTTTATAGGAATTTTTTTTTGTGGGAAGGTAGGATTAAGTCAGTTGTTTTGGTGCCGATTATTGTAAACACGCTCACTGGCGATTTAGCATTTTATTAGTCAATCGACGCTACAATTACCAATCGACGTGTAATAGGTGTGCGTGTCAATCGACGCTACAGTTACCAATCGACGTGAAATAGGTGTGCGTGTTATAAATCTGGAGATGGATAGATAAATGCGAAAAAAACCTTTTACTTAACGCACGGTTATTTAATGGACAAAAAGCGTCAGCCTTGTTCCACACTTTCTCATACACAGGTAACTCATCTTTGAGTAAAACATAAAACATGGAAGTCGTAAATAAAATTCTTAAAATTGAAATTATGTTCCATCTTGTTATGTTTTTTTCAAATTAAACGAATACATTCTTATTTATATGTTATGTTGAAATAGGTTGGTTATCTGAATTTTCTGGGTCCGTTACAAGTACGGTAAATGCTAAGAGCTTAGGCTTATATACTATTATAAAAGTTTAAATATTATATTGTAGATATATAATGTTGTTTAGTGTTAAGTTATCTCTACAATATTAATCAAAATTTAAAATTGTTATTTTATTTCGTGTTTCGTTAATCGTAAACAGGTGTTGTAAACCGTGAATAAACATCTTAAGTTCTACCATATGGTAACAAATATAAAAGGTAAAGCATAAACATAACAGATAGAAATGTAATTTGAACTAATATGAAATAATTATTGGTCATTTTCATATGAAAGTAGAAAAGTTGTTTCAATTGCGCGTTCATCAGCACAAATGATGCAAAAGAGCCATACCATATCTCCACATGTATTTGTGTGTGCATGAACGATGAGTTGTTAACGGAAGAAATATATCCCTTCCCCATTGTGTTTGCATATTTACACGAACACAAAGGTAAAAATTACAAGGGCGCTGACCCAAACGTTTGTACAGTTATTTTGTTTTGCTATACAGTAGCTAAATTCTTACATATCGGTAGGCTTTATGTGCAGCTCCTCTTGAAAACGACAAAACGTATTGCTGTTTTTTTAATATACACATGTATAACATTTACTAACCGCAAAGTGTTTGATTCCCAGTCCATGTGTTGTTAGACAGACATGTCCTTACAGATGGACCGTTCATTTGAGTGTAGGGGTCACACGTGAAGTACACGTTTGCCCCTTCACCCAATCCTTCCGAGTGGTCCACTGTCCCGAATGCCAGGGCCGTGAGGTTTGGGCAACCTATAACAATATCAAGATCAACTTAATTAAAAGTGGCAGTCTAGAGAATAAATGAAGTAAAAATAATTTACATAGTTACATAAATATTGTTTCGCATTAAGGTATGAATAAGGTATGTTTTTACCATGAAACTAGAGCTCCGCAAGTCGGAGCATTATACACCCGAATAAATTCGTGGTGAAAACTTTAACCTCTGCATTCATGTGTTCATCTACTGACCGTGACAACAGTTTAATTTTCCTACTAAGTACAATGACTGTCACTCATAAACTTTTCAAGATATTGAGCGGATATGGTTTTTGCATAAAATGCTACTGTGATCTTCGACCTAAAATGTATAGGTGTCATCTATTGAGTATGACCAATCTTCCTACAAAGTACCATGACCGTCACTCAAAAACGTTTCAAGATATTGAGCGGACATGGATTTTGCATAAAATGCTACTGTGACATTAACATTTGACCTCCTGACCTTAAAATTCATCGGGCTCATCTACTGACCATGACCATTCTTCCTACCAAAAAGAATGACTGTCAGTCATAAACATTTCAAGATAGTGAGCGGACACGGTTTATGCATTAAATGCACCTGTGACCTTGACATTTGACCTAGTGACCTTGTACCGACAACAATGCAGTTTGCTGTTAATAATTTATTGTTTCCAGTTTGAATGTGGACCGGATCGGGAGCCGTTTTATGACTTCAGGATTAAGCGACGACATTCTCCCGCCCGAATAATGTCTCTCCTTTCTTAACTTCGAGTGGGTACAGCTTGCAGATCTGCCGGTTGGTTATGCGTCTGTTGCTTGATCGGATTGCGGCCGCTCGTACCATCCCGTCACCACCTGTGTGTATCTCCGTCACCACCCCAAGCCTCCGGTTGCACCCAGGGGTTTCGTCGTGTACTTGGACCACATCGCCCACCCTAATCGTCTGGGAGTTAGACCCGGAACCTTGATGCTTTTCTCATATAGCCGTCAGGTACTCCAACTTCCCCAGAACTGGTGTATGATGTGTGTTTGCCTCATGGCCATATCACGCAGTGTTGTCTGACTGACTTCGGCTGTGGCATCAATATCTTCGCTCTGTGGAAGAGAGGTTATTCTGCGACCGTATAGCAAGTGTGCAAGTGTAAGAGGTAGTGGGTCGCCCACGTCTTTAGAGGTATACGATATAGGGCGGTCGTTCAAGACGGCTTCTATCTCTGGTACGACCGTATGTAGCTCCCCCAAGTTGATTAGTACACGCCCTAACACTTTCTTTAACGATGTCTTTGTAAGTCTGATGGGTCGCTACCACCAACGCCCATACAAAGGAGCGCGTTGAGAAATGAAGCGCCACTCAACCCATAGGTGGCTTAGAGTTTCATTCACTGATAGGGACTCCCGCAGAATCTCTAGTTCCTTTGAAGCACCGACATATTTTGTGCCATTGTCGGACATCATATTCTTGAAAGAAATTTCCTACTGACAAACCTACGGAACGCTCGTAAGAAGGTTTCTGTGGACAAGATAGTTACAACCTCTAAATACACAGCCCTTGTCGACGCGCAGGTGTAATGGCAAATATAAGCCTTTGAGGTTCTTCCTCGCAATGACAGAGCACCGCTGAGGTCCACACCTGTTACAGAGAATGGCGCTGCTTCATCTACTCCGACATTGTGAAGAGGTGGAGGATCAGGAATATTGTATGGACGTCCGTTGATCTTTTGCACACAACACATTTCTTAAGAATCGTCTGGACCTGGCGCCGCAAAGCTGGTATCCAAAACATTTGTCGAATAGCAGTAAGGGTTGCGTTGACTCCGGAGTGCATATGTTTTCTGTGAAAGTCTTCGATGATCAACTTCGTGAGGGTGTGTTTTGGAGGAAGCAGGTATGGAAAATTAGCATTATCTTCCATGGAGCATTGTGAAGACTTCCACCACTTCAAAGAAAACCGTCTCTGTCGATAAACAGCTTTAGTTGCCTGACAATACGAGGTTGAGAGCGACCAAGTGTTATGCTTTCTTGTTCTTGTTTGAAACACTCGTGCTGACAGCTGGCAATCCATAGTTTGTTCTACTTTGCACAGCTCTTCTACAGAGAAACTGCACTGAAGGTCTTTCTCCTGATTGTTTGCATTGGGCGATGAAGCGCAAGACAAAGGCCGTTATGCGCAAAAGCTTGAGCAGTGTGCTGACTCTTGAAATGTCGAACAGACACTCAACTGACTTTGGTGAAGGCGGTAGCTTCTCCTCGACAACTTCCGGCTTGGATAGTGAACACCGATATCGGTTCTGCCTTCCATTTTGGCCAACGTTCTTCTATTGTAATCCACTCTGGCCCATGATGTCAAAAGTCATTTGCAAGGTACTGTTCTCCTGTCAATCCGCGTGTGTGGATATATGCAGGATTGCTGTCTGTTGGGCAGTATCTCCATCTTATATTTCCTGTTTGATTCTTAATTTATTTCACCCGGTTTGCTTTAAAGCGTTTCAGTTGTTTATCACTTTGAATCCAGTAGATGACTATTTGACTGTCTGACCAAAAGTAAACGTTTTGAATCGACAGTGAGTACTTGATGTGCTGCATAAGTCTTGCTCCCATAACAGCAGTCATCAGTTGTAATCTTGGAAGCGTAAGTGACTTGATTGGAGCAACCCTTGTCTTAGCCATCACTAGTGTAGACTGTTGGATTATTGCAGAGGTAAGCTGCCGCTCCGTAGGCAAACTTGCTAGCGTCTACGAAGATATGTCAACTTGGATCCGTAGTAATGTTTTTGAAGAAATGTCGATCAAAGGACACTTGTAGTGCACTGTTGATGTCTCTAACAAGTGTTTGTCATCGCCTATTAACGTCGGCATGTTCTGGCAAAGGTGTATCCCAGTCATGTTTTTCTTGCCAAATCTGTTGAAGGAGAGTTGTCGATCGCAATGTAAATGAACTCAGAAGACCAAGTGGATTAAATATCCGTGATGTATGCTTCAAGATCTCTATCTTTGTCGTTACATCTGGAATCGGTATGACCCTTTGTTGAAAACTCAGAGTGTCTTTGTTTGCATTCCAAAGCATGCCTAATACTTTTGTAGGCGTCTCCTCGTCAAGGACATCTTCGTTAGAGGCTTTGATTTGAAGCTGTGCACTGTTAGAGCTCAAGGATCGAAGATTAAAACTTGCAAAAGACATGAGTACTCGTGTATCTTGGAAGAAGGTGATCGCTTCCGCTTCATCAGCAAAACTTGTTAGTATGTTGTCAACAAACAGGTCTCTGTGAAGAATGCCGCTAAACCAGTTTTCATTGTTGATTCTTATATGTTTAAGAAGCGTTGCGTTCAACATAAAGGGTGAGCACGTCGCACCAAAGAGAACAGCCTTGTAGCGATATGTGATGAGCGAGCTGGTTGGATCTTCTGGGTCGCCTAACCAAACGAATCTTGTCAGATCTCGATTCTCTTCGGCTAACTAAACATGAAGAAATGTTTTCTCGATGTCGGTAGATACAGGAACTGGGTGACGTCTAAAGCGTAGAAGGATGCTTGTAAGATTGTCGAGATTTGGAGGCTCCGACGAAAGACAGTCATTAAGACTGAGATGCTCTGATGACAACCAAAGCTGCAGTCGAAGACGATACGAATTGGTGTTGTCTTTGACTCCTTCATCAACCCGTGATGTGGGATATAGTAAATTATCGAAGAAGAACTGGACTTGCTCACTTTCTCTTTAAATCCTCTGTGTTCTCGCTCTGCTATGTTATCTTCGTACCTTTTGAGGAGATGCTTGTCTTTGCAAAGACGGCTAAAGGTTGATTATGTACGTCTTTTTGCAATGTTCATGTTTGTTGGTGAGGACGTTTCCTCTTTAAACATCTCGTTTGTCTCTGTTGGCTCTTGATTTATCCATATAGACTTCAGTTTCCAAAACTTTTCCATGTCGAATGATATAGCCTCCGGTAAACTCGTGATATTAATATTCATCATGTGTGCTACTTTGTCGGCTTGTGTTGATTGAAGAGGTCCGGAGAGGAGATATCCCAACTTAGAAGCAACTGCTGTTGGTCCTTTTCCACGCACTATGTGATTTTCAACGATATCCCAATAGAAGTCTGCTCCAATTAACAAGTCAATGGCACAACTGGATGATCCACTGATGAGGTGAGCCATTTTAGGATCCCTAAAGTAAAGGATTCGTTGAGGGATGTTTTTCAGTGGAGCAGCTATAGTTGATATCACCAATACATCTATATGTATGCTCCATGTGCCTGTTTTGAGATACACTCTTCCTTTCTCAAAGTAGCGCCCTTTGTCCATTTTCCCCCAAAGCTGCCAACTTTACGAATTCTCTGTTTTGCATCGGCAATGTCAGATCCGCTGCAAGGCGCTCTGTAATAAATGAGCGTTGTGCTCCGTCATCAAACAATATGTTTGCTTGGGCAATTTGAAGATGGTACTCAACGTCAGTTTTTAAGAGGACATCGTTTCTGCACGTGGAGTGCAGGACGGCTTTTTTAGATGCTCATCTGGCTTGAACAGAGTTGCATCAACATTCATTGTTGTAATAGCATCGCAGTTTCTGCATCTGTGTTTGGACGTGCACTCAAACACACGGTGCCAAACACTTAAAACAAAGTATTTTCCTCTTGACTATATTATTTCTCTCGGATGTGCTGGTGACGCTCCGACATTCGTGAGACAAATGAGGGTTGTTGCAGAAAGCACATATTTTCTGGGGAAACTGTGTAGGCCTTTGTCTTTGGCCATTGTTACTACTAGTATTCCATCTTGGTTCTGCTCTTGTAAGAAAAGAAGCGGTCGCTCTTGTTTCTGATTTCTGAAATCGTTGGCCTGCTTGAAGGATACAGACCTCCTTGTGAAGGGCTCTTCTCAATTGGTTCAAAGTCCAGCTGCTCTCTCCATGTTCCCTTGTCATGTTTCGAAGTATTTCGGAGGATAATTTCCCAACTATGATAGGGACAAGTAAGCCGCAGTAGTTTTGTTCAGACTGCCCCAGAGCATCCAGTCCTCTTACATTTGTTTCTATCTGGTCCACGAAGCTTTCTAGTTCGCTGATGTGATGTTATGGTGCTGGGAGGTCAAGTAGTGTTTGCATATGAGAGGAGACGATGGTGTGTGTCTGCCCAAAACTTTCTTTCAATAAATCTACTGCTGCCTTGTTATTGTTATTTGTAAGTGGAAAGCATTCTATACATCTGGCAGAGGTGTCGTTGGGCAGAAAAAGAAGGTTCGTGAATTTTTGAGCGTCTGCCAGCGATGGATTGTTATGTATCGCCGAATCGAAAGTATCCCAAAATGTTTGCCAATTGATTACTTCTCCGTTGAACTTAGGCAAAACTAACTTCGGGAGGCGCTGCAGTGAAGTTGAATTAAACTGGTTGCATTGATTTGAAAATGAAGATTCTGTGTTTTCACTTTTTCCCCGTGTCTGCATTGCATTTGCTGTATTGTTTTTTTTGCACAGAGGCTATCCTGAATCTCAAAAGATGTTTTATATATTCCTCTGCATCCTCTATTTCTCTTTAGAGATCCTCTGGACTTGCTGCGTTGTGTTGGACTTTCTTTGCTTTCTGGAATTGCTGCGATACTCTGACGCGGACCTCTTCTTGGACTTGCTGCGTTGTGTTGGACTTGCTTTGCTTCTAGGACTTGCTACGTTACTCGGAAGCGGACCTCTTTTTGGACTTGCTGCTTTGTGTTAGACGTGCTTTGCTTCTTGGACTTGCTGCGATACTCGGAAGCGGACCTCTTCTTTGCATTGCTGCTTTGTGTTGGACTTGCTTTGCTTCAAGTACTTGCTACGTTACTCGGAAGCGGACCTCTTCTTTGACTTGTTGTTTTGTGTTGTACTTGCTTTGCTTCCTGGACTTGCTACAATACTCGGAATCGAACCTCGTCTTAGACTTGCTGCTTTGTGCTGGACTTGCTTTGCTTTCTGGACTTGCTGCGTTTCTCGGAAGCGGACCTCTTCTTGGACTTGCTACTCTGGTTTGGTCATGGCTCCAAAATGTAGTTACAACAATGCAGTTTGCTGTTAATATTTTATTGTTTCCAGTTTGAATGTACAAATAAAAAGAGTCAGTTTATATACTCCAAGCGCGGACCGGAACGGGAGCCTTATTATAACATCATGACTAAGCGACGATAGACCTCAAAATGTATAGGGGTCATCTACTGAGTATGACCAATGTTCTTACTTAGTACCATGCCTGTCACTCAAAAACTTTTCAAAAAAATTCAGCGGACATAGTTTTTGCATTAAATGCTAAAGTGACATTGACCTTTGACCTAGTGACCTCAAAATGTACAGCGGTCATCTACTGACCATGACCAATCTTCTTACCAAGTACCATGACTTTCATACTTAAACTTTTCAAGATATTGAACAAACATGGTTTTGCATGAGATGCTACTGTGACCTTCACCTTTGACCTAGTGACTTCAAAATATATAGGGCCCATCTATTGAGTATGACCAGTCTTCCTACCAAGTACCATGACTGTCACTCAAAACTTTTAAAGCTATAAAGCGGACATGGTTTTTATATATAATGTTCCTGTGACCTTGACGTTTGACCTATTGACCTCACATTTTAAGGGGGTCATCTACTGACCATGGCCAATCTTTCTACCAAGTAGAATAACTGTCACTTATAAACTTTAACGATATTGAGCGGACATGGTTTTTGCATTAAATGCTACTGTGACCTTGACGTTTGACCTACTGACCTCAAAATTGATAGGGGTCATCTACTGACCATGACCAATCTTCCTACCAAGTAGAATGAC
>Ga0224511_10002984_pt1 | contig 11863 bp, 11 predicted proteins | sample SF_May12_sed_USG_2_FD_169988 | JGI IMG/M metagenome (GOLD analysis project Ga0224511, IMG submission 169988) | Sediment microbial communities from San Francisco Bay, California, United States - SF_May12_sed_USGS_8_1 | ecosystem: Environmental > Aquatic > Marine > Sediment | place: USA... | reverse complement strand
GTATGCGTGAACACATGCCGGTTCTGCGCATTTTCCCGCAAGGAGGGGGACGCGGACGCCTATACAATGGAACTGGAAAAGGTGATGGAGCAGGCGGCCCAGAGCAAAGGGGAGCGGTTCTCCGAGTTCCATATTGTGGGCGGGCTCCATCCCACCATGCCCTACGAATACTATGTGGAGATGATCCGGCGGCTCCATCAGGAATATCCCCATGTCCACCTGCAGGCGTTCACTGCGGTGGAGATCGCATATTTTGCGCAATTGTCGGGCAAGAGCGTGGCCGCGGTGCTGGCGGAGCTGAAGGAAGCGGGGCTGGGCTCCCTGCCGGGGGGTGGGGCGGAGATTTTCGCCGACCGGGTGCGAAGGAAAATCTGCCCGGAAAAGATAGACGCCGACGAGTGGCTGGCGGTGCATGGCGCCGCCCACGAGGTTGGGCTGAACACCAACGCCACCATGCTGTATGGCCATATCGAAACCGCCGGGGACAGGATCGACCATCTGATCCGGCTGCGGGAACAGCAGGATAGGACAGGAGGGTTCCTCACATTCATACCGCTGGCCTTTCACCCGCAGAACACCCGATACGAGAAAATCGCCAAAGCCTCGGGGATCATGGATCTGAAGATGATCGCCATCGCCCGGCTGATGCTGGACAACTTCCCCCACATAAAGGCCTTCTGGATCATGATCGGCGAGAAGATGGCCCAGCTCTCCTTATCCTTCGGCGCTGACGATGTGGATGGGACGGTGGTGGAGGAGAAGATCACCCACGCCGCCGGCGCCGTCACTGCCCAGCAGATCGCCCAGGAGAGGCTGGAGCAACTGATCCGGGAAGCTGGCCGAGTGCCGGTGGAGCGGGACACTGTCTATAACGTAGTGGGAGCCTGATCGATGACATTCACAAAACCGGTGGTGGGTCTTCATGACTTTTTGAATTCCAAGCCCCTCCTGCATCCGATCCGGCACGGCCTGTTGGAGGCCCCATTCCGCCTGGAGATCGACACCCCGGCGGCGCTGGCGGACAGGTTCGCCACCGGGGATCTGGATATGGCCCTGATCCCCTCCATTGAATACGCCAGGATTCCGGACGCGGTGATCGTCCCGGTGGTGTGTATCGCCTCCCTGGGGAGGGTGGAGACGGTGCTTTTGTTTTCCGACATGGCGGTGGAGGATATCGAGTCGGTGGCGGTGGACCCTAAAAGCCGAACCTCGGTGGCCATGCTCCAGATCATATTCAAGGAGCGGTTTAACAAGGATGTGACAATAGTCAAGGGGCTGGAGGACGATCCGGAAATGCTGCTGAAGGACGCGGACGCGGGCCTGGTGATTGGCGACGCGGCCTACAGTGTTGATCATGACAGGCATGTGGTGCTGGATCTGGGCGAGCTGTGGTTCCAGTATTCCGGCAGACCCTTCGTCCATGCCCTGCTATGCTGCCACAGGGGCGAAAAGTGGGAAGCGGCCACCGCCGCGCTGCAGGAGGCGAAGGAGATGGGAGTGGAGCATCGGGAACTGGTGGCCCGGCAGGAGGCGAAAAATCCCCAGGAGGCCCAAAGAATGATCGACTACCTTATGGGCAGGATCTTCTATAACATGGGGGAGAGGGAACTGGACGGACTGCGGTTCTTTCTGGAAGAGGCGAAAAAACTGGGCCTTTGCACAAGGGACGAGCTGGAGTTCGCCTGACCGTTCAGCCGATCTGTTTTTGATGGAACGCCATTTTCGATCCACCTTCCCCCACGCCCACTTCCATACAGTACAAACGTCCACCCACATCGCCCAGTTTCTCCAGTATCCGATCCAGCAGATATCCGGCCAGGCTCTCCACGGTGGTGGACTCCAGGGGTAGAAGCAGGCAATCCTCCTTCGGCAGCAGGTATCGCTTGTTTTTGAATTTTACTTCCACCTCGTCGCCGGATGTGGCCACCTGGGCGGTCGGGCTCTTTTGCGCTATCAGGATCATATGATCCAGAGGCTGGCACACCTGGCTCACAATCGAGTCGAGTTGGTTGAAGTCGATGACGGCGCCGCGCTGATCCGGGGCGCCTTCCACCTCCACACTGACGAAATAGTTGTGTCCGTGCATTCTCTCGCACTTTCCCATGTCCGCCAGAAAATGGGCGGCGGAGAAGACGCTGTCGCGCTTTTCTATTTTGATCCTGGTCTGGTTTCTCATGGGAATAAGATACCCCATTCCGTCCTTCGGCGCCATGGCGTTGGCAAGGGAACTTGACAGCGGGTCGGCAGGGATCGAGAATTAAGGGCAGGTTCGATCGCAAGGAGGAGGAACATGGCGAAAAGATACAAGCTGTTCATTGGCGGGAAATGGGTAAACGCCCGGGAGACGATGCCGGTTATCGATCCGTACACTGGCAAGACGGTGGCCAGCGTGGCCATGGCTGGCCCGTTGGAAATGGACCAGGCGATCGCGGCGGCGCAAAAAGCGTTTGAAACGACGAAAACCATGAGCAGCCATGCCGCCGCCTCCATCCTGAGGAAAGCAGCGGCGGGGATAGAGAAGAACCGCAAGCGGCTGGTGGAGGCGATTGTGGCGGAGGCCGGGAAACCTGTGACCCTGGCCGAAGGGGAAGTGGATCGATCCATAACCACGTTTACCGTGGCGGCGGAGGAGGCCAGCCGCATCGGGGGGGAATGGCTGCCGGTGGATATCGACGCCAACTCCGAAGGGAGAATCGCGCTGACAAAGCGGTTTCCCGTGGGGGTGGTGGCGGGGATATCCCCCTTCAACTTTCCGCTCAACCTGGTGGCCCACAAGGTGGCGCCTGCCATCGCGTCGCGCAATTGCATAGTGCTCAAACCCGCCTCCAAGACGCCGATAACCGCTCTTATCCTTGGGGAAATACTGGAGAAAGCGGGGGCGACGCCCGGCCAGTATAACGTGGTTCCCTGCTCCAGGGAGGTGGGGGAGGCGCTGGCCACGGACCCGAGGGTGGCCAAGCTTTCTTTCACCGGCAGCCCTGTTGTGGGGTGGCGGCTGATGAAGCTGGCTTCCGGCAAGAAGGTGACCCTGGAACTGGGGGGGAACGCGGCCTCGGTGATCCATTCCGACGCGGATCTGGACTGGGCGGTGGCCCGCTCCGTCAAGGGGGCGTATGTTTACGCCGGGCAGACCTGCATCTGCGTCCAGCGAATCCTGGTGCACAAGCCGGTGTACGCCAGGGTGGTGAAAGCCCTGGTCAAGGAGATCAATGAAAACATAAAGACGGGCGATCCGCGGAAAAAGGATGTGCTGGCGGGCCCGATGATAAACGAAGGCGCCCTGGCCCAGACCAGGGAATGGGTGGCCCAGGCGGTGGCTGGCGGCGCCAGGATCCTGGCGGGGGGGGAGGCGCAGGGGCCATGCTTCCAGCCGACGTTATTGGAAAATGTGAAACGCGACATGAACGTGGTGTGCAGGGAAGTGTTCGCCCCGGTGGCGGTGGTCCAAAGCTATGGCGATTTTGACGAGGCGCTGGACATGGTCAACGATTCCGAATATGGCCTGCAGGTGGGAGTGTTCACTGCCGGGCTAAAGGAGGCGTTCCGCGCTTTCGAGAAGGCGAGAGTGGGGGGAGTGATAATCAACGACTTCCCCACGTTCCGGGTGGACAACATGCCCTATGGGGGGGTGAAGCTCTCCGGCTTCGGGCGCGAGGGGGTGCGCTGGGCCATAGAGGAGATGACGGAAACAAAATTGATGGTGATCAAGCCGTGACGGCGCGGCGTAATAAAATAAAAGGAGCGTGAATTGGCAAAAGATTATGAGACCATACCGGAGAAGCTGGCCAGGTTCGCCATGGATCAGAAGATCTTCTTCATCGCCACAGCGATGGAGGGGGACGATGTGAACCTTTCGCCCAAGGGGGTGGCGCCCTTGAAGGTTATCGATGAGAAAACGGTTCTGTACGCCGATTATCACGGCTCCGGAAACAAGACCGCCGAGCATCTGCAATCCGGCGGAAAGGCGACTTTGATGTTCACATCCTTCGAGGAGGAGCCTTTGATCCTGCGGTTCTTTTGTCATGGGCGCATAGTGGCCAGGACCAGCGAGGAGTTCGGGCGGCTGGCCCAGGAGCGCTACCCGGAGCTTGACCAATCCCGGCTGCGTCAGCTATTTATCTTTGACGTATATAGGGTACAGCGCAGCTGCGGCTATGGCACGCCCCTTATGGAGTATGTGTCGGACCGGTCATCGGAAAAATATTTCAAGGAGCTTTGGGGGGATTAGGCCGGTTTGCCAGGGGATCGGGCTATTGCCCGCTTCATGCGTCGGGATACAGGTCGTGATATGTCTTAAGTTCCATGATCTCGAAATTGCGCCTTCCTTTGGGGGTGACCACGGTCACTTCGTCCCCTTCCTCCTTGCCCATCAGCGATTTTCCAATAGGGGAGGCCAGCGAAATTTTCCCTTTTTCCGGGTCCACTTCCTCCGGGAAAACGAAGGTGTATACTATCTCGTCGCCGGAGTCCAGATCTGACAGCAGGAGCCTGGAGCCCAGCCCCACCTTCCCCTGGGGGATCGCCTTGAGATTGATGGAGGTGATTTCGCTGATTCTTTTCTGGAGCTGGCTGATGCGAGATTCCACAAACTGCTTGCGCTGCTTGGCGGCGTCATACTCTGCGTTTTCGGAAAGATCGCCATAGGCGGCGGCTTTTTGCAGTTCCTTGGGCAACTCAACACGAAGCTCCCGGCTCAGTTTCTCCAGCTCTTCTTCAAGCTTCTTTACAATTTCAAACTTCATTGATGTAAAATGAGGACGTTGTTTTATTATTAATAGATATCAACAAGTATACACATTAAAAAGATGAAAAGAATACTTATTATAGCTTTGGCTGTTTTATTCGCGTTCGTTTCATACCCGGATTATTCCACAGCCCAGCCGGCTCCTCCGATTCCTCCAACAGAAGAATCCCCTCCCCCAACCCCGTCTCCGAGTGATTTTGCACGGCCTGGTGGAGTCAACCTGGCTCCTAGCCCTTCTTCTAGTCAACCTTCTCTGAAGCCCACACGGGAGACGGAAAAGAAGGTGGAAGAGAAGGAAGTGTATGTGCCCCCTCCTGAAAGCGCTGGTGGAGAGGAACCTGCCGAGTATTTGCAGGCCAGTGGCCCAATGTTGGCCGCCATAAGGATGCTGGAGGCGGAGATCAGAAGGGACAATATTATAATCGAAGGGGAGATGAGCATCGAAAGGCTGGAGAAGGTTAGAACAGCCATCGCCAGTGACCTGGAGTTTAAGAATATGATCATAAAGGAGTTGGAGAATGAACGAGACAGCTCCTTGCGGGCGGCTCTGGAGCTTATAAAGAGGACAGTGGCAATGGAAGAGAGCATCGTTCTGTCCAAAAGCAGTTCCAGCAAGAAGCGCAAGCAGGTTCAAAGACGATTGAACGGGAATCTTCCCTTGAAGGAGGAGGCCCTGGAGAAGCTGAAAGCCGAGTCCGGGGATTAGCCCCGATATGATCCCTTTCCGTCCCGCTCGGGGATAAAAGGATTAGAAGCCTGTATTGCGCCCGGCCAACTGCTTCAATTCCTGGCTCGTGGGGCGGGTCTTGACCAGATATATGATGGAGATCGCAAAAAATACCATGCAGTATTTTAGATACTCGATTCCGGCCAGAAGGATCAGCACCAGCCCGATCATTCCTACCGACTCGAATAACGCCCAGCGGGCCACGCATCTTTGCAGGTATCTGGGGAGAATGTTAAGCGCTCGTTGGTCGATAGACTCCCCGGCGTTTTGATCGTTATCTCCTGAGATGGATATCATTTCGCTGATTTTATAACCGCCCAGGATAATGAAGACAGAGATCACTCCGGCGGCCAGAATTACCATCTCCGCGACAGGCCCCTCCAAGGTGACCGGTATGACTCCCTGGGATGTGAAATAGTAACCGAACCCGGCGGCCACGACGACGGACATGGTGATGGAACCCCAAATGACCTTCAAAGGGATCATTTTCTGCTCTATTTCTCTGCTGATTTCCATAGTTTTTCTATCCATCCCGATAACGGTTCAACATCACGATTCAATCCCGATATAGTACACCTTGCTGGGCAGGAAAAACAAAAAATTTAGAATGATCCTCCATGCGCTTGACGAACCCCATATGGGGTCTTATATAGGGATTGAACAAAAAATTCTAGTAACTGTTTGATTTTATATAGCCAGGAGGAGCAATGGGAAAAATAATAGGCATCGACCTCGGCACGACCAACTCTGTGGTCGCCGTGATGGAGGGAGGAGAGCCAAAAATAATAGTCAACCAGGAGGGGGCAAGAACCACTCCTTCAGTTGTGGCGTTCACTAAAGATGGCACAATTCTGGTCGGCCAGTCGGCGAAAAACCAGGCTGTGAAGAACTCGGAAAACACAGTCTATTCCATCAAGCGCTTCATGGGCCGACGGCTCGAAGAGGTTAGCGAAGAGATGAAGATGGTCCCCTACAAGGTGAAGCAGGGACCGGACGGCAAAGCCATCCTGGATATCCGCGGGAAACAATACACCCCACCAGAGATCTCTGCCATGATTCTGCAAAAGCTTAAAAGCGCCGCGGAAGCCTATCTGGGCGAAAAAGTCACCGAGGCGGTGATCACCGTTCCAGCGTATTTCAACGACGCCCAGCGCCAGGCCACCAAAGACGCGGGGATGATCGCCGGGCTGGATGTGAAACGGATAATAAACGAGCCCACGGCGGCGGCCCTGGCTTATGGCATGGACAAGAAGGCGGACGAGACCGTGGCTGTGTATGACCTGGGCGGCGGAACTTTCGATATATCCATCCTGGAAGTGGGAGACAATGTGGTGGAAGTCAAATCCACCAATGGAGACACCCATATGGGTGGCGATAACTTCGATCACCTGATCATCGACTGGTTGATCGCCGAATTCCTGAAACAGGAAGGGATCGACCTGAGCAAGGATGTGATGGCGCTGCAAAGGCTGAAGGATGAAGCGGAAAAGGCAAAAAAGGAACTGAGCCTGCAGCCGGAGGTGGAGATAAACATCCCCTTCCTCACGGCGGACGCCTCCGGACCGAAGCACCTTTTAATTAAGCTTACCCGGGCCAAGTTCGAATCTATGATCGAGGATCTGGTGAAAAAGACCCTGGGACCGGTTAAAAACGCCATGTCGGACGCCGGGCTGACCCAGGCGCAGGTGGATGAGGCGATCATGGTGGGTGGGTCCACCCGCATTCCCCTGGTAAACCAGATGGTCAAGGATTATTTCGGCAAGGAGCCTCATAAGGGAGTGAACCCTGACGAAGTGGTGGCGGCCGGGGCGGCGATCCAGGCAGGGGTGCTGGCTGGGGAAGTGAAGGATATCCTGTTGCTAGACGTCACCCCGCTGAGCCTGGGGATCGAGACCCTGGGCGGGGTCATGACCCGTCTGATCGAGCGGAACACCACCATACCCACAAAAAAGAGCGAAGTGTTTTCCACTGCTGCGGACAACCAGACATCGGTGGAAATCCATGTGATGCAAGGTGAGCGGCAGATGGCAGGGGACAACAAGACCCTGGGAAGGTTCCATCTGGAAGGAATTCCACCGGCCCCCAGGGGGATGCCGCAAATCGAGGTCACTTTCGATATCGACGCCAACGGCATCGTCCATGTCTCCGCCAAAGACAAGGGAACCGGGAAGGAGCAGAAGATCACCATCACAGGATCGTCCGGTTTGTCGGAAGCTGATATCGAAAAGATGGTGAAGGAAGCTCGGGAGCACGAGGAGGATGACAAACGCGCCAAGGAGAGCGCCGAAGCCAGAAACCAGGGAGACGCGCTGGTCTATCAGGCGGAAAAGAACCTGAAAGAACATGGCTCCAAACTCAATGAAGAAGACAGGAATGCGATCCAGTCAGCCATCGACGAGACGAAAAAATCGTTGGAGTCCAATGATCCGGCCAAGATAAAGGAAGCCATGGAGAAACTTCAAACGGCAAGCCACAAACTGGCGGAGGAGATCTACAAGCAGACCGCCCAGCCAGGGCAGGGGGGGCCGGAATCGGCCGGAGGCGGCCCCAGTGGCCATGCGCCGGGCCAGACGCCGCCCGCGGACGATGTGGTGGACGCCGAGTTCGTGGATGTGGATAAGGATAAGAAATAAGCGGCGCTGCCGCGGATATGCCAGATGATGACGCCCGGGAGGAGCCGCCGAATAAGCTTGCGGCCTCCCCCGGGCTGATTTATTATAATTCTTAGCCTTTTCCGGTTTCTTTAGAGGTTTGCATGTCCATAATACGTTGGGGATCTTCGAGCCAGATGTTCCTTATAAGTGAAGGAATGGGGAAGCTATTTGATGACGCCCTGGAAGCGTTGAGCATGGAAGCCAATGTCCCTTCCATGTGGACACCACCTTGCGACCTTTTCGAAACTCCCTCCGGATTCACCTTGAAAGCCGAGGTGCCCGGGATCGGCCTGGACGATATCGTGCTGGAAGTCGCAGGCGATCTGGTGACTCTGGCAGGAGAGCGGAGGAAATCCACGGAAGCCCAATCCCTCTCCTACCACCGTATGGAGCGGGCAGGGGGGAAATTTGTGCGGGTGTTCCGTCTTCATCAGCAGGTGGACGAGGGAAAAGTGCAGGCCAACCTCAAGGACGGGCTTCTGACTGTGACCATACCCAAGAAAAATACTTCCAAGGTCGTGAAAGTGGAAATCGAGGACTGACCGGATTCCCTCTGGTCGGTTTCTTTTGGTCAACCTTCTTCAAAACGTCCAAAGAGAATCTGGACGTTCAGGGAAACGGCAGGAACTACCGTATACCTAGTCTCTTCCGGCCAGGACGCCTGCACCGCCCCTTCTATGAAAAACCATGGCCTCCAGATATTGCGTCGGTGCAACGCCTTGATCACCATATTGGAGATGCGGTTTTCCGGCATGGTGGCCAGATACAATGTGCCACTGTAATAAATGACACTGTTCCGCTTGAGGGTGTGATACATCTCCAGGCGGCCAAAGTAGAAATACCCCTCTTTTTGCTCATACCATGATCCTTCAGCCGAAGAGCGCATGAGCCAGCTGTCGTTGAGCAGCTGATCCCATTCAAAACGAGTGATAAGCTGGGAGCCTGTGTCTGTGTACCACTTGGCGTATTGTGTGAATCGCAGCTTGGTGGGATGCAGGTCGATATTCAGCCTGTACCGCGAGGAGAGGAAAAGTAAAGGATCGGTCCCTTTCACATCAGCGCCCCCATCCAGGCTCAGGCTCATTCTGTCCACTGCGATAAGAAAGTAACGAAGGGCCGCGGTTTTTGGCACATCTTCTGCCTTGGGGAGGATTGAGGAAGGATTTCTGATAGTTTGGTCCGCCCCGGTGGTCAACTCTTCCGGATCACCATTGATGATGAGATGAAGCCGCTTTTCGAATCTTGGCAACACCAGCTTCACATCCAGACCCATTCCAGGATTCGGCACGCTTCCCTGTTCATAGAACACGGCCAGGTTAACCTTGATCTGGCTCTGGTTCGATTCAATATTGGTGTTTTCATTGTCAAAATAACTGTCCACCAGTATGGCGGTGGACTCCAGTTCGCCAGAAAACCATTTGTGCTGCTCATCGATCAGTTTCCCGGCGTGCTGGATGATCTCTACTCCCTTTTTTCCGGCCCCCTCCACGATCTCCAGGCTCTTCCCCCCCAACGCTCCTGCGATCTCTATCCCGGTTTGGCCGATCTTTCCCAGGGTTCCCGGAGTGTCCGGACCGTCAATGGCCTCCTGGTCCTCCACCTGCTCTGGAGGGGCGCCGATGATTTCCTCCAGCCATGGTTCAACAAATATATGTTCCTGTTTTCTATCCCCGTCTGCGGTCTGGTCTGGCGCTAGCGCGTCGTCGCTATCAGGCGTGGACTTCAGGGCTGGCAGTTGGGCGCTTTCGCTGGTCGAAGGGATTTTGGCCGCATCAGACTCTACGTTCAAAGCCGTGTTCTTGTCCTCCTGCTTTTCCTGCTGGGCAAAGGCGGGCAGGGCATGGAGCGCCAGGAATAGGGCAAGCGATATTGCCAGCGCATGGCAATGGTCAAGTTTCCGTTTCATACAGTCTCGAGGCAAAGCGTATATGCTAAATCATATATGAAACAGAGCTGATATGCATGTGTCCTGCAAAGAAAACAGCGCATGCCCATCTTTCCTCTAAACCTGGGAAAGATGGGCGCAAACTATCCGTCAGGGAAGTTCGCTATGCCGAAAGCCGGGCTATGTCGTTGGCGGTGGCGTAGATCATCAGCCCGATCAGCAACACCCAGCCAAATACACAGGCGGGGATATACGCCCTGGCCAGCTTGGGGCTCAGGTATTCCAGGGTGTCGAGCATCAGCTTGCCACCATCCAGCGGCGGGAGAGGGAGCAGGTTGAAAATGGCCAGGTTCAACGAAATCACCACGGCGAACTTTAAAGCGGCCACCACTCCCTGGCTCATGATCTGGCCACCACCGGCCACCATTCCGACCACCGAGGATACCTCCTGTGGATGGGAGAAGACCATCGGGATGGAGACCAGGAATAAGACAAACATTTCCGCCGCCTGGACCACTGGGGCTATGAGCAGTTGGAAAACGGAGACCTGGCCGGAGAGGACGTTGATCAAGGCGATGAGGGGGATCGCCGTCAGGAAGTTGGCCAGCGGGCCACCCATGGAGAACACCATGCGCGCCTTGGCGCCCAGGCGGAAGTATTCTTCTTCATCAGCGATATCCGGGAGAACATACCCCCCCAAAGGGATCAAGGAGAGCCGTACATCGGTCTGGCCCCAGGTGAATCCCGCCACTCTAGGCCCGAACCCTATGGAAAACACGGAGATAGGGACACCCATCATACGGCCGGCCACAAAATGCCCGAATTCATGAATGGCCACAAGAAAGCCCACCAGCAATAAAGCGCCTACATAGATCATCCTGATTCTCCATCTTTAAAGGGCTGAAAGCCATATCCTTTGTACAAGGGTACAATCGTTTATTGGCCATGGCAACATTAAAGGAGCGGTTTTATGACAAGGGGGAACAACCAAGACAGCTCTATGATAGAACAAAGATAAAGCGCCAATAGCATAAGGGTAATGACCTATTGGGCCAAATCAGGGGTGGACATGTTTGAGAAAGGATGGGGAAGGATGAATTGCTCGAGAGCAATGATTTATTTTGGAAACTGGAGTGAAAAAAAATGGGCGAGTTGAGTATGTCAACTGGGATCTTTGTGTGTAAATTAAATTGTAACAAAGGTTTTATATGAATTCTTTAATGAAAGGTAACGAAATAATGCAATGCCAGTGTTGATTGAAGGCATGGGGGCAAGATTTGAGGCGATAATGTAAATTGATTCAACTGGTGAACAACGTATTGTCTTACAATGAATTAAGCTTGAATTATTTTTTCGAACCTGCTATATTATGCAATATGAAGTTTTGTAGATCCTGTTTGAGGATTTAAAAGAGGTTTAAGTATGGTGTTTAGATCTGGTTCAGACTGCAAGGTGCTGTTTGGATTTTGCCATACAGTTTGTCTGCCAATCCTGGGCAGCGAATAAAATGCTGGCCTGGTATTATTTGGGAGAGTGTTAATGAAAAGAGCGGTTTTGGTTTTGGCATTTGTTCTTGCCACGTCTGCCCCTGCCAAGGCGGATATCCAGTCCGATCTGGCTGCTGGAGTAGATATGGAGACAGTTCTGTTGAACGCTGTGTCGTCCGGGAAAAGCATCGTTGACGCTTTGGCCGAGGTATTGAAGGCTACTGAAGGCAGGGACGCGGAGATAATTTCTTCGGCGATTCGTTTATTTCCAGACATGGCGGTGGAAATCGTCATTGCTGCTTTAAACGCCGGGGTGGATGTGGAGCTTGTTGTTTCCACAGCTGTGTTGACCGCGCCTGACAAGGT
>Ga0224511_10002983_pt1 | contig 11864 bp, 8 predicted proteins | sample SF_May12_sed_USG_2_FD_169988 | JGI IMG/M metagenome (GOLD analysis project Ga0224511, IMG submission 169988) | Sediment microbial communities from San Francisco Bay, California, United States - SF_May12_sed_USGS_8_1 | ecosystem: Environmental > Aquatic > Marine > Sediment | place: USA... | reverse complement strand
CCCGTACTCACAATAATTGAAAAAAAACCATTGGACACCTAGCTATTCGCTGCATGGTAAATACAAAATGGCAGCTTCAAAGACAAGAGTTTTTATTTCGACCGGAGATACTGTGTATTAAATTACTAATATATTATTATTGTTATTAGACTATTATATTTACTGGTGACAGAATAATGTAAGAGTCTTGAAAAGCTTAACAAAAATATATCACAAAACAAATCAAAAATATTTCAAAGCTGGGCAATAATGTTCCTACCTCGGCTCTCTCGCCGAAATTGACGGTCCCAACAAACTACATTACCCGTAACAGTGCGTCACTTTACTGTGCCAAGTTTGACAATTAGATTGTTTTCCTGCAGGTATAATATGAATAAAATATAAGTAAATAAATACAGAGGCAGGGAGGATAAAAGGGGAATTATGTGGATCACGTAACATTGAGGTTATGACATACATGCAATCAATCTGTATGAATATTTAACATAGGAGAAGACCGTAAAATGATAGAACACAGCAGAAATCTTTTGAATTCAATCATGGAGTTGAAATCCAGCAATTTTGTTCCGATGGCCCGTGTATCCCTTCTTCAAACATGAAGCATGTCTTTGTGTCAGCAATAAAATGGAAGCCTCCACAGTCGGTGCTAGTATGGCACATTCCTGCGCATTGTGTCTCGCTTAATGAACGCCTCTGCGCCGTCAAAGAGCATGCTCCTCTTTCAAACACACTCTCATCTGTATTGAAAAATGTACCCCCATTACAATCGGCTTCATATTTATATTGCAGGAAATCGAACCGAAGTGAAGATATACGGTAATAGAGTGAAGATATAACGCCTATTCAGAAAACTTGTGTAGCCTGAGCCTGTGGGCCTGAAAACATGGGCAGGAAATCTTCTGCAGTGTAGTTAGCTGAAAAATAACCTAGTGTGGCAGTGTCATAAGATTGGATCATCATGACATAAGCTGGGTGGGTACATGTATATTGTAATCGGTCTCATAAAAAGACTAGGCAAGTCCAACGCTGTTTGTAACCATGGTGTAGAGTAGGGAAAGACAACTTATGTTATGGGTGTAGTGATCCCCAAGCGTAACCAGCTAAGACTTTTCAACTTCATGTTTGTTGGTTTTCAATCGATGTATTTGAATGAAATTGAGATTGAGACAGCACCATGAAATGATGCAGGAAATTTGATTCTGGTCGAGCTAATAATTAAGTTGGATAGTGTAGTGGAAAGACAGCGAGATAGCTCAGCGGTAGAATGCTGGGCTCACAATTGTAAAACCCTGGGTTCAAATCTTGGTTATGCATGATGGGGTCCCGATGTAACGTGAGTATGACCTGCTCACTTTAATCCTAGTTCCAAAAGAAGACAAATCCCATTATGAAGTGGAGCATTGATACTTGTGATGCCCCATGCTAAGCCGTAACTGGTGAAAATACGAGAATCTAATCCAACAAATTCACCAAACAGTGATGTCATACAGGTAAATGAAGAAACATACTGCCAAGTGGGCAGTCGCGGGTGCTATCGGAGAACTTGGCTCACCTAGTCGGAGAGATACAGGAGTCTTCTCTTGGGTTGTCTCTGATATCGCCATCGTTGTAGTTGTCTCCCTTACCACCATTGGGGTTGTCTCCGATACCATGCGTACTACATCCGATGCGTACCCACCAAATGTAGCTTCCACTAGTCTGGTTGGTGCTGAACCAGTAGCTGTCTCTGGTGCAGGTGAATTGGTACTTTGAAAAAGAATCATGGCCGGCTGAATAATTCCTGTCATTCCCAGTTTGCGTACTCCTCCCCCGTTGCCCGCTCTCTCTCCAATAAACACGCCATCCTCTCCTAATGCCAGCGAGTAGGGTCTGTTCAGAGTACAGCTGGTTGAGTCACCTAGCAGGTAAGGTAGGTGATGTTATCCCATAGCTAATGATGGCTGTCAGGGGATGTGGCTATTAGAGGGCACACAAGTGTGAGAGGAAAGTTCCCTAATAAATCATCGTGGAAAGCGCCATGTCAAATAGACTTAGTAGGCCAATTTCTGCACCACACTTGACAACTTTTCTGTCTCAAAAACAACAAATCAACTAAAGGTTGATTCATGCCCATAATTACGCTCCACAAGAGGAAAGCCATACCACTGCCGCCTCAAACCGACCTCCCCGCTTATTCCTTTTTTGTTAATTTGGAGAAAAAAATTTAGACCAACATTTGACATCCTAATAAATTCGCGTCCTAAGACTGAGGGCTGGTTCTGAAGTGGTAGATGCTGAAATGTATGTCGGAAGCTCATATACGGACAATGGGAGCTCGTGGTGGCCAATGCTGGCTTAAATCCATAATCAGTGAGCTCTTCTGTTATCCTGATACATGTACTCAGGTATTGCATTCTCTTTACGAGTGACTCGTCTTACCATCTATTGATTGGAGAGGCGTCCCGCTACATATTGATGACACGGTTCTGTTTTCCAGGTCCACAAGTCTCAGTCTATAGTTGTAAGTGGCTGCTACCAGTAGAACTTTGGGGGACAGAGCCACCATTGCACGCGGATCATTGATAGATTCCGCTCCCAGGTTATTTATAAATCCATCGACAAATCCCGCTTTATCAGAACCTAAAATCAAAAATCTATGTTTGTGGGATTTGGATCACAATATAGAATAAAGAACCCATCCACCCATTGAGTATGTGTATCTCTAAGACCTGTGGGTACCAACAGAAGGTTTCCTAATGACGCGTCCTGTAAATGTCTGAATCAAAGACTTAGTGGACTCATTCCTGCATACCTCTCTTACCCCCTCGAAGGTAGGATTACCAAGTGCCGCCAGAGAATGAAATTCATAATGACGATTGAAAATAATAACAATGATAATAATAATAACACTTATTATTGTCATCATCATTGTTATGATAATAATAATAACACTTATTATTGTCATCATCATTATTATGATTATAATAATAACACTTATTATTGTCATCATCATTATTATGATAATAATAATAACAATTATTATTGTTGTTATAATAATAAATTAAATGCTATATTAATAATAATAATAATAATGATACTGATAAAAATAAAGATAAAAATTGCAATAACAAATTTAATCACAATAACTTACCTAGCAGAACGGTTGGTGATTCCCCATCATTCCACATCAGTATTTCGTGCTCATGATATGCAAAGAAAGTGTCATCAAATGGGCTCCTATAAACCCCGTATGGTTTCAAATTTAGGGTCAGAATGTCCGTCACCATTTCAGTCTCCAGATCTAGCTTTTTTATCTTTTTATAAAACTCCACAGTGACATAAATACAATGACCTTTTGGATCATAATGCATAGATTTCGGTTTACGAAACCGTGCCACCTCAAACGACCCAAGATCATCTCCTCCTGGGCCATCCGGTGACCCAGACATCAAGGACGTAAGTAAGTCAGCCCTTTTGAAGGTTCGAATACAGTTATTTGAATAATCAGCAAATACCACCTTTCCCTGGTACTGTACAATAGAATAAACTAATCCCATCCTCGCTTCCTAGAACAAGAGACAATGACCTGAATAAAAACAAGATTAATTTTGAATAGTTTCCTCAGTGAAATTTGTGTCAAGTACCAAAAATAGCAAAAAAGACGTTAATGCAGAAACCTTCTTTAAAGGTTGGATGACGAGGCAAATTTTTTTGGCTTATCAGAATCAGTGTGTCTCAAAACCTACCTGAGTCGAATAAAAGTTCGTACTGAACAGGGGATGTAGTAAAAAATACGGTTAAATCTTGGAATTCTCAAATGAACTTTCATTCAGTTGAAATTTTCCCGCGTGACGTAACTTGTCGCAAAAGACATCACAGCGGGCCCACGTTATTACATATGCGCGCCTGCGCGATTGGTAGCCAAAGCCCAACTTCTACAACTTTGTGGCACTTTTGACTACTGGGATCGAATTATGAGCACAAAATGGGCCCAAAAACGAAAACAAATACCTATGAATTCACTGAGTTTAGCGTGTTCCTAGCTCTTAGTCTACCTCGCAATCAAAGTGAGTGATACTAACTCGGTCTAGATCCATTCTCAGCACTTGTGTACAACCTCATGAAAATTTGTCAATGGTTATGAGGTGTCCCAAATATTGGGACACTCTCTGTAAAGCCAGGTAGAAAACGATCCACTTTGAGTGCCTGCATGGGCATTGACTAGCCATCAAACCTGCGATATTATACGTCATATAAATGGCCGATTAGGCTCCGCCCTTTTAAAACCGTGTTTTCAGAGGGTGCCAATTTCGCCATCTTGAGCACAGATTTAAGGGCACTTCTGCTGTGTCTATTGCACTGTAGCTTGACTCACGTAGGTTTCGAGACATGCTGATTCTGATCAGCCAAAAAAAATTTGCCTCGTCATCCAACCTTTAACATTCTGTTAAAGTAGGAAGTTAAATCTCAGGGCTGTCAACTCTATCACTATCTTTTTTGCTTGTCACGCAAAAAATATTTTGGTACCAAATGACAAATAGTGACCCTTCATCATCATATCAAGGTTCCCTTCAAAATAATGGGGTTAGCAAAATGTGGATAAAGGGTACCGAGTTCCGGGTTCCGTTTACCGGATAAGTCGGACTCCCAGTGTGAAATAGTTCAAAGTGGGGAGAGTTGTACAACCTTTAGCCTCATTAGCTCATCACGCAAGGATGATCCTGATCCAGTGGTAAACTTTTAAATCAAACAAAAACCTAAATGATTGAAGCCTTTGTCTACATTACATCAACACATTCACCAAAAAACATTACCAGTGCAATGAAGGGGGAGGTGGGGATATTGCTTATTGGCTAGAGGGCTTGACTTAAGATCGGGAGATTCTGAGTCACCCTGAGCTCCTCACAATTTCCTAGCTCCAACCGCTCCAACAATTTTAAGGCATAGGCTTAGGAGGCCAAGTGTACGAGTGAAACAACAAAAGACGCATTAGGGCGACAGTGAGAGCTGTGATGATCCAGATACCTACTACCATAATAATACCACTAATACCACTAATAATATTATAATGAAGATAAAACAAATGACGGATCACTCACCAACCCCACGCCATCAAGGTAGGCTCCCACAGATGGCGAACCAACGAGCGTAGTGAAGCTTCCTGTCCTCCAGTCTACACTTATAATACTATAATTTAGCCGAGTGAGAAGCTTGCTGGGCTCAGTCTCATCTACCTCAACAAAGTAGGTGGCGCTGGTAGTCAGGTCACTCAGGATGGTTGATGTATTTAGCGCTCTGCAATATGTATAGCATGCATGATGCATGTTGGTGGAGCGCTCATCATATAGGTATAAGTAAAGGTAGAGGTTGTCACTTCTCCCCTCGATGGCACTACACAGCTTGTGGACATGGATGAGGAAGGCCTACATCCAGCCACGGACGGACAGTAGCTTAAAAAAGCCTATTTTTTAGTCTTTGTGGGGAACTTACTACTGAACTCGTACAGGCAACGGTGTAACTAAGGTGGTGTGCTACTTCTCATCATCATTTTCACCATCTCCAGCTTTGGAGAGAATTGGGTATCCATTCCCTACTTGGTGAACAGAAGGAGGTTTTGAAGCTGCGTTTGAACCCAGGATCTTCAGCGGCAGTAGTGACAGGCAAAAAATCTATTCACTCAGCCACATCGCCTCGCCTCTCTGATATATACATAACACGTTTATATTCCTATTTTATTTTGTGCTTTGTCAGTGTAATGCAGGAGGTAATGAAGACTGGATCACCAATCTTATTTTATGGAAAGATAACCATCAATGTTTGGATCAGAACATATTGAATTCAACTTAATAGTGATCAGTTATTCCCCAGCTTGTCACACCTGAACAACATGATGAAAACAGAGACTCATGCCCAACCACGAACAGTCTGAGTCATGTAAACAGATAGCTCAGTGGCTAGAATGCTTGGCTCAAGACTGAAAAAGCTTGAGTTCAAGCCCCGCGCACCATGTCAGGTTTCCACAAATGGTAGTCCCCCGTACCTTACAGCCTGTACTGTTCCAGAAAAAAGATTCCCATATCGCTTGGGAGATTTACTAAACAAAACAACCAAGTGTCTGCGTAGAGCAATCAAAATATAAACTGTATAGTTATTAAGTGCTCCCTAGTAAGGTACTTACATCGGGTAACAGGAACAGCTGGTCACCCATGATAAGCCTACCATGAGGAGAATGTTTCCGACCATGCTGCTCAATGGTTTGATAAGAAGTGACCATCAGTTATAGTTTGAGATCAATTTCAGATCTGAAGTTAAAATTGATTTTGTTTCAAAGCTTGTTTGGAGATATGGCTATGGCTGTGTACATGCATACCTTTATTTGGGATATTTTATTGAGTCATATCACCTATAGGCCATGCAACTTATCTTTAAGTCAATGGGATGGGTTGGAGTTGTACACTTTTCAGCATATAAGTGCGTGTAGTGCTTGTCCAATCTTTTAGTTGTAAGCATAAAAATGTGATCAATCAAAAACTTGTTTTGACATGAAAGAGCCTGAAAATGATTACCTTTATCTCGGTTCAAATAATTGGTGGTGCATATTCCGTATGGCCATGGAAAACATGCACGTGATATCCCGATAGACTCAATATGAAATTTCTAATTTATATGCTAACTAGTTATGAAGTTAATTGATTTAAAAAATAAATATTAAAGGTAATAATGAGCATACATAAAATTCAATTACTAAGCAAACTATAATTCTAAGAGGCGTAAAATAACTTCAGTTTCTGCCAGGTTAGCATAACTAACTCAGACTGGCATGTGCTCTGTTTCTTCCTTGAAATTGACATCATTGATTCTCGCACTGTCAAGAGTCACTACGGTGGAGGCAGGTTTGCACGCTGAGCGCCCAATTTCAGGAACCTCAATTCAGAGGAAGTATCAATTTGAGAAAGTTTAATCCACAAAACCTCTCTTCTGGAAATCCATACCAGGTTTCTGACTATAGAAGGCATATCAAACCTACAGGATTTCATATAAAAACTGGTGTGCTGTATTTCTATACTTTAATTTTCTCAATTCTTAGAAATCTCTAATTGGGTTTGAACGATTCAAAGTAAAGGACTATGAATTTTAGTACATTTGTATCCAGCTATCCACTGTGGAAGTCCATCTGAGGGGATGCTCATTCAGGGACTTTAAGGGTGTGGCTTGTAACTACGTAATTGAAACGTTGATCGAGATCATTAGCGTGAAGCGATAGCTTAGGGGATATCGTACTGGTTCGATCACCAGTTTCGGTCAAAACTTTGACACTCACAATACCCTCGTTCTGTAGAGTGGGGTTAAATAAAGGCCGTCCATGCAAAAAGTTAGCTTTCTCACTCCGGGAAGCGCCGGGTCAAACATAGATTCAATAGATCAATTTCTGCACCACTTCCTCACCGCTGTTCTGTCTGAGGGACACGAAAGTACCTTTATCCACGCCCTCATGCCTATTTAATTAATTTTCGTTCTATTCGGGCACCTGGCCATCCTATTTTGCAAGACCTTTTAAGCCTGAGGCTTGTTCGGACATGATTGAAGCTAGTAATAATGTACGCGGGAAGCTCATTCTTATAATAGTCTGATATGATGAGGGTATGAATTAATCTCGACCCATACATACTCTCTAGCCATTGATCTATTGTGCTATCTCTATGGCCCTCGTATTGTGAGGTGTCACAATTGCATCTCTATCCTGAAGGTCTATGAAAAGTCTGTAAATCATACTCTTTTTTAAGCAAATCAATATCAATGTCATCTTTGTTTCGATTAAATTATTTTTCGAATTAATTATGTTTAATTAATAATTATAGATGCCTATTATGTTTATTTACATTGGTACGTTAGCTAACTAAATTATTCAAAACTCAAACCCTTGCTTCAATTACCATGCAAAATATAAACTTAACAATATCAAATTCATCTTAGGCCTAGTCCTTGCTGGACAAGGTTAGAAATGTGATCCAAGATGACTTGTCTTAACCTTTCTGGAAGGCCAAGTACACCATTCCAACCTGACACTAACAAGCATACTGGAGAGTTACCCCTGTTCCATGTGCCTGTGGTTGGCAGGATGGTTTTATCTTACCTGATATCCACCATAGCATTTTCCATTGTTGAAGATTTTTCTCTCATCTCCTTTGAGTAAAACCCCTCGAACTTCTGCCGCTCTTTTTCACTTTCACCGCTTTTGTCTCCCACAGGGAGTTGTCATCTCTCCTTATCTTTGAAAATATGTGTGCTCTCATTCTCCACACTCCAGTCACTCCCTGCCAATAAGAATAAAACTGCACCTTGTAACCACATGGCTTTAACCCCATATAGGGCTGTATGACAGGCGTTATCTTTGATTGACTGAAGCTATTCAAAAGGAATCAGTCGAGGAGTTGAGAGCTTCACCTATGGGAATTTCGCTGTAGCTTAACCTAAGGACCAGTGCAAAATTTGTGCAACAAATTAAAAGTATTTGGTTAACTATCGGGACTTTCACGCACCGGCCATTCTTCAGCTCGCAACATTAGCCAGGTGTGCATTGCTGGCATCGCCTCTATCCTCTATATAGGAGTCAGAATACACATTAGGGATGGTAGTCAAATGACCTGCATAAAATGGCCTATATTAGTAGGTTACTTCTTCGGCACCACATACTCATGTTAGCTGTTTTGTCATGAAAACAAAATTAATGTTATTACCAGTTGGTGCATCTTACTCTGAATTTGATCATGTAAGGTGCTGTGTTCATTCTGATTCTGGGAATTGGTATTACAGAAAATTACCAAGACAAAGTCATCTTTCAGAAAGTCCATGCACTGGTGTGCACCTTCATTTCCTGAAGAGTTCTAATTAACATATCACCTTGAAACCTTGGAATGCCATATTTGTCTGAGAAAGGTCCGGCTTGATATTGTTGCAAGGGGGGGGGGTTTGATTCTGTGTCTGTCTCATTTGGCATATGATGAGTCGCTTTGCGGGTTACAACATAAGCCAGGTGTGCAAAGCAGGCATCCCTTAAACAAGTCCGGATACACATTCGTGATGGTAAGCAAATTACTTGCATAAAATACTGTGGTGCGCGGTAAGTCTTGCACGTACACTAATCAGTCATACAGTAACAAGTATGCAGTGTATGCATGGGGTTCATGAGTTCACGCATAAAGAGGATTTCAGGAGCTAGTCAAATGATAGTGAACCTATAAAGTAAAGGTTGTCCCTTAACTGACGACATGTAGGAGACATTTCACGCTTGCACACTTGATTATCTAAAAACAGGAAAGCTCAACAAGTCAGAACTGTATTTGGCAGAGTATAGCTCTAGAGCAATCAATTCACTTATTCAACTGCAGGTCCTTTCTGAAACAAGTCTTGTATCCGAGTGTTTCTAAATGAACAAGAAGAGGTAATTGAAGGCGACATATGAGTGACAGGGAACAGTGCTTAACATCTGGGGACGTAGGAGCACATACTCCAGAGTAATATTTGGGTGGTTTTGGGCAGGAAGACGATGGATGATCAGCATCCTATCCCGCCGCAGTGTCTCAGTAAAGTTTTCTCTTATAACCCAAATGGTAAAACATAGTTATACAATGGATGCAAACATGTTGTTTCCTGTAGCCAAGCAATTTGCAATCACATGACTATTTGGCCAATAAACCCCTACTGGTGGGCGAGCTGCGAATGTGACTTCACGCACCTCAGCAGATTCCAGGTATCCAAACTATGACAGTCCTCCTACCTCAAATTTTACACTGAGTGGGAGGTTTATAATTTATTTGTTAGTAGTTGTGACAGGACAAAAAGGTGCAAGCCTTTCACAGTCTTACACAGAAAACCCTGACTTCTAAAGCGAATTCTGAATTAGAAAATTTGCAGAACAATAAAAACAAAATAAAAACAATTGTCAACTGAATTTTGTGTGTTTTCTCGATTTTAATTACATTGTAAAAGTTTTTGCTGCTCATGCTCACAACCAAAAGGTAACCATCTGTTTTCCAAGATCAACGTCAACATTCCAACTCAAAGCCTCTATATGTGTGGTGGGTGGCTAACTGATGTTCCACCATTAGTTTCATTTTTTACTGCCTAGCAACTCTTTTTCTCTCGAATGACATCCTCACCGTTATGGGGAAGCTGGTAGGTTAGATACTTTTTTGCACCAGTTGCAGTGTAGCATGGAGCACCAAAAATGGATCAGTATCAATGTTCCATCTCATAGCGAGGCTTGTCTTTGCATTGAACTCATGCTCACACTGGGAGACGCCATTGATTCGGTCCCAGCTTCTCTTGGTTACAAGCCCAGCTTCTCTTGGTTACAAGCCCAGCTTCTCTTGGTTACAAGCCCAGCTTCTCTTGGTTACAAGCCCAGCATTCTACCACTGTTATTCCACTCCGCGATTATTCTATGCACACATAAAATAATGCTGGTTTCACAACAGTTTGGTCAATATCAAGAAGTATTGCACCAATCACTGGGTGAAGCGTTAGCTTAGTGTACAGCCTAGTGCATGGACCTTGGACCAGGAAATCGTGATTCGATTGTCAGTTTGGGCAAAAACGTTGCTTTCAAATCACTTTGCTCAAGAGTTATACTTTTTACAAGAGGCACACGGGTGTAAGCAGAAAGTCTGCCAACGATTCACTCTGGGACACGCTGAGTCAAATACACTCGGTAGGCAAACTACACCCCTCCTGATAGCTGTTCTGTCACGGAGAAATGAAATTACTATTGTAATCAATCAATGACATTTTTCTGTGAGTTTGATTGTTCAAGGTCCTCTGGCCCTTCTGAGAATCGAAATCACAAAAATTATCAAGTCAAGGCCCTCTTAAATAAGTCAATGCACCAACTCGCTTTCTCTGAAAGATTTTGATTAACATATCACCTTGAGACCGTGGCCATTAATTTTCCTGAGAAAGATCTGTTTGGAAACTGGTGCAAGGGTATTTTGATTTTGTATCAGCTGATTGATCACCAGCCATTATTGGCACGATTATGTTATGATGGTCATTTATCAATCTTTTCTTCAAGTCTCTACAGGACAGGTTGTAGGTAACTTCGTTGTTATTTTAATAGGGCACATGCAGGGCTGACCGCCAGTTGGGTAACTGGAGTTGTTTTCAAAAATCTATGCATCCCTCTTTCTAGTTCACAAATGTTCCTCTCCCCTCATCTAGGCTCACAACTTGACCTTAAAAAACTATGATTCATTCGCTGGAGTGATCATTGCGATGAAAATGTCTGACTGGAGGAATTCAACAAACTTCTTGCGCGATAGGGAGAAGCAGTGTCCGCTTGCAATACTACGTATTTTGTTGCTTTACTGTGATCATAAGAGTGAGGCAGTGGCTAGTGCATGCGGCTTTGAAGCGGGTGACCCGGGTGTGATTCAAATCCAAGTTTGTGCATTACTTTGCGCTTTCGTCCTAGTGAAGTCGAATTAGTACTGTTATGTTAAATAACGGAGCTAGGCCCACCCATTATAGAGTACCCACTGCGGCAAATCAGGAATCATCTTAGATACAACCCATTGGCTTAGTGATGCCATCCATGTAAAGCAAGATGATCCTACCAAGTACAGGGATACTCCAAAATCACAGGCTTAATTATCATAATCATGGACTGCGTGGGATGGAACGTGGGCCATTCACACTGATATTTTGTACCATAGTGACTGATAATACTGTGATATTCATTTAGATTTGCTAGAGATAAGAGAACATCTATCTCCCATATGGATGTATGGATGGATGAAATATGTTTTAGGTACCAGTGACATCAGTTTGAGGCATTTTCTATCTACTGGAGTTGAACCTAACCCCCCCCCCCCCCCTCCCCCTTTTAT
>Ga0224511_10002981_pt1 | contig 11867 bp, 7 predicted proteins | sample SF_May12_sed_USG_2_FD_169988 | JGI IMG/M metagenome (GOLD analysis project Ga0224511, IMG submission 169988) | Sediment microbial communities from San Francisco Bay, California, United States - SF_May12_sed_USGS_8_1 | ecosystem: Environmental > Aquatic > Marine > Sediment | place: USA... | reverse complement strand
ACATTGTCCCTTTCTAGAACAATGCGCTGCTATCGTGTTGTTCTTTTCCGTAACTGTCAAAATGTCAATCTCAATACATTAAGCTTTAAACAAACAGTAATTCGAGCGTAAAGATAAGACATACGCATCTCTTGGGACCTATACAAGGGTTTAGTCTGACGGGTTGGTAGAACGATACATTTAGGATACAGTTAGATGTATTGTCAATCACAAATGCCGTTCCATTTCTCTCTTTTAAATGTCACAATAAAATACACGGATTAAGTAGAGTGGTTGACCTTAAGTCCTGTCTGAATTTTAATTATCTAGGACAATATATATGGAGAGAGTTTTTTTATCGTTGCAGGTTTGTACACGAAACAGAAGGAACAAAGAAGTACGGGCCGATTTCAATTGGGATATATTTCTACGTCGGCGTTCGATCTGCTGATCATAAATATAATGTCTTCGCTAAAAGGCATTTCTCTGAAAACAAGAAACGCCGCAATGCGACGAAAACCAGGTTTTCAACGATTCAACCAAGTATTGATGTAACGGGACTAAGAAATGAAAGATGACAGTGAAGAAAAAATGATGCCGTTATTTTGGTTGCATCGGTTGCATGCAGATTGTGACGTATGTATGGTTATTAGAAATCAAACAGGTTTTGTACTAAGGATATGGTTAAACACTGCAATAAATAAATAATTAGGAAAAAGTTGTTGATGAAACCAATTAATTATAAGGTTTGTTCCTGACATTACACAGATATAAGTTGCAGAAACAACTGAATTTCTACTTTGAGTAACAGTGAGCTAGATCTTGATCAAAGACATATGGGTAGCAATCCCACGCTGCATCTTGATGTGAGCTATCCATACAGCAAGTTTGGTGTCAATAGGTAAAAGCAAACTAAAGTTATTGATCAGAAACTGAATTTCTGTTTTTATTAACAGTCCCCTTGACAATGATAACATACACATGGGTAGCAATCTCAAGCTGCGTCTTGATGTATGCTACCCATACAGCAAGTTTGGTGTAAATAGGCCAAAGCAAACTAAAGTTATTGATCAGAAACTGAATTTAGATTTTTAGTAACAGTGACCTTGACCTTCATCACAGATGCCTAGGTAGCAACCCCAAGCTGCGCCTAGATGTAAGCTACCTTTACACCAAAATTTGTATCTCAATAGGCCAAATCAAACTAAAGTTATTGAGCAGAAACTGAATCTCTTTTTTTAGTAAGTGACCTTGACCTTGATCAAAGACACATGGGTAGCAATTCCAAGCTGCGTCTTGATGTTAGCTACCCATACAACAAGTTTGGTGTCAATAGGCCAAAGCAAACTAAAGTTATTGAGCAGAAATTGAATTTCTATTCTTAGTAACAGTGACCTTGACCTTAGTCACAGACACCTGGGTAGCAATCCCAAGCTGCGTCTTGATGTAAGCTACCCATACAGCAAGATTGGTCTAAATGGGTCAAATCAAACTAAAGTTATTGAGCGGAAATTGAATTTCTATTTTTAGTAACAGTGACCTCGACCTTGATCACAGACACCTGGGTAGCAATCCCAAGCTGCCTCTTGATATAAGCTACATATACAGCAAGTTTGGTGTCAATAGGCCTAAGCAAACTAAATTTATTGAGCGGAAACAAAAAGTTGACGCCCGCCCGCCCGCCCGGCCGCCCGCCCGGCCGCCCGCCCGGCCGCCCGCCGCCGACTTCAGCATTACAATAACCCGGTTTTCGTTGAAAACCTGGTTAATAAAATGGTCTTCGTTTAAGAAATATTCTATTAAATCTGTCATAAAGCACATAATCTCTATTTATCATTATTGTTTGGTTGGACATATGCGATATTTCCTCATTATTTTGGTGCTTGTTAAAGCGGGGCATAGATTTAATCAAGCACAATAATGATTATTTGCAAATCGTGCCCCTGCAAAGTCGATAAGGTTTATTTCTGTTTCTAAAAATAAGATTGTCTAGTTATGAATGCGAGACTCGAACAATCCATTATTTATCTTTTTTATCGATTGTTACGCTACAAATCACATGGTTAGTTGTCATTTGGCCATTTTTAACACATTTTATAAACAAATTCAAATGCCTCATTTATGCATACTAGCAATACTAAATTATTAAATTCCTCCTAAATTAAAGACTTTAAGTACCGTTTGGACTTTTTGTAATTTTTGTCTTTAATTGCATTAAAAAGCTACTTCATTCAGTGCATATTTGTTTGGGACAAATCTAAAGTAACGACAACGAAAAGCAGAACTATGTTAAAATATTTTTTGATATAAGACAGAAGTACACGGAATTACAAACCTACTTGTGATATTACTTCCGCGGTAATTTGCATAGGAAAATAAATTTATGCAGACCAATCTACATAATGCGTAAAATATTTGTAAAAATAAACACTGCTTTTAATCTGAAAGGCATCTGCGTTTTAAATACGTACGTTATTAAAGCGAAAAAAACGCATTTTTATAAAACCACAACGTTAAAAACAATTTAACAATTTCGCTAATGAATACAATGTCCGTTGCGAAAATACGAACAAAAACTGATCTGCCATACATTGGACAGACCATTATCGTTTATAGTTAGAATTTTCCTAGTGTCAATCATAATCATTTATAACTATACAGTTGTAATCTGATTTGGATGGGATATAAGTCAATTATTAACAATATGATGTGGAGAACTGGTTCACCTATTGTTTTGTTAGAATGTCAAAACTGGTGTTGATGACACAGCATGATCACACTTACAGAAGAAGTGCAATTACAGGCAATTACGATTCGAGGACAGCAACTTAGGGAGTAATTGCACTGTATTAACTCAGTGGTTGTAGGTGAATGAGGCTTCCGTTTTATTGAAGCTCTTCGTCAATGGTAAAGCAATACGACACAACACCGACGCCACCTAGCTTATGAACGGATCTCTAATTGCAAAGGTTAACAACATACAATCCATGATCCCAGTAGGCTAGTAAACACAACTACACACGTTTTTAGTACGGGGCGTCATCTGACAGAAAAATAAACTGTAGAAAAATAACACACTATTTAAGATTTTTCACATTCCGTATGTCAAAAGCAATAAAACAGGCTATATATTTCTCATGCAGAGAGTAATGCTAGTGTAAAGATAAGACCACAGGTCTCGTGGGGTCTTTAAATGGTTTAGAATGGTAAGATTGTAGAACGAAACATCTATAATATCTAGATGTATGCTCAATCACATGTGGATGTTTTTTCTGGTCTTAAATGACACAGTAAATGACAAAAAAATGGTATAAGTAGACAGTTTGACAAGTCCCTGTCTGTATTTAAATAACTAGGACAACATATATGTACGAGGGGTGTAATTCAATTGTCCTGGACTGTGCCTATTATTTTAACATGAACTGACAAATTGTAAAATATTTCATATTCATGTTGTTGGAAACTGTTTGCTCAATCGATGTTGTTTTTTACAAGAAGAATAGAGACATGAGGAACATATATTTTAACTTTGCTGATTACATATGGGTTTCAATTAATTTTAAAGAAGCACAATTAATAACACCCCGTCAAAAACAATAACAAAAATCCAATAAATCAATTTACAAACAGGGGTTTGCTTCCAAATGTTTCATATATTATATCCAAGACATATAATATAGAATATATCATACCTTAAAATATATTATACTTTAAAATTTAGTCTCAGGTATTACGATTTTATAATATATTACAAAATATTATGAATCAAACTATTTTCCTAATTTGATTATTATTTTCATAAATATATGCCATTCTGTCATTTGAGGCTTTCTGTCTACAAAAAGATGTTTGTTTTGTTTCCAATCTTAACGTATAACATGGTTCCATCCATTTCCAATACAGTAAACCAAACACGTCTGAAAAGCATATACAATCTGTGACAGCTTATATACAGATAGGTGTAAAGTTCATGACACAGAGTTTATCTTGTCAAGCGGGTGTCTGGCGACTGTTGGTTTAATGTAATGCTACTATGACAATCTAACTGTGATAGGAATGTGTTGACTGGCATTTCATTTAGATACCGTTACTGATTTGTCCCGTCAAATACTCGAACGGGTAAACACAAGTATTTCGAGACGAGTTTATAAACCAATAAAAATTGAGCTATGTTAATGGCAAAGAAATGTATTGTTACAGTCAATGTGTTACATGTAGTGTCTTCTGAACATATACAAAATGTGAGTGTTCGTTCTTGGCATATGTAAGGATTGCGGATTCCGGACAAATCACAAATTTGAAGTAATACAGAATAATTGTTGACCTAATAGCATGACATATTTATCACAATGCAGCATTTACCAATCCTGATTTTTTTTAGTTTTAAAACACAATAAACCGTTAATGTTGAGGTGGACTTAAGCGATATTTTTTCTTACGTTAAGGCTTGTTAAAGCAGTGTCTCAAGTAAATCAAGCAAAACGAAAATACGTCTACGATCGTGTCCCTGCAAAGTTGGGCAAGTTTATTTATGCTTCGAAAAGTTAGATTATCTTAGTATTGCGTACGCGACATTCCCCAAGATCGGATTTCGCAAGTTTTTTACAGTTCTAGCAAAATTGGTTAATCCAAACTAAAGTTATTGGTTAGTTCATGAAAAGCGCTTATTAAACTGTTAATATATACACACACTTTTTATGTCAAGGCTACAAAAGGTCACTTGTTACGTGATCCTATCAATATGAATACATAATTTTAAATGTACCATTTGAACAATAACAACTCAAGCACATGAGCAACACATCCCCGTTTGAATTTTTTCTTCAATTTTAAAAGTACAAATAATTCCAAGGCCAGAGGGTTTTGCGAATTAACTTCTGCGGTAATCTTCATTTGATAACATTGGCAACAACAAAAAGGCGTGCAGAACATTCTTCAAAATGCGAAACATATGGGAAAGGAAAGTGTTTTCGTTTGCAAGTCGTTTGTGTATTTAATACGTGATTCTTCAAAACATGAGAAAAAGGCAAGCAGTAAATATTTTTCGTTTATAGAACCATGCTACCAACACATTTTTGCTGTTGATTAATCACGAGAATAATGCAATTCACACGTTACAGCACTTGTACAACAAAGACATCGACCAAAGCTAGACATTGTACTTAGTCTGGTTCGGCCGTACCTTTAAGCATGTTCAGAAAGCAGTGCATCACTTGTGGAGATACCAGGTTAAAGTTGGTGAATCGAGAAACGCTGGTTAGATAAACGGCTGTCGCTATACACCTAATCCATGTTGAATGATAATATAACCTAATCCGAATGAGTGCTAAAATGCGGCGTATTTTTAACCAACCAACCAACCGACCGACCGACCGAACCACCAACCAAGCAACCAACCAACTAACCAACCAACAAAGCCATTTTCTGAGTGCCGACCTTGAGCTTTACAACAGCGCAGTTGAATCCTATAAATGTAGTACAAATAAAATAGCACGTATTAAACATTGAACACTGGTTAAACTTTTGTTTTTGTAAAAATGAAAAATGGCATGCATTGCATTGATTGGTATCACTTTTCTGCAAAGAACAATGAAACTGCAATAACAGTTTGAGGACAACACTTAGATGCTATAATTGCGCTTTTTGAAAACACTTAGCGATTGTTCATTTCTTGGTGAATAAGAGCTTTTTGAATGGAAATATCTTGTTGAATGAGAAAATCGCCTAACTGCGTTCATAAAGTGTGCCTTTCTTCTGCACTGTGTGCGTTTAAACACTGCACGCACGGTGTTGTAATATTAAATATACTTAAATGCACAATTGTGCATATTGTGTATACTTAACAATTATACATGTAGTTTACGAATGTGGTTTTAAATTGAAAAATGACATGCATTGCATTGATTGGTATCACTTTTCTGCAAAGAACAATGGTTTTAAATTGAAAAATGACATGCATTGCATTGATTGGTATCAATTTTCTGCAAAGAACAATGAGTAAATTCTTGTTTATATTTTATCGTAAAAAAAACTTAAGGACTAACTGTTACATTTAATGTGTTATTCATGTCACCGCTATGTTACCGTAAATGAAGGACAAACAAAAGTGCAGTCACACTACAGCGTATGACATCAGCATATGCCAGCGTATAATCATACGCTCGTATACGCAGACATACTTGAGGGGTACGCTAGGAATACGTTGGAAAAGTATATTGAAATCGAACATATGCTAAATTATAAACTACTGCAAACGTAGACACGTTTCCCGTGGTTTAAGTGTCGACAGTTTTCGCGCATTGGCCTGTTTTTAAAAGAAGACCAAGGAGAACACCTCATTTCTATTTTACGTCCAAATTTAAAGAACATGACAGATGCGTGAAGATGATCTCGCGTGCTCCAAAACACAAAACATTCGCGAAAATGTCCTAATTTACTGCGTTTTTTGTCCAATTTTAAAAGTATTGTTTTACAGTTTCATTGAAAAATAATGCATTTTGTGAGAAGAAGAATATTTAACGCGCCGTAAACCTGCAATAACATGTTTTTATTTCGTCCTACATTGCCGAGTAAATGTAACTTACTGATGTTGTTTTATGGATGAACATGTCAATGTAAGGGACATAACGCAAATTCAATAGACGAAATGTTGGTTTTATTTTTATGATGCGTGTATGTTTTGCCATTAAACTTGATAGATTCCTGGTTTCAAGGGATATAAGGACGATGCACGAGGGCGTTTATACGTATCAAAATCGTCGGCATATAGATGTACTGTATTGACGAAATGTCCAAGGTTACATGTTAGACTAAGAAGAATGGATAAAGGAATGTGACAAAATGGCTCACACAAACACAATTAACTGGTACAATACGTGCAATACTTTCACCATTGTATATCATTAAAAATGGTCTTGCGTATGATGTCAAATGTACGAATTTGTGATTGCCCGAACTTGAACAACAACGTTTGCACCAACATTAAACCAAATTAACGTTTCCCTAGTATAGTGCGTGTACGAAAATGTAGTAACATGAACATGCAGTGACTAAACACGTAGCTAAACAGAACGTGTAAAATGGTTCTCTACATGAAAACATACCATCATATAATAGCGTATGTAAACAGACAGAACACTCACCTATTTATTAGCGAAGACGGCAGAAAACAGCACATGAAATTAAAAAGAAAATCATTAGAATTTAATAATCACAATTTTACTTATGGTAATGCATATGGCTACATACTTTTTATTTTGAATGTTGAACGACCTACTCAAAACTAAACAATGAACATTACAATGCTTTTTTTGGCATTTTAATGGAGTAATAAACATAAAGCATAAAAACATTAAACTCTAACATTATTACGCCAACAATAAAATGCAACGTTATTCAATAAATCAACGAAAACATAATACTTTGCTCGCCTGTGGTCAATTGATCTATCGACAGCCCGCACAAAATGGCGTCTTGACGGACCACCTTTGTCGGACCATATATTGTATTCACTTGTCAATCATGCCTATGCATATCGGTATCACCATCACCTAGTCCGATAATTAGTCAGTAATATTATAATGAAGCGATATGGCTTTCATATTTTAATAAGTATTCAGGCCAGCGATGCGTAAATCATGAAGACCAGGGCAGGAGGGCGGGCTGTCCATAGGTCAATTGTATGGCACACACACAACGTCGAGAAATACAAGTTTCGATTAAGGCAACCACAATATGCGGCAATGTTTCATTAAATCATACCAAAACGTTGTGTCGTTTTCCGTTTGTGCTTTAATACGACATATAAACAATGATAAATGTGTTCCCGTGACAATCAGCAACAGTTAGAGATAATTTGTTTACATTTCTTGAGAACAAAGGAAGACATATTTTAAACACATGTATCAAAGTTGTTTAAGTATAAGCTTCATTATACAAATATTGTCAAGCCTCTAGATTCGTGTTGTTTAATGTGGCGGTTTGAAAACAGAGTTTTGCCCATGCGCTAGGAGGCATCAGATGTGTGAATTGTTAAGTCATCATGGTTTTGATACAATCCTGAACACATCGGACAGTGGGCTACACCGCCCGATCGCCGATTAGGCGGAATTGGCCGAGTAGTTCCGATAGGGTTTTGTTACTATTTGTGGTGGAAAGAGGTCACCTGGTAGCGTAACAATATTTCGATACACAAAACAATAATATGCGTAACTGGCTCATTAAATCAGCTACCGTTTTCTATCAATGTTATGGTAAACAAGACATAACAATGATATATGTCTCTTTACCGTGATTAGATAAGGAACCGAGCACTCTGGCAATTTAGCCTCATTTCTGGACAACCATGGGAAAATATTTCACTACCGAACTAAAGTTTTTAAACCGGTGTGTAATGTGAAATGTTTGCATTGAAGCAGCTGTCCTCCAGAGTATATTAAAAATCATTAGTTAAACAGTTTTCAAAATATATCTTCAAATATATATAACAGTTGTTAGAAATAAACAAAACTACATATTTTCACTTTGTTTTGCTTTGAAACCAGACAATTTTCAATTTAGTAACGCAGTACATTATGCAAAGCATGCGATGTTTTACCAACGATTTGTCAATTGAATTAAGGGATCAGTAATAATAGATTTCTCCACTGAACATAGCTGATCCAGTATTTACCTTTAATTATAATATATTTTTTCATTTTTGTTTTTGAGCATCTGGAGGACAGCTGCTTTAAAACTGTTAAATGTATCATATCTAAATACGTATTGCAGGCAATAGTCATAAATGTATGTTAGGGATGTTTCATGAACCATAACAATAGATTCATTGGTTTCCGGTTTTGAAAACATGTTGCCGTATTGTAAAGTGGCATACCAATGATATATCCCTTTAACACGAAGTGCTCGAGAGATTGTGTTCCCTTTCCTACAATTGATTACCTTTAAGCATTAAGTTCTTTAAACATGCGAACATAAACAATCGTAAACAAAATTATACTTTCAAACGAAATTTGAAGTCACAACTACATGCGGCGATGTTGCATTAAGGTAATAGGAGTGCAATGGATTCACATATCTGCAGCTACGTAGAGGTTTGAACAACCTTTTTTTATTTAAATATATGCCGTTTTAAGACGATCCACCACACTGCTTTTCTCAGTTTTTGCTTTATTGATTTTATAAACAAGATTGAATTTTTTTTATTTTATTCATATTTAAGGGAGGTAATAAGGTTTAATATTATTCCCCTTTAATACAATTAAAGCAAATATAGGTAACCTCTATTTAAAAAATAATTTTCTATGATTAAAATGTATAATCAATATACATATAGCATTTTAATGAGGAAATTCTTGTTTATATTTTGATAAAAAATACAAATGAGTATTCTTAGTAGTCCATTACAAAACTATTACCTTAAATCAGCAAACTTCATTCCCGGTTTTGGACAAATGTTAAGATTATTACGACATAAATGTGAATTATGCATTCCAGCGACGTTTAAGAAGGCGAGATATAAATTGTGTTCTATTTCTTGGGATTTCGGATACGAATGCTAGGTTCATGCAAATGATGTATTGATGCAAATGTTGCATATAAGCATTGAAGCAATTTAAACAGGTTTTATCGCATCAATTCATTATTATAAAACTGTTTTTGTAGACAATATTAAACAACAGTCATATGAAAAAAACAAATTTGCATTAACTTAGCAATAGAGTTTCCTGGATCGGTTAACAACTAGTGTAAAAATACTAAATAGTGATTTATTTCTTCCAACAACCATTTGACAGGACACAGAAGACATTTCGAGAGCTTGGTGCAACACTATTGTAACTACCTCTTTTATATCAGATGTTACAATAGTATTGCACCAAGCCCTCGATTTGTTCATATGATGTCGCTTGCGAAAAAGAAATATTTCGTGTATCAGCGGTACTTTACAGCTACTGCCTGCGACAACGTATATGTATATTTCAAAATTGTACATGGGTTCGAGCACCACCGGAAACAGCAGATTTTCTCGGAATAGATTGATACTAAAAACAGCACTAAGTCTGTCTCTGTTGTCCCATACAGTTGGTTAATGGGAGGAATCAGTCAGTCGATTGCCGGGTAACGAGGCTAGTACTGTTGAACCGAGCAACACAGCTTAGTGGACCGCACGTCGTAATATAACATTATCAGTGTTGAACAAACGTCCTTGAGTCAAAACAAACAAACAAACAAACAAACAAACAAACAACATGCAAATCAACACTGTAAAAGAGCATGACATTATGTTACATTCAATTGCGCTGTTTCGTCTTAATTTAGCGTCGTAACAGTACTTCAAGAATCGCAATTGCGTTTAACGATCGAACAACAACAATAACACGTTTCATCAAGTAGTAATATTTCTAAAGGGCATGTTTTTAAGAGTTATAATGGATCTGAACATGGTTAAATTTCTTCTTTACTGTTAACATGAAAGTTGCCCTATTTTTAACACAATCAATTTACAGTTTTATGTTCAATTATTTAAATCCAGAATTTCTGATCAGGTCAAATACCTTATGCACAAAATAAAAGTCTAAGAATTGCGAATAATCACAAGGTCTATTTACATGTAATTCAATTCAAATTAATTAAAGTCCTATCAATTAATATTATACGAGCTATATAGTTCAGAAATAATATTTCGGTATAGGTCGAAACAACCGTCATGGACATTGGTCATTTTCAATCTATTTCTAATAATAACAAATTAATGAATAAGCGCTTGAAGTCAACCTTTTCTTCACAAATATCATGTATACTGTTTGGACGCGATTTGTTTTTTTCTTTAATCAGTTTGACGTTACAACTATTTGTTTTGAAATATTTACATTTGATACAACAATAAGATCTCATCACCTTCCATAACGTTAACAGTATATACATGCGATTTGTACATATTTCAGATCAACACTGTAAAATGAAACATGTATTAACTTTTATAGTTTAATCCACAAATATGTTAAACTTCTATTGATAGGTTATTATCAATATATGAAATTAAATAGATAAATTGAAGACAAATTTTTTTTAACCTTTATGTTTTCTTAAATGTTTTACATTCTTGTTTCCGTATTGTTTTTTAAAGAATGTCATTGGTTCGGCCTTATGACTTTCCTTTAAGGTTTTTACAATGTTAATTGTGCTTTTATGTTCTAGATAATTCATGTAGTATGATTTAATTGTGTTACTAACATCTGTGAAATCAGTAGTAAAAAATGAAGAAACATGTGAAGGAACTTTTGGAGGGCAGTGTACATTGATCCCAGGACCATAAATGAAATTGAGAAACAGTTTATTATTCCCCAGAAAATGCCCCAGACATCTAACATCGCGAAAATTGTTTATAATGACCTCAACATCGGTCATATTCTTACTCCCAAACTGATAATTCATCGTTTTACATTGTGTATCAACCCCAATTTCCAGTAATATATATTGTCCGTTTTCTTGGTTTGAGATGGCATTTAACGAACAACAAAACACCATGCCTGTTTAAGTAAATATATGGACTTTTCATCAAGTAATTTTAAAAGGACTCCCGACGGACTGTTAGTGAGACCCATACACCTTTATTTCGAAAACCTATATTTTTGTTGCTATCGCTTCTGGAGCATCAGACCTAGCTTTTGGTACCTTAATATCTATTTCAACGTTTTGCTTGTCCCAAAACATGTCACTCTAACTAACTAGTCTTCAACATGTAGTTCCTTGGATATTTCTTAAAAATGATTATGTTTACAATAGTATAAATGTTGCATGAACTGAACATGTTCTCAAACTTTCACTGGGTACAATCAAAGCGTCACAGGCTGTGGTTCTCAACGAAGACATGTAGTTGTTACTCAACAAAA
>Ga0224511_10002980_pt1 | contig 11869 bp, 5 predicted proteins | sample SF_May12_sed_USG_2_FD_169988 | JGI IMG/M metagenome (GOLD analysis project Ga0224511, IMG submission 169988) | Sediment microbial communities from San Francisco Bay, California, United States - SF_May12_sed_USGS_8_1 | ecosystem: Environmental > Aquatic > Marine > Sediment | place: USA... | reverse complement strand
TTTGTTATTCATTTGTTTTGAATAAGCTTTTATTTTGCACGTGTTAATTTAATGCAAAAGTTGGACAAGCATAACACAAAAAACATAATTTTATTCTTAAATTACAAACAAAACACACAAAATACAGTCGTGTCCCCTCGAAGTGAATAAAAAGAGCTGTTGGACGTAAACTATAGTCGGAGTGTCGATTAACCACCTATGAATAGAAAAATAGGAAAATCCCCTGTATATCGGAATCCTCTCTAAACCGGACATTTTGTCTGGTCCCGTTGATGTCCGGTTTAGAGGGTTTTTACTGTATAAGATTTCATTTTGGGACCAAAACAGAATTCACACCTATATAATTGTCAACATAAAACATTCAAAATGCATGTTTAAAAGTAGTTTTATCCTACAAGAGAAAAAAAGGGTGACAAGACCTGAAAATATATGTTTGTTTCCTGTAACATCTCCCAAAATGAGGGTCGGTAATTAGGTTTCTTTAACAGGACTGTGTTCAGTAGAAGATGCAGTATCAACCCAAAAGTAATGTCATCGGCAATAGTTTGCTTCCATATTAATATTTGTGTATAGTTTGATTGAAATTGTCTTGTCGCACTATATTTTAATAATTGTTATGAACAATGATGTACATTGTAGAAGAAATAAACACTTGCGTCATAAAATGTCGGTCAGGTCGGCCGGATTACAATAAACAATCAAATAGTTTTATACCTAAAATAAAGTTCATTTGCACAAGACAAAAATGAAGCGCCTAAACCACCACGATGAGCATGATGTCTGAATAATTGCAAATAATTTGTGAAGGGTTCAATGTGTTATAAACATAACCCATATTTCTACATAATTATCTCTGCTGGGCAATGCGTCTAAATTATATGTTTTCAGACTGTCTGTGCTTAGCCGTGAAACCAGACGGTCACATTGGGAGAAAATGGGTAAGTAAGGGTAAACAACACAGAAACGGAAGCCAGACTTGCCTAATTAATATGGCTTGTTGTTTAAAAACGTTTATTTAGAAACCATACTATTATACATCACTCGAAGGATTTTTCCGCATTTTAAACATTTACAATTTTGCGTGATCTTTTTGAGAAACCATCAACATCCTGAATAAATAAAGATGATAAAATATAAGAAGCTGTTGTTGACTTTTTTGCATTAACGCCATTTGCAGCATTTACAAAATGTATACGACAACTCGACCATATCAAGTCAAATGTACTAGTAATTTGGTGCTTTGTGGGGGCTCAAACGTATAAAAACTGATGAAAGGGAAAAGCTTGGATTTGAAGTCAATAGTCCCTTTTCATAAAGACACATCAGTTAAAAATTATTAAGTGACCAATGGGAATATAAATGCCATCGAAAAAAATCTAATAATACTGAGTAAAACATAACAAATTAAATTTAAGTTCTTGTAAGACAACGGGCCCTGATTAAATTAACCAGGCGCTTCTGACACATGGCAACCTACAGAGTGCGACCCACTCCACGCTGAAGCCTGTATACTCATCACTGCCGTCAGTCACGAAAATGACGGATGCGAGGTCCCCAGGAACCACAATATCTCCGGGCGCCGTGTGCCCACAGAATGGTCCTTGAAGAGTATAAAAATAATAATTGCACAACGGCCACAACACAAATAATTAATAAGTCTATCGATTCCGTCGAAAACGCTCCAAGCGAGCAAAATAAAAATGGAAGTATCTTATTTCAATATTCTTACAAAGTAGTGCAAGCGAATTATAAATAGGTGATCATGAGTTTCTCAAATTTATTGGCGTATTTATGCGTTGTATTTGGTAAAGTTTGTCATACTTATAAAATACCTCACCATGATTGTGCAACTCGTCCGAGGCCTTGATTATCACAAAGTCATATGTGCAGGAACTGCCAGGCTCCAAGTTGAAATTGGAATTGAACTTAAACTGGATTCCCTGAAAAATATTCAAAGACAATTTTAATTATTGAGCGCGGAAAAAACGAAGAATTGCAAATACAAAAAAACACGACTTTAAAAAAGTGATCGTTTAAAATACATACTTCTACCTTTTTCAAATCAAATGTTGTTGTTGTTGTTGTTGTTGTTGTTGTTGTTTTTATTGTTGTTGTTTTAATATAATAATAATCATTAAACCTTAAAAAAATTAATTTTGTAAATGACAAGAACCCAAAAACATAGCTACTATAAACATAGACTAGAATACATGTAAACTGGTTTTTTTTAGAAGTGCATAAATCAAGACCAGCCTGAGTTCCTAGTGGTGCCTGAATGACGTGGACACAGTGGACATCAGAGGGGTACGCTTGCGGGTAGTTGGGACTGGATATGAAGCCACGGACTCCTGTCTGGTTTCTTGCATTGCATTGACTTCGAACTAAACATAAAACATATTTGTAAACATACTTCCCATACACAATTTGAATGGGATCATTCGAATGATTAACAACAACGTTTTGAGAACACTGTTTTTCATACCCGGACTAAATAAGCGACAGACGTCCACGCGCTCATCTGCTTCGTCATTACAGTCGGTATTTCCATCACACAACCAGTCACGTGATATACAATGACCGGTGTGTATATGCGGGTTAGCCGCTGGACACTCGATCTCGTCAGAAGAACAACCTACACCATACATTAAATAGCAAACATGTTACAGAAATATAATGTAATATTAGAAATTAGAGATTGTCCAATCTTTTTAAATTCCGATTATGTTACAGCTTTTATCATTTTATCAATTAATGATAACATCATAGAGCGGCACCTCTAACGAGCGGCTACCTCTCTCGACCGGCAAACAAATCTGCCCCGCGTAGTGACATTGACCATTGAAAATAACCTTTGAGGAACAACACCTCTCTAGAGTAACCAAACTTTATGTAGCCGCATGATGTTGCTCTACAGAGGTTAAACAGTATGGTAAATCAATTGTAAAACGTTAACAAAAACGATTGATCTCAATACATGCACATTGTAATACGGTTTTAACCCCTAACATTCTACAAACGGTAACACGTTAGGGCAATTTACCAACACTGCTTACTCTGTAACACAGAGCTCAAACAACCGCTTTTCCTCAAACATGCTATGAGTGTATAATAAATCGGTCGAGACATCCGTGGTGGAACGGACACGACAAAATGCACAAAAACGTCTCTCCGAGTTTTCATATATTAAGTTCAATTAAACAAAATAAAACTAAAAATGTCAACACTTAAATCACTTTTCCACGTTTAAGTATCCGGATCATGCTCCCTATCAGGATCCGTGACCAGAAGACTTTAATGCATACGCCCTATTCCACGTATCAGTATCCGTCAAACGTATCTTTCTTATTTTACCTTCCTCTTTACTGCCAACATAACAGCATTATTATTTATAGGAGATTACCCAAGCTGTGGAAACATGTTACCTTTCTTATCTTTAAAAATTGGTGCCCTTTTGCATGGTTGTGATGTATTAGATTACTCACTGAGCCATTTTATCAGGACTCCGTTTTCGGATGCGGATTTATGGATCACAGGAATATACCCAAAGGTTTTCAACATTTCCCCCATTTTTAACCGGATACTGATGTGCGCATACTGATACAGAGACGTGGAATAGCGGCCTTACTGTTTGTACCCTGTGTATCAATTAATTAAAGAAAAGGACTGTGGGGCGGTTAGTCGCTTACCTTAAACAAATTAGTTGGGCATTTCTTGTTTTCAAAAATACGTCATTTAGCATATAACATAGACGTGAAAAGGACATTTAAAACACTTTTTGATCCAAAGACATTGATGGACAACCCAGGTTGACAATTTAGCGGTTGTGTAAAGGGTCACACATGACCATTCATTGAAAGCGACCAACCTAATTAGAATATTTAGAATTTCCTATATAAACGTAAACGTGTGACCGACAGGGCGGGGCCACTTTTGACGCAGGTACGTCTTTTTAACAACCATAAAAGAGGATCGCACGACAATGATGTGTAAGAACTATGACGCTTCTATGTCTTGTAGATAAAACAAACGAGAAACTTTAGATACATTATAAATCCATGACGTAGTTACCGTACTAAGTTGGGTGGCTGGTTATTTCATCGTCACAAAACGTTATAAGACAGCGGTTATTCCTCCAAACTAGCGTTCTCGTGTTCAAGTAATAGCCGTTTTACTCCGCAAGCGAAAAATACATTATAGATCATGAATACCACTATTAGATTCGCATTTTTGACCCTCTGATAATGATTTACGACCCTCAACCTTGTGTGCTTACCTTGCGGGTGTGTCACCGGTATGCACCAAAAATAACTTTCATCGCTGTCATCCCCACAATCATCATTGCCGTCACATGTGTAGAGGTAATTAATACACCGCCCATTATCGCAGTGATATTCGGTGTTGAGGCAGTGGTCTGAAACAATATCGTCTGCTACTGTAATATATTTTCATCCTCACAACATCGTGTGCTACTGTTGTTCCCTATCAAGGTAACAATGTCGTCTGCTACTGTAGTTCCTTATTAGGGTAAGAATTTCGTCTGCTATTATAGCTCCATATAAGGTAACAATGTCGTCTGCTACTTTAGTTCCCTATCAAAGTAAAATTGCCGACTGATACTGTAGTTCCCTCTCAGGTAATAATATCGTCTGTTACTGTAGTTACCTTTCAAGTAAACAATGTCGTTCGTAGTTCCTATCAACCTAACAACATCGAGTGTTACTGTTGTTCCCGATCAAGGTTACCCCATCGTGTGCTACTGTAGTTCCCTATTATGTCGTCTCATACTATAGTTTCCTATCGGGTAACAATGTCTTATGCTACTGTAGTTCCCCTTCAAGGTAACAATGTCGTCTGCTTCTATTGTTCCATCAACTTATAACATTGTGTACTACTTTAGTTCCCTATCAAAGTAAAAATGTCGTCTGCTACTGTAGTTCCCTATCAAGGTAACACCATCGTCTGCTGCTGTAGTTTCCTACCGGGTAACAATATCGTTTGCTACTGTAGTTCCCTATCATGTAACAATGTCGTCTGCTACTGTAGTTCTCTATTAGGTATCAGTATCGACTGCTACTGTATTTCTCTATCAGGTAACAATATCATCTGCTAAATTGAGTGTAGTTTCCTATCAAGGCAACATTATCATCTGCTACTATAGTTTCCGATCAATCTAACAATTTCATCTGCCACTGTAGTTCCCTAACACTGTAACATCATCGTCTGCTACTGTAGTTAAAAAATAATACAAAACCAAAAACATGTACTTAACATGACGTCTATAATTCTAGTTAAATATTACTTACACATATTCTGACTTATCAAATACATGACTCAAATATTCATTTTCTCTATTTCCCTCAAATATCCCTTTTTGAAAATTATCAATTGTAACAAAACTATATTTATATTGTCTAGGCAACGTAGGTTATTTACAAATATGTACATCCATTTAACTAACACTTAACAATTGTCTTACGAATAAAGTTCGTGAAGTTGTAGAAGAGTTCAAAGCCTTGTGCTTGAATGGAATCGTCGGTGATGAAGTTGAGCGTCAGGAACCGCTGTGTGGATGAGATGGGCAGGAAGGTTGAGCCACAAAACTTGCCCAGACTAGGTGCGTATGTGTCGTTTCCGTCAAATAGTTCCAGCCAGTCGTATTGACAGCTAGGGAGGAATTAAAAAAACACGTCAAGTGTTGAAAGAATCACATAATAAATGTAAGACAGTACTTACTTCTTTCAGTGTGATTTTTTTGTTGTGTCGTCTGTGCTTTCGTAATTGTGGGTCCCTTTTAGTCGCTGTACTGTCCGTGTGTAGTCCGTGTGTAGTGATGTCCGCTTATAAGGAACCCACTTATAAGAAACTTCCGGTTATAGGGAACTGATTTTCATTCCCCAAATTTTACCAAGTTACTGCTTCACTATACCTGAATTAGGAACTCCGGTTATAAGAAACACATTTTCATTGTCCGAAGAGTTCCTTATTAGCGCATGTTTATTTCCGCTATGTATACATGTTGAGATACCGTTTATGATGATTTAAGCTATCGTACAGCGGTCAGTCATCCTAACCAACGTGGTTGGGTACATCGGTACTAGAAAACCATAAGATTGGTTCTTTTAAACCCAGGAACGCTTAATAGGAGAATACATCGCCTAAATTAGACTTAAATAAGTGTTTCATACGGCGTTGCATTAATCTGAACAGAGGCAACAACATATAATTTAGCAGTTTCAGTTAAGTGAACTTATTGCTAGAGCTGACACATATTTCCTTGTTATAGTATATTGATCAATTTAAACTACTCCCAAATTCAAACATACCAAGTCTTAGACACAGATAATTTTAACTAACTCTCGAGGTTGGCCGTCATACCACGTCTCTGTATTAGGATCAGGATCCGCATGACCGTATCCGGATAAATATCGAACAAATCGACAACAAGTTTGGGCTATTTATGTGGTCCGTATCAGTATCCGCATCCGCAAACAGCGTCCGGAAAATGACTCTGGTCCATTGTATCCGAATGGTGGTGTCATACGGACAGAATTTTGCAAGATCAGGGATTAAAATTTATTTACTGTATAATTTCTCCAATACTACTAAACTGCTTTTGTCGCCTTTCGATTAAGAATGATTTACATTTATTTATTTACGCTGTAACTTTGTGTGTAATAAACGAAATCGCACAAAGTGTCCCTTACTATATATCAGACCCATAATTTTATCTGTTCTACCCTTGCAAATGGGCGCGTATTTTTAAAAAGTTATTTATAACAACATTTTTGGGTAAAGATTTACATTACTCTATAATTGATAATATGTAGATAGTCAACAGTAAAGTACAGATAAAAAATACCATTGAAGGATACTGATACGTCAAATAGTGAGTCCGCATTAAAATCATACGGACACGAATCCTTATCCGCATACTGAAACGTGAATTGTTGGCCTTATGGTTTTCAGTTTTTCATGTTAACTCACCAATTTCCGGTATGTTTAAAGGACTTAGTACGTACCCTGTGTCATTCTGCAAGTCAAATGACAAAGACATCAGCTCTACGTGTTGCCCTTCGGGCGCCATGATATGCCAGATGCAGTTAATGTTCTTGCCATAGTTGTGGCCGGCCGATACACCAGCATGACTCGTTATCTGGCCATTGTTGGCCGTCAGTATGGGGTAAGTGCCACAGTCAGAAGAACCAGAGGCTGTGAAATAAAGAAAAAAAAGGAATATGGGGCGGTTATGTGTGCATTACTTAATATCAAACAGGTAGTCATCGCATATATGAATAAGACAAACGATTCATTAAACAATGAGACAAACTTCATTATTGTGTAGATATATTTTTCTGGTCATCAAGAATCATGGATTGCATGCTATTTACATTTCAAAAAACAGAGTTCTGCTCATGCGCTAGGGGTACGTGGTACGTACAGTGGTGTGGTATCTTTCATAACCACATATGAACAACTTCAATAAAACCGAGGCTGTTATTTGCCCATGCAGGCTTTGCTTCCTGGTGGCTTTTCTTTCCCTTTCCATTAGTTAATTTATCTTGTTTTTATGCCAGTGTGGGCCCTTAACACAGCGGGGACCCCTACGCAAAAACAGGCTAGTGTGTTCTTCAGAACAGATTGTTTTCAACACATGTGAACATCACTTTTGTATTAAATATTATAGGAAGCTAACAATCAATAAGGCAGGAATAATATCAAATATGTAAATAATTACAATTCATTTGCATTTACATAACTATGTTCCAGTATTTATGAATATGTATTTCATGTACAATGGTACAAAGAATAAGTCTATTATGTTTTATACACTTACCTCTATCTAACGGTGTCGATACAGCAAACGCAAAAAGGCTGAGCAAAATAAACAGCTTCATATTTGACTTGTATGCATTGGTTCAATAAGTGTGCTAATCGGTTGAATTGAGGCCTTGATCCAAATAACTCGATTTACGCGACAGTTAAACTTTATATACCGTTCTTATCTCTTGTCCTGTTATGAGATCAGCATTCACAACACATATCCTTATGACATGGCGTCATTGTGATATAAAACATAAAAAAACGGTGTTGTGGGAATATAAATTGAAGAGATAAATTGAAACACGCACTTGTTTTGAGTTTGTCTATCCAACGGCATTTGAAGTCACTTAGTCTTATGTTTCAGTAACTACGTATGTCGCACGACATATACTTAAGGACAATAATTAGGCAATTTGGTAAAACATGTTTTAATAAAATGATAAAATACACAATGTTTAAAACATTTTCTTCTTCATATTGGGTTATTCGTCTGTGCCAAATCGACTTGTTATGTTTAAAACGCTTCGACATTGACAGAAAACATGTTTTTGTTAATTTCTTAATTCAGGATTTAGAATTACCTCCCGTTCAGGAAAATGACCTATTAAAGCACGTTGACTCCAGGCTTGTATGTAATCGTTCGAGAGTATTAAAATACATAACTTTTACACAATATTAAAAGCCGCATACCTGACATTTAGCCTAAATAACTCTGAAATCAAGTAACATACCTGGCAGCTTTGAAGAAAACGTTGCATACTAAGTAGCTAAGTAGAATGAAATACATATTTCCTGTGTATTAATTAATTAATGCATGTTCTTTCAGCAAAATTGACATTTTACCCAGTTAATGGTTCATAGTGCTACAGCCTCAAACATTTTGAAACTCGTATCATATACACCAAAACCGAGGGAAAATGTCACATTTTGTAAATAGCTCTGCAAAATAGACTTAACACCGTTTACAGATCCAACTTACCAACAAATTGTCAACAACAGTGGTGTCTCCTTGCAATAAGTTATGCACTCTATACGACAAACGACGGAGTTTTACTATAACTGAAGTGTTTAAATAATATGTTTGACAGGCAACATATAATGCTATAGCACAACAATGGTTTTGGACAAAACAGAGTCAACACACAACTTCAACAAAACAAAACATCAAACATAAAAATCTTTGTCAAGCCAGGAAATCGAACCCGGGACCTCTGGCACCAAAGTCTAATGCGTTACCTCTAGAGTGCCAAGTCTACTGAATGTTTTAAATAAAGTCATGATGTTTAACTGATTTAACTGTATGCATCTACATATAAACAAACACAATTAACATTTTTACCAACATGGTTTTTCTGTAATAGTTTAACATGCATGGCTAATAACATTTGGCAGTTTCTTGTATTTACGGGAATATAAATCACCTTTTTATTATGGTTGAAAAGTAATATCTTCACAGTACAATAATTGAAAAATAGAAACAACCCAAACAAAATAATAATTCTAAACGAATTGTTAAGTTTAATAAAATCTAGTGTACACGTTAATCGATTAATATGTTCGCTGTTAATCACCCAATGCACGCCCCCAATTAAAAGAAAACTAGATTATTTGTCATTTTGTCGTGGTGCCTTTAAACTTGACCCTATCTACATTGTTTGCAAACCACAAGAACTCCCCTATCAAAAGTATTTGAAGATAACGCAAAACTAATTTGACACAGTGGTTCAGATACATCGTAGATTTAACGCCCAAAGAGCACAGTTTAGGCATAACATTCTAAAGTATCCCAAACAATCTAAATAACTGCGTGTTAAAGCATACACTTTAGGTACTATCTGCTAGTTTTGAAGAACATTGTTTACAAACCAGGACACTTTCCAATACACAATTCAATATAAGGGGAAATAATTTTCTTGTCCATGGACCAGGAAAAGGGTTTACCTCAGGTGTTATGCATTTTTCATCTTTTCAAATATGTTGCCATAATAGTGTAAGAGTCATATATTCAACATTACATTTCTTTAATGAGACTCACGTCTAAATCATATTTTTAATTTTATAAAAAACGTTATTGTGTGAGTTTGTTTTCACCCCGATACATAATTGAAAACACGTTGTACTTTTCCATGGCAAAGTATTCTGTTGAACGCCCTTAGTCAAGTTTCTGATCAACACTCGTATATTCCATTACTATTTTTTTAATTGTACTTTCCAAATTTTAGAGAACTCAATTACGGACGAAGTACGTCGAACACACAGTATTTACTTCTGTTCCGTAAGATAACGATAGTAAGCAGCATTATGCACGTATTAACGGATGATAATGCATGTTATGTTTACAGATAATGATGCTGGTTATGAAATATCTAACCATAATTACTTTATTACGAACATGTTGGAAATATACATCTTATTATTTCTCTGACTTTGTTCCTTGCCAGTAACAATGATATGTACTTATCAAACATATATGTCATAATATTTACTTATCTAAAAAAAATTCAGTTTGACAGCCTTAAATTGATTCCGATATTGTAGGAAAAAATCTCCTCCATATAATAAATATTCTCTAAACAGTCCTAGATCTAGCGACGTACATGTATTAACAAATTTTATTGATAAAAGCTGTCTCAATTATTTATGGAAATGATAGTTTTACGCCACATTTCTTATGTATATCCTAAGGCACTCTTGTAGGATAAGTAGTTCGATTTCTTTAAAATTTATAATTGAACGTTTATCGAACTGCGTTTCATGCAAGATGCGAACAAAATACGAGAATATAATAAAAAAGATAGGTGTATGTTCTTTTCTATATTATTAAAAGCGTTAACATACCATTGTGTAGCATAGACTATGATAAAATAAAATTTTTGCATACCCATCAACCTTTACACATAATAATGCTAGCAGGGTAAAATTTGCTGGTACTTCTGTTACGAAATAACACTTATTCTGTCTATTTAGTGTGTGCCTTTGCAATTACAATATGGCAGAAATATATATCTCATCTGGCGTTAAACCAATTAAATATTTATTTGTTTCCAAAACAACGCGTTTGGTGTCATACCAAGAGTTGGCGATTAACACTTATGTTATTAAGAATTTAAATGTCTGCTATATCTGTTGAAATTGTCTGACAATCAAATGAATCACAAATTACACTACAGTAAACTTGACCGTTCCGGGTCAAGCAATTATCGAAGCGTATCTCTTTGAAAGAAAAGTTTAGATAAACAAAACTGCATCAGTTGTTTAACAAATATTTCCTCCTTACTATGATAAAATCCAGGAATTCTTTAAATGTAAAAATCCTGTCCTTAGAGTACCCAACTGCATGCTGTAAATTTGACAGTTAAGGATCACACTTGACAGTTGCTGGTCAAGTGACAAATGTTTATTTTCTGTTATCAGGGATCATCTAAACAATGTTATAATAAAACAAAACAGCGGCGATATATTTATTACACAATTTTGATTTAAAATAAAACATAAAATATATAAAAGAACGACCTAACCATAACACATTCAAGTATATATTGTATACCAAACAAAACGAAATGAATAAAGAAATGTAAGATAAAAGATGTTTTAAACTACTCAATTTTGTAGTGTTTGACCCAATATCTTATCACAGTATAAACAAATATTATAAAGTGTTATTGTTTTCAAAACATCTATCTTGTTAGGCAGTCCCTAAGGTTGACCCGGAATCGTCGTACGTGACATAGGTCAAATTATCAGCAAGTATGTCATAATGAAGTTGGACAAAATCACAACAATGTTTTAATTGATAAAAGCTGTCTCAATTATTTGTGGAAATGATAGTTTTATATAAAGCAGCTAAGAGGAAATATAAATAGATAATCAAAATATCGAAATACTATATCATTCGGGAAAAACAAGTATGTTTGTTCACAACATTGACCGTACCAAGGCGGTAACTCAACATTTCTTGGAGAATTCCTTTAAGAAATTATCAATAAAAAGAAAATAAAAACAGAAAAATCCGAAAAACACAAAAATATATGTTTTCTAAATGTCTGTT
>Ga0224511_10002979_pt1 | contig 11869 bp, 4 predicted proteins | sample SF_May12_sed_USG_2_FD_169988 | JGI IMG/M metagenome (GOLD analysis project Ga0224511, IMG submission 169988) | Sediment microbial communities from San Francisco Bay, California, United States - SF_May12_sed_USGS_8_1 | ecosystem: Environmental > Aquatic > Marine > Sediment | place: USA... | reverse complement strand
AAACAAACAAAAAGATAGATTTCATTATGATGTTTAATTTGTGCACAAATATATATCACACTATACATAGCTTCACCCGGGCAGCGTTCTGTTGCACGAAAATGAAGGCCACCAGACATCGTGGCGCATTTTTTTGACATTGCACTTTGTGCACTTATGGCCAACATTTGCACTTTTTTGTCACTATTTTTTGTAACCCTACGAGAGATTCTTATTTATTTATAGATTTATATAATTAAAAACTTGCATACGCTTTACATAACACCGAATTAAATTTTAAAGATGCTATGCCTATCTTTTAGGTCAGAATTGTTTACATCTAACTTTTAAACCATATTTAAGCATTAACATCTACTCCTGTAAATATGAGAAATTGCCAAATATAGTTTTCCATGCATGTAAAAATATTACAGAATTTTTTTTTGTTGAACATGTGTTGCCGCAAATTCGGATTTGTTTAGTTACGTTTCGACCCATTGCGTCGAAACAGTTAAATATTTGACTACAATCGTTACTCTCATTTGACACGGTGTCGCAGACGTAACGCATCCGCGGAGGGTGCGAGAGGTCTCGGGTTCATTACCCGGTCTGGGCAAGAGTTTGTATGTTTGATTGTTTTGTTTTGTTGTTGTTGTGTTTTGTTTTCTCCAGAAACACATTATTTGTCTCAAAATTTTGCAATTTCTTGTTCAATGCTAATTTATTTAGTATACTTAACATGTTGCAAGATTTGTGACTGATTAGCAGGGTATAAAAATACAAACCTAGCATCTTTAAAGCCTAAAAATGCAAATTACAAACCATATCTTTTAAAATATATTACCAAGGACAATTATACTTTTTATTTCTGTCTAAATGGCATAACCTTACAAATATTTAAAACACCAGATAATCCATCAACTCTAACCCCTAATAGACTCCGCCTTATTTCATAAGGATTTATATTTAAATATAGGTAATACTAAGAGGCTTTTTAATGAAAGAAATGGTCAACACTTTATGTTTGACTAAACTCTTGTTTATTATAGCCAAATTTGATGACAATATCGTCCAAATTTAACTACATACACTGTATATATACATTAGGAATTACGACAAACGTGTCTGTATAGATAAAGAACTAATTTATGCAAAAACATTTTGTGCGTACTATTAATTTATATTTTTTGTATGGATGGGGATCTACTGACCCGGCATATCAATGTCTAAACTGCCGTAGGATAAAAGAAAGTGCACAACGTAAAACTGTTCGCCATGAAATGATACAATATCAGAAAAGAAAGAAAAAAGCGCCAAGATGTCTGTTGACCTATATTAAAGTGCAATAGAACACTGCAAATGTATGCATCAGGTGATATGTTCCTCTCACAGCAAGACGAACAAGACACTATACATTTAAAACCTAGAAAGACTGTTTGCTGAAAAAAAAATATTGACATTACAAAATAAAACTATTATTTCAAACAAAAAACAAAAATATCCTAAAATAATCTTTGTTGTGTGTATTATGCTCATTATTTATTTAAACTGGAAAAAATATCAAATAACTGATGTAAAATTAAACCTTAGTCCATCAATCTTTCATCATTGTTAAAATAATGTCTTTATTCAAAATGATAAAACAACAAACATAAGGCCTTGTAGTAGGGCCTTTATAGAAAAGGCCTTTGTAAAAGGAACTTAATCCTGGGGTTAGCAGGTGCCTTTGTAACAGAGAAGGCCTTTATAGAATGAAGGGCTGTATAAGGGAGGGCCTTTGTATAAGAAGTCTAACTTGAACAACCTTCAAAGCCTTTATAGAAGGGCCTTTATAGAAGGGCCTTAGTAGAAGAAACTTAACCCGGGGGTTAACGAGGGCCTTTGCATTAGGGAAGGCCTTTTTAGAACAGAGGGCCTTTAATGAAATATGTTTACGTGTTTTTATTTGTATTATCTTCATGTCAGCTTCTTGACTTTTTTCGTTTTACAATATGTGTAAACACATTTGAGATATATTGCTTTTCTATCGGTTCTCAGTTATGTAAGGTCATATACTCACGATTGTGAGTGTTATGTCACAAATGATGAACGCAACATCAAACGTTAATCACAATACGCCTATTTCTTTGTTTGAATTGAATAGGCGTACATAAATATTTCTTTCTTTAGTGCAACCGCATCACGATACAAGCTATTGCGTGACAGAGTAACCAAACTTCAAAGGGAGGTTGCTGCTTTTGAGACTTGGTGCGTGCATGGACCGTGTATCGAATACCTTATACAAAACACGAATCTTCACGAGACAAAACGAAAAAAAGGTCAAAATGTATACTATCATTTAAAAGAGCATGATGAAGATTTAAAAGTATTTGCAACACACCGCAAACAATTGCCATTCATATTATATATCAAATATCTAAATTCGAAAAGCATTGGTTAACAAAATCACCGTTTGTTGAAAGTTGTTTCCTTTCCCGATCCTTAAAAAGTTAGCGAACTATGACTTTGAATAATTCGCAACTGTCTGTAAATGTTCGGCTTTTCTATTCTCATGACGATACAGAAGAAGACGTTGTTTCTTTGAAAATAATTTTACTTATGCACACATTTCAAGGAAAATCTAAGACAACATGTAAACAAACTTTGAAAACTTCATTTACGAAACTATCTTACGGGTGTTCTTATGCAGGCCATTGTTTTTGAGATAAAACGAAAACTAAACGACCATATTTGTTTAATATGGTTTTGCTCATTTTAATATGAACGTGGATTATTAAAAATGTAATATTTCTCTAGACAGAAAGAGATGTGTTTGAACAATTGATTAACAAACTGCTTTGGTCATGTGATTTTCTTAGATCATTGCCTACAGACATCCATTTCTTCCCAAAGAGTGTAAATCTTAAATGTGGCCTGCAGTTACAGCCTCATGTGGAGGAAGAAGTGCAATTTGATTTAGAAAGATGATTCCCTACAAGTCATGTTCGTAGATAAGACTGCTAGAGAAACGATTGCTTAATCAGCTACACGTTTTGTATATGATATTGATTTCATGTCTTTGTCTACCGATCCCTTTTATACATTGCTGATACTCCTTTACTTATTTCAAGTTTTTTTCTACTGTGTGTGATTGATAGATAAGTAAGGTATGCTTTATTTCACGTGGTAACTTTAAGACTGGGATTATTGTTTTTTTCTCACTGATTTTTATGAACGTCTGACATATTCTGATCATTTCCTCAAATGATGACAGTGATCACATTATAACTGGACATGTAAATGCAATTCCCTGTCAGAGAAACGTCGAGTCTACACGGAAGATTAACTGCTGTAAAACGATGCCGTACTCGACATACACTGACACCCACGAGACAAACTCCCGACGTTAAGATACGTTTGTAGTAGTAGTACGTATTTGTAATACGTATACATGTAGCCTAAATCTGAAACAAAATAGCCTTACCCATTTGCCAAATGCACTTGGTGGGCACAATACCTTAAAGCGCATCTACTGAATAACTATCCCCTCAAGATGTTTTAATATCAGACAATTCACTTTTCAGGACACGCGCTCGAACCTTTCCCGTTCGGAATGGATTCGTACCAATGACATACCACAGTTTCTGAGTTACGACTTATCTCCGACTGGTAATCGATCCTCTTCCGGTGACTTATATTCCGTCTTACCGTTATTCCTTTTGACTTTCGGCAAGACAAGCCTTGAGCGATTGCAAATGCCATGTGCAACCTCAGGCATCTTACCACCTTATTGTTCGACTTTGATTGCGTTTTCGACGTCAACGCAACGCCTGAACGACAAACCCAGTTCTCTGCATTCGATGACGTTGAGAGGTCCCGGAATAACCTTAATCCCTGACCAAGTATTCAAATCATTTGACGCATCACCGGCATGGACGACACGTACCTGTGGACTAACGACTTGTTGTTCCCATTTCCCCCATTCTCATCGTGTCTCAATTCCGTCCCACGTAACGCCGCTGCCACAACTGACGTCGCCTGTCGTGTCCTCAAACAGGATCTCATACGGTTGTCTCACGAAGTGGATGCTTGTCTGAGAACTTAGAGGCGACGTGACGATCAGGGGATCGTGCAGCAACAACCAAATGTCCATACAGGACTTCGATACGACCAAAATATAGCCATTTTGGCATTAGTCGCGCGCACCGGCGCAGCTATTCTGTAGATTGTCGTTCGAAACAAAATTGGTATGAACAATTACAGCATATACATGTACATTTTGATTTGAAAGTTTTAATGAGTGTCAGGTTTACAACATATAATAACGACTACAGTTAATAAGTTTCAATGAAATCTATGTTTTTTGACTTACTTTCACATTCTTCGCATTCATTATTTTAAATAAACGATTATACAATAATTCATTGAATGGACACTATATGTTATTTTAGGTTGTTGGACTGAAGGTTTCACATCACAAATCTTTGTACAATTGTAATACGCATACCTTCAGTCTTTTTTGTTTTATACAGCACAACAACCATTGGAATCACTTTGTACAAAGAAGTAAAACACTTTTACCCCAGATTCGTTTAAAAATGCTGTGTATGTATTTTTGATCGGCTATTGTTTACATCTTATTTGTTAGACATACCTAAGCAGTGAATCATACTCCCGTATTTGTTCTCATTTATTTTGAATGTTGAAGGCAAAAACACATGATAAGCATTCTACAATAAAATCAAAACAATACCGATGACTTAATGTTTTTTTTTCACTCGGCATATAGAGACATTAGCTTTTGGTGTACAAAGTATTATCAAAGTATTATCAAAATCTAAATTCGTAAAAATGGGAAACTGCCGCAAAGACCTTCAAACCAAAACAAGAACAAAAACATTAATTTGGTCGAATTAATTGTGCTGGTTATAATGTGTAGTACGCACATGTGTGGTTAACACTTGTGTTATAACAAATCTCGTATTATACCTTTAACGCTCTGTTTTCTTAAGTATATTTCTAAAAGATGTTTGGCTGTTCTGGACGGATTGAAATTATTTCATCAAAAGCATTGAAAAGAGTCCATTATTAATAGAGCACATAGCAATGTTTGTGGTTAAATCTATTCATATTCATGTTTAAACTTATGGTCAGGTTAATGGATATATCAGTGCAAGTAGAAAGAAACACTTCTTGATTGCTCATTTTCGTCTCGCCGTCTCTGCAAAGCCTGAGATGCTATTGCTGTCCATCGACGAGTCGGAGTTGCTCTCTTAGGATTCGTCATAAGCATTGACGGTACTTCCTGCAAAATGTCAGGTGCTATTAGAGTTTGTCGAACAATGCACATCCGTGATAGGCACTACCAGATCTGAATTGATACAATAATCATTTGCAGCAATTGTAATTGTGTTGAGCTTAATGCGAACTAAGAATCAAACTTTAAATTTTAATGTATCTTTATTGTCGCAATAAACCTTTGAACATCGACATTAACGTATTATTGTTGTCATTATCTACATCAGGTAGATTAAAAATGTATGTATTTGCAAGTAAAAGCAAGTAAATCTAGCTTTTTCCGTTTAAAACATATTTCAGTCTGGCTTTTAATACCGGAGTAAGGTTGGCGCATAACAACATCTCCAAGGTGTCTCTATCAGGAAAATCATATAATTTGCAAATAATATCATAGGCAATTAAAGTACTTAATTGATAGTTACCAAATTAAAAAAGCTCCAAATTAACAGACGTTGCGTTAAAAAAAATTTAAACTACAGTTTAAAGCAAGTTTCACATTTGTATCCAACTACCCATCAAGATAGCATTTGTGACCATAGACTTAAAATGCCACCAGGAATTGACCCTGATGCAGATAGGAAACACTCGGGTACATGTTCGTCTTATTGTTTGAAACTAGTTGGACGGCTACACTTCGCTTAGTTTAACGTGAAGTGTTTTTCTGTTCAAAACTAATGTTATTTTAATCAATTTAGCAAACGAAAATGCATCTACGATTGTAACTGTTTTTGTATATTTCGTTTTACCCCTATTATGTTTGAAGTGCCATTGCATCGGCTACAACTAACTTTCAAATTCTTCCTTTTTGTAGTTTTTATATTCACAAAAAATGATATAAAGACAAGCCGATTGTTGTAACAGTATTTAAAAATCATCAAGAGTATTTAGGTTAATAATTGGATACTTTGTTGTTGTCTCATATATTGTAAAAATTTAATTAAATGTGTTTACCAATAATGTTGTGTGTATTTTCCGAATATATGCTAATTTTATATAATACGTCAACGTCCTCACGTCCATAATACCGTCTACGAGTTGTCACAGGCTCTCCTGGAAGAATGGAACAATATTCCAAGGCGCGTATACCGCAATTTGTGCACATCCATGACACGTAGAGCGCAGGCCGTGTTGAACAGTAACGGTGGTCATACGCACTATTGACTCCACGTGCATAAAGACACAATGAGACGTCAGTCCAAGCAAAACTCAAGACTTAAAAGGTTATTTTCTTTTCTGTTATGTTTCTGTTATGTCTACACTAGTTAACTACACAGTTATACATGGTTATACATCAGCTATGTGGAATATATCCTTTGTTGAAGTACTTTTTGCGTTTTTAAATCGTGTCAGTTTAGATTTTATTCAATTATATAAATTGCTGGGATTTTTTTCGTTACAATTTTCATGGTGAGGGGACTTTGCTCAGTTGTAAAACACTTGACTACCGACCCTGAGACTGCATGTTCTTTCCTCCCTCACACAAACTCAAACTACTAAAATAAGGAGATATGTACTGGCACTTCGCAGGAAAAAATGTTCCAGTGTCGTATCAGTACAACATTAAAGAACTATGCATAGGGCCATCAGCCATGGCCAACTAAGACATTAATTATGGTGTCCTTAAGCTTAATGGGTTTCAAGTTATTGAGCTGACAGGGATTTTACCTTTGACCTACGGAACCCAAACCCAATAGGGATCATCTAAGGGTCATGGCCATCCATGGTACCAAGAAAGGTTTACCTAGGTGAAATACGTTTCAAATTAATGAGCGAATAAGACTTTGCTAATTATGTCAGACCGACGGACGGACGGATGGACAGACGACATGCGCCATAACATAATACGACTGAAGGTCCATTCGGGCGTATAAAAAGCAAACATAAACATCATTGCCAGAGTCAGGAATTGAACCCGAGACCTCTCACACCCCAGTCTGGAGTGATAACTCTTGGCTAATGACAACTGAACATCTTGATTGAAGTCAAGCTATTTAACTGCTCAACGAAATGGGTCAAAACAAAATCAAACAAAGCCAAATTTGCAGGCCACACTTTTTCAACAAAGTCGGGTTTTCTGTAATATTTGAACATGCATGGATAACTATATTTGGCAGTTTCTCATATTTACAGACTAGGACTCACTGCTTAAATATGATTACAAAAGTAAGATGTAAAAAATTATGGTCAAAAGATACAGTCATAGCATCTTTAACTAACCATTGATCACCATGCCACATCTTTTAGTAAAAGTTTGTGCTAGAACTTTCACATGTAATTAGCTAACATTAATCACCATACTTAAGATGTACAGTATGTGCTTTTTTCATATCTTTATGGGAAACCCTCTGTTGTGTCTATTTTAATCAACATTAAATACTTTTGGTGCCGTTTTGACAAAAATGGGGTTGTTTTTACTTGGGCTATTTTGACTGGCAACCATTAGGCATTTGAAGTATAAAGGCAAACACTGCAAACTAGATTAGTGAATACAATGCAAGATGGACCTTACAATAACAGCCCACACACAACACAACAGAGTTGCTTTACAAAGGCTTGTAAAAGATTTGACACATCAACTGTCAACTTGTGAATGATACCCCACCCACTCCAAAAAAAAAACCCATCGTTTTAACGGCAATAAAAAATACAAGTGTAAAATACATACGTCAAGGTTCTATCTCGCATATAATTAAAACTAAAGCACTCAGGAAGGATGTAGTGAATTGAATATTTTATAATACAACAACACTACAAAGTGAGAATTGTGATTCGCGTCTGAATCATCAAGATTATTCGGAAGCTTGCACTTACACAGTTGTTGATTGGTTGATAGTATTTGATATTGCATCTTTTCCGCTATTATTAGACTTCCGATGCCTTCGATTCATTTCCAATGCAAGTGCAAACAAATTTTCAAGATAAAAAATGTTCTAAGACGGGCCTACAAAAGACATGTAACAGATAGAACCTTCACTTTTTGAGCAACCAAGCGTCACTGTGAAATGTTATGGCAACCGTTGCATCCCATTGGCTACTATTTTAAGGAACTAAATCTCATTAGGCAACCCCTGCTGGCTATGTTACACTAACACTTCTAATGCCGTAGTTATTCCCCTTGCATCACAATTTTGATAAACATTTAAAGATGCTAGGTCTGTATCTTTATACCCTTATAATAATCGGTCACAAATCTTGCAATATGTTAAGTATACTAAATAAATTAACATTACAAAAGGAATTGCAAAATGTTTGTGACAAATATGATAATATGTTATTGGACAAAAAGTACAAACCACAACAAACAAGAGATCAAACAAAATTTAAACCCGTGCCGGAGCTGGGAATTGAACCCGGGACCCATGTCAATGCTGGGACCTCTCGCACCCAAAGCGGATGTGATACCTCTGCACCACTGAGTCAACAAGAGTATTGATTGTAGTCAAGCTTTTTAACTGTTTCAATGCACCATTCAGCATAAATAAACAAAGCAAAATTTGGATGCCCAACATTTGCAACAAATTAATTTTTTTTCTGTAATATTTCTACATGCATGCATAACTATATTTGGTTATTTCTCACATTTACGCGCTTAAATATGGTTAAAATTAACAGTTCTGACCTAAAAGAAACAGGCATAGCATACATTTTGTATAACACAGACAAGCACCAACTCATGTCCACTTTATAGTAGGAAAAGATTATCTTCAATTAAACAGTATCATACTACAGCAAAAACCTGAAAATATGCTCGATTCTATTAAATCCAGGAAAACTATTTAGCACTTTTTATACTTGAACATGTTAATAACAACTAGCCTGATGACGTGTGTTTTTACGGAATGTGGATAGGTTATTATTCATTATTCTGAGATGTCGCTCAGAATCGTTTTATTCTTTACATAAAAACCAATTTTGGTACCATGGAGATGCTGGCACTTTATGCAGTGATTTATAAACAATGACCTTATCAAGCAATAAACTCCACCTTACTTTTTACTTTAAATTGTATCATTTAAAAAGAACACAGTTAAAATTGGTATATTATTATTTATTAATATGATACTACAGTAATAAACAAGACAGTACAAAAAGGACACATATATTTAGTTTGTTCGTTATTTTAACATCCATGCTTTAATTTCACATAGAAGAGTTCTTGAAACTTAAAATAAGTATTTAATACCAGTATAACTGAAACTAAATCAACCAAGGCAATACACTAGAAAGAATTTGTTTTCAACACATATTGTTCGAAATCAGTTGACGACAGAAACACATATTCATTGCACATTTATAGGCACTTAAAACAAATATAACTTAGAAAATATCTTCATCACCAACATAGATAACAACAAACCCTTGTATAAATGTTGATGTAATTCAGACCACAATACATGTATATTCAAGGTGTTTCCATGTCAAATTTTGTAAATAATACATAATAACAGTTATCTTAAAATCTACTCATTAGACAACACCACACGTTTTTTGTTCTTCTTAAACAACTGATGTAGCAATGTATCCACTTACTGAAAGACAATGCATAATGTAATACAATTATATTTAACATGTTAATATAAGTGAACTAAAGTTATGTACTGTCCGATTTACATGTGACTTTTCGTTACATTTAATATAAGACTATGGAATGCTCTTGCTGCAGAATGTTCTTTGAAAAAATTAGTAACAAAATTTTGACCTAGCATAAATCGAGACTGACTTCTATTTTATTGAAAGATTTTAATGGATATATGTATCTATCTCAGTCTAAAAATTTGCCAAAGACTTTCTGAAGTACAACAACTTAGCATAACTTATACCATAGCTACAAAACCTCAAATGAGCACCTGATATTTATAATTATTTGACAAACTTATCTAATAACAAGCACAATAAACTACAGACATACATTTTGGAGTGATATATAAGATTTAAGAAAGACAAACAACAGGCTATGAAAGAAGATTAGGCATAAAATACCAGATTGATACTGGCATCTGGCTTATTAGGCAGATTACTTTAAAACATGCATGAGCAAAAAAGAATGACAAATGACTTTGTTTAAGTACTAACGACCACAATATTAAATAAACTCCAATAAAGTCCACAATCATAACCATATATTGCTAAAACTCACACTGCAAGTGCTTTGGCCACATACACTTATTGCTATATTCACAAATTATGTAAGTTAATGAAGGTACAACAGATAACTGAACAAGAAGGTCATATTTAAAAAGGTTTTAACATTTTAAAACACCCTTGAACAACACAGATGTTTTTTAGTTTTATCCAGTACAGTTAATTTATTCATTTGTTGTAAGACCTAAAAAAATGTTTTAAATAACCACTTTATGGCAAGACAATAAAAGTTTTTACTCAATGATTCTAGTGTCTCAAATTGTTCATGAAAACGACAATGTTTATAATGCAGCTCATGACCTTCACGCAATCTCTAACCAGTTTATCACATGTTCAACGGCACACACTATGAAATACTAACAACATAGTTAATCCTTCCAATCCTTCTTAATTTCAACCTTCCACTCCCAGCTGAGAATCTCGTTTTTGTCGTCGTCCGTAAACAGACTTTTCACCTTGTATTCTCCTCTCTGCATCATTCCGCTGGGAAACTCTTCTTCTGGCGATTTGTACTCGTAATCCTCTTTCCGGGGACCATAACTGCCTAACATGTATTCTTCTTTAGCTGAAATATCAGACAAACTATTTGTGTAAAAGTATCTAAACATTGTAATTTCATTGACTTTTATCTATTGCTTCAATTATAAGATACTTAAATTGACAACTATTTTTTTTAATTATATAAAGATTTTGTATAAATAATATTTGTATTGAAAGAAACACAACATTTCTAAATGGGACATGCAACATTTTGAAAGGCAAACGATTACAGTTTTATCAGGTCACATATACCAGGTTTTAGAGCCCAATATTTGTGTTTTAAGTTGAAGGAGAAAATTATGAGGATTTGACATGACAGCGACAATTTGTACATATTTACAGTATTCTCTTTGAAGTTGTTGAACTACAGTTTATCACAGTCGGTAAGCAGGCCATAATACTAAAGCACAGTGAGCAATTATGCAAATAACATAGTTTTTTTTATACAGGTTGTTTACTCTGACAAGGAAGTGAAGACATAACGTGAGTTTGATATCAACACTACCTTTAGAAATCTTCAATGTAGACTACATCAGTGCACTAAAGCTGCATTTGGGCCTTAACTCAGCATATCAAATGTCCAAGTTATAAGAAGACTATCATACGGTAGACAGAGCATCCTACTTCAAACTTGCAAAACAAACACAACAAAAGATGCTCACTAGGCTATTCTGTTATTGGTACACTGTACATGGGAAAACTCAAGTGCTTTGCTCATGATTTAAAGCCCCTGTCCTCAAGATTTTACTAGAAAATCATGAATTATGCAAATATGCTAAAATATCTCTTCATATACATATCATTGTTGATTTAAATAAAAATATCGGTTTAAACCCACATATGTTCACTGTTTTGCTTAGAAAACAGACAATTCGCGTTTCTGCCATCGGGATATACCTTCTTTAAATAGATATTACGGTATTCCTTTATC
>Ga0224511_10002978_pt1 | contig 11870 bp, 7 predicted proteins | sample SF_May12_sed_USG_2_FD_169988 | JGI IMG/M metagenome (GOLD analysis project Ga0224511, IMG submission 169988) | Sediment microbial communities from San Francisco Bay, California, United States - SF_May12_sed_USGS_8_1 | ecosystem: Environmental > Aquatic > Marine > Sediment | place: USA... | reverse complement strand
TAAACAAAGTAATAATGCTTTTGACAGATATAACTAATCTGCACCTTTTTTTTTTAAATTTCAGATGTTCTTTCATCGCTAGCTTGTGACCATGACAATGATGAAATAGATTCTGACAACTCAGACAGTCTGCTCACATCAACTTGTCAGCCGTCCACGTCAAAGTATGACCCTACTAGAATTGAACCCGCATCATCCAATTACAATTCTGCAGGAGTAGAAGCTATAACATCAAAGCACACCTCAGACAGGACAAATGTATCTGCAATTAACCATCAATGCCAGACATCTAATGCAGGCCTGTATAACAATGACTTAGACTCAGATCCCGACTCGGATGAGTCTGCAAGCATTTTATCATCACCAATAGTGACGACCAGACTAAAGCAAAGAACAGTCGGAAATACAGCTACAAGCCTGTTGACAGACATAGAACAGCACTCGGCAGTGTCAGTGTTGGGTTCCATTGTGCTGTCTTCGGACTCGGACCAGGACTTAGAGGGTTCAGATTCAGACAATTCACCCAGCCTGCTGTCAACGCCAGACGTGATAAAGAGCAGTGTGCACAAGGCAAAATGTTTGAATGAGAAAAGACCATGTAGGCCATTGGCTCTCAAGAAAAGAGGTTTTACCAAATTACAGTTTATCGAAAACGATACAAAACAGAGTAAGAAAAACAACAGAGTTGAATCAAAAAGTATTCAGTTAAGTCCATCAAAGTCAGCTAGGTTGTCGCTAGGCCACAACTTACTTTTCAGCCCCAAATCAAACTCATCTGATCAAAAGACCAGCTCACCAAATAATTTAGTGAACTTAAAGCATAAGATACCAGAAAGTGTCTCAATGTTTACACCTATTGGCCAAAAACCGTCGTCTGTAATCAACAGCATGCAGAGACACCAGTCGCGGAAAAGCCATGAGTCACCAGACGGCGGTGACAGTGATGTCGCTACCAGTGACTCCATAATCTCACAGTGGTCGGAGGTGGACGACAGCTGCTATCTCAAGTTGGCAGACGACAGTCCGCTCACTGTCACTACTGCTGGGGCTTCAATGTCTTCGTTCAACTCCACAAACAAGAGCCATTGTTGCCGCCAAAATGCCAATACCCCCCTGCTTCGTTGTGGTGTGAATCGCTCAGTGTCTAACATCAGCAACGTTTCCAATGTTAGTCAGTGGTCGGAGGTTGATGATGAACAATATATGACACTTGAACTCAGTGACATTAGCAACATGACAACTGCAAACCAAGTAAACAACAGTGTTGCCATAGCAACAGGATGTCAGTCAACAATGTCTGAACGTGCTTTTTCACCTGATGTTCAATCTCAAGGCTTCATTGTAAAGAAAAAGAATCTGTTTGATCAAGATGAAACTTGTTGATGTATAGTTTTTGTTGATAACATTTTAATGAACTAGTTCTTGTTTTGCTTATTGCCAATATTGTTTCCATTTTATATGTTTATATTAATAACATGCAAGTATCTTGCAAATTCTTTAATATAGGAAATGTTGTTGTAGTATTCAATAGTATTAAATATAAGTCTAATTTATATTTATTTAAAATTATCACATAATTTAACGTTTTAAATGTATTAATTCCACTTTTCCTTAACTTGGTTCAGCTCATCTGATTTCTTTTTTTTCAATAATGCAGAAAAATGATGCATCATTTCATTATGAAAGTCCAAAATACTTCTTGATCACTCGCTGTTTTAACAAAACAGCAGTAGAATGTGTAGTACGGGTCAAAAACAAGAAAACATTTTATGTTGTTTTCTTGTGTTCTGGTACAGAAAATCAAGCATTCCATTTCCTTGCTGCTCAAAATAAATTGTACAGATCTTTGCATTGGTGCACATTTTGCTTTTGTAAGTTGTGTTCATAGATTACCTGTTCCGATTGTGTTCAAATTTGCATCAAGATCTATATTTTTATACATATTTTACAAATTGTAAAAAATATCTTTTATACAATTAAACTTAAAACTTACTAAATTGGTTGTTTTTTTGCATGATTGCAAATTTAAAATAACAATAACTTACTTTTAAATAATAATAGAAATACACATTGATGTTCTTTAAATTTAAACCCGGAGACAAATAACAATATGCAGCCTTCGCCTGCTGGTAGGTCCTTAGTTCAATGCTGGACCACTGTTACCGAGACGGTATATAAATGATACCAGATGCTTCCTTGCTTAATGTTCGGAATAATGAAAGATCAATGTCTATGTTCTCTCTCCACTTTAAATCTAGTTCAAAAACTAGATAGATTCCATACAGAATGAGAAGTCAAGAGTGATAAATTTAAAATGGGTCATTTGTTTTACAATGTACTAGCTAACATTAAACAATTTCTATAAATTAGTACTTGCATGTATGAAGTAAATTTGTGACAAATTTGGAGATAAACCAACCGTATTTTCTTGGAAAGTAGGTATTCCTTATTTCTTCTATGCCAAAGATCAATCACATGCATTGTCTCAGGACTTCATTAAAAGTGCTTCTCGGTGTATTACATTGAAGAAGAATCAGTGTATTCTGTTAGAGAATTCTCTCGGTGTATTCCAATTCAGAATAATTTCAGCGTATTCAGTTCAAATTTATCTCAAACATTCATTACTCAGCCATCTTACAAATAAGACTTAGTCTTTAGACTCGGAAGCATTAACTCGAGTAATGATGATAGCTGAATCACATTAACAAAAGATGTACTTAAAAACTTTGTTTTAGAGCAAACATCTTCCTTCTGTTTAATGGTCAAGTTTATTTTTCATGTCCGGTGTAAATCTTTTTTTAACTCCTACATATACAGGGCCTGTGACTGCTTTAAATGCCTTCTCCCTAAAAAATCAGAAAAACAATATCTACTGTTGTTCATAATTTATTTACACATTTTCAATGTCTGACATAATATAAAGCTATCTGAACATGAGAACCAGTAATATAATGTAAATTCGTCAATGAAGAGATACCTAAATAACACATTTCAATTGTACAGAAAAATCACCATTGCACTCAATAGGGTCACTTTAAATGACAGATAAATTATAAGAAATTATATGTGAACTCATCACACAAGGTACTATGTGACAGAAACACATGGGAACTGCAGGAAATGGAATTACAGTTAGTTAATGGATCTAACAGTTAGTATCTCTACAGTAGAGAGAACATGTATTATTATATAACAAATACAATAATTTAAGCCTGTATTAAATAGAGCACTATATGAACTATGTGTAAGTTCTGGGAATTAACAGGAAGTTTGTGACAATAAATAGTAGCCTATGGAATGTGAACACTTACATTTATTATCTGATTAAATCTGATCACACCTTAAGCTCACAAATGAAAGTTCAAGTTATTTTCATTATGACAAGTTTGAGGGCTGATGCATTCATTTCTCTTGTGTTCAGTGCAGACTGTTTTGATTACTTCTGTGACAACAATAAGAAATGCAATAGATAAAGAGGACTAGTTAATACAATCATACACCATCAAACATAAAGTTTTCAAGAATAGTCTGCTGAAGGAAACAAACACATGATATTTCATCTCTAAACTGTTGTGTACAAAAATAAACAATATCATATTGAAAGATTCACTGTCACAACATAATGATAATAATCATAACAATTCAAATTAAGTAACATATAGGCAGTAAATGTTTTAACAAATGCAAAACAACTGTTTTTACAATATGAAAAACAACAGTCTTCCAGAAAAAGATGAATAGCAAGTTGAAAACAAAAGCTGCAAGCTTTTCTAATTCTGAAGCCTTGAAGCTCTGAACTTGAATGTCAAGATGGGCCAATAAGTAAAAATCAAAGATTGTTCTGTATACAATTAGCATGATATACTGTAAACACCAATTACATGTATACTGAACAAGATGGTATTTACAAGCTTATATACAACAATGACAAGATCATGAGGGATATGAGATACTTCATGTTAGACATGATCAATGGCTTTACTAGCATCTAGTAGACAGCATTAACAAATCAAGCAATCTGAAAATTCCTTAATGTTACTTTGAGCTTTACAAATTCCACTTCTTGAAGTGTGTAATCACATTGCCTTTATCTACTTGTGTGAAAAAATTGAATGTAAAAAATAAAGATTCATCTACAGTTATAATAAAGTGAACAGTTTGCACATCACAATGGTAGTGCAATGGGAGTCAATGTTACGAGAACTGTGAACACTGGAACAAGACGTCCGAGAGCTGGCCGGCGACCGTATGGTCCAGGATCTGAGACATGACCAGCGACAGGAGGCGGCTCTGGTGCTGCACGAACATCTTCCTGTTCTCCGGCACCTTGGCCAGCTGGGTGAGCACGGTGGCCGCGCGGCGCAGCATGTCCAGGCTCGTGCCCATCATCTCTGGGTTGTCGCGCAGCATCTGCACCGTGTGCATGTTGGCCACCTGCATGGCCTTCTGCTCGGCCGTCTCGATGAAGTCTATCAACAGAGATATGCTTGGGTGCTGCAGGGCAATGCCTCGAGCCGCTGTGCTGCCTCCTCGCGCCAGCTCAGACAACAACACCACAGAAAACTCCAGTGTCACTTGTTCACTTTTGTTGGCCAACAGTTTGGTCAAAACACTATACAATTGCACAATACGCTCGTATGGACGCATAGCAAGGAGCATGTCTACGTTTTTGTCGTGAATACAGAGTTTACAGAGGGCCTCAAGAACGAGTCTCTGAGGCGAGAGGACGGAGGACACACCAACGGTGGGGAGAGGGTCGGACGCACACGAGGACGGGCACACCACCCAGTGCAGCAAGCCCTCCAGCAATGGCATACAAATCTCATCGGGGAATATATCTAGTTTTAACTGAGCACATATGTTAGCAAAGATCACAAGAGTGTTTTCTCGGAGAACATTGAGGCAGTCCCACCACCATTCCTCGACGCCCTGAGTGGTATCCACCATGTCTTCATCGATGTCGTCGCGATCGAACCGTCGCCTGATGCGGGACCGAGGTAGATGTTTGTGATGGAGCAGCAGCAGCTTGCTGAGGATGTAGACGAGGCCCGAGTGTCGCGACATCTCCACATCGTTGCCGGGAATGAAGGATAGGTTGCGGAAGATGTTGGAGACACATACACACCGCCGCCCGATCTCCTGGAGAGCTTCTGAGGTAAGGCAGAGAGGTGGCTCGTTTCGTTGGTAAGACTCATCTTCCACGTTATTCCTCTCACCTTCTGTGTTCAAACCAAACTGAGTTTTACAAATCTGTTCCAATTCTTCATTATCCAATAGTTCATATTTAACAGCAAGTTTTATTCTCGGTTCATCTCTGAATAAGGATTTTACACCAAGTTTATCATCACAAGTACTAATCGCATCATTAGAGTCTGTTTTCTCAGGTAACAAGTCCCTTGGCTCTGATTTCAAAGTCACACCTTTCATGAAATTATTACATGTATGGTCTTTCTCACAGCTACAGTCAGTTGTGTTCGAGCTGGTTTCACATTTCTCGTTATCAGAGTTATCATTGCTAGAATGCACCTCAGACTCGGAGTCCTTATTGGAGTGTTCCACATCAGTTTCCATCTTCTCCACCTTCAGTTCACACTTCTCACTAACCTCATCTTCCTCAGTCTTCACCTCAACCTCCGAGTCCACCATCAGCCTCATCGGCTTTCTGAAGAACCTCTTACTACTTCTATTGTGTTCTCCAACATCCTCCAGGTGAGTGTGTATGTGCTCGGCCAGATCTCCCTTGCACACAGTCCAGCCCTCAATCTGTTCCTCAAAGTCCGCATACACATCCCAGATCTTGCCGTCACACAGCCCATCAGGGTCCGTACTCTCTTCGATCCTGACCTCGCGGCCCTGCCTCGTAATGTACGTATAGTTCTTCCTGGGACGCGGCACTTTGACCTCCGCCTCCATCGGTGCCTCCCCCTCCGCAACCTTCTCCTTCTCCTCCTCCGACTCCCCCTCCTTCACACTCCCCTCACTCTTGTTCACCGAGTCGTCCAGACCCTCGCACTTGTCCTCCTCATCCGTATCCTCAATCGACACGAGGCTCTTGTTCACCCTGTTGATCTCCTTCACCTCCTCCGCACTCTCGTCATTGTCCTTCCTAACGGACTCCAGAATGGCCATCCTCACCAAGTTCTCCTTGAAGTCCACATGGCTGGAGCCGAGCTGCGAGTCATCAAACAGATCAAAGATCTCGATGAGGCACTTGCGCAGGTGCTCCAGCAGCACCTCGAGCAGCCCCGGCAGGTGGCCGAGACCGAAGTATGCCACGGTGGAGTCGTCGTACAGCAGGATGTTGAGGGTGTCAAGTGCCCACGTGCTCTCGGCCAGCAGTCCAGACTTCAGGGACATCATGATCCGCCATGCCTCTATCTGGCCTGTGAACACAGGGATGATCATCTAGTTAACGGAAAAGGTGACAGAATTTTTAAAACACATTTTAAGAGAAAACTTGTTTACGTGGTAATATCATTAAGCTGTTTTTATAAACATTTTTATACAATGCATAACATTTAATAAGCAATGATGGCTTTGGGATGTTATATTGGCTCTGTTTAACATACACCATCACCCATTTTTCTACTTAATACTAAAACAAGTGATGACATTTTTGATAAACAATGAACAATTAATATTCAGAATTTATTTTGATGCTTCAAATATGTTAGCAAGGCAGTAAATTAGAATTGTAGATCATGCAAAATTTATGATGCCTTCAGCCTGTTATAACATGCAAACATGGAACTTATTTTAGCAATGTAAGAAAAAACCGCAAGCTTTACCCTGAACAAAAATAGTTTTAAGGAAAAAATTATATGTGTTAAATAAACATTATTAGACATAAAACATTCAAAAACAAACACAAACATGACAGAATAAACAAAACAGAAAAGGAAAATCATGTGGCCCAAAAATGTTTGAGGAAAAGGGACACAAATCTCATGCTGAAAAGTGATACTTAAGAAACAATAGTGGTATTCAGACTTTAAAGTTTTAACAATCAGCTAGTGATAATAACTAGTATTTGCACACAAAAAACTTTTTTTTTTATTGACTTGAAATATTCCATTATTTGCAACTGACTGGAAATTGAAAACAAAGGTGATGAGCAAAGATCAAAATGAATTATGAGGATGCAAAAGCATGCTGCAGAGATTGTGAGGAGCAGTATTCGGTAACAGATGAGATTTGTGGTGAAGTAGTGAAGGAAGGAGGGAGGAGTGTGTTAGTGTAACGGAGGGAGTCGTGAATCGTGTCACGGTCAATAAGGGACCAGTCAGACCTGAATCGGTCCAGCGGTTTCGACGTCCACCCGTCAACACGGGTTTGTAACCATTGGGGCCTGGTGTTATCAGAAACAAGCACACACATGAGAAATAGCAAACTACACACATGAATTAATATGCGATAAATTAATCAGAAATAAATAAATGTCTCTCTACGGTGTATGTAGTCTGGATATAATTTAATAAATAGTATTTTTCTGGCAAATAATAGACCTCTTAACAAATCGTCTAGATTTTCATTTGTTGAATTGGTTCAGTAGGCTAGGTATTGTCATAAATTGAAAGTTTTCATCCAGACTAAATACTTGAATAGCTGAAATTAGCAATATGCAGTTAGAGTTGCTATCTACCTATACAACACTAAGTACCTTAAAGTACACTTGCTTCTTCATAAACCTCCATGAAATTTCCTTCTGATGCTTCAATGTACAGAAAACAAGTTTTTGTTCATTTATATGTCTTACGTTTTTAAATTAGATACAGGTTTTAGCCTAAAACTATTGTCATCATTTCCCTGAGCCATCTGGGAAAGAAACTCGTTTAGAAAAGCAAGTACACTTTTGAGTACATTGTTGCACTTAAGGTACATTTACACTTTGGGTACATTTTACACTTTTGGGTACAAGAATCACACAAAGAAGTATACAGATGCATATTGAACAAGTTTACAAAATACTAGCTAGGTACAAAAAATATAAATGTGAGTGTGTGTGTTAAAAATATCTATCTGAAAACTTCTATGCATTGCATGCTTGCAGACTCTAAGTCCTAAAGCCTAAAGCGGGAGCAAAATTGGTTCATGTTTCGCTTTCATTGTTAGTAAAATGGAGTTTTGATGATGACGTTTCTTTATTCCAGATGAAAAAGGAAAAAGACTGACAGCTTTACAAGAACATTTATAGAGACACATCAGTGATATTCATACAAACAAGTAAAACAACAAAACATTTAAGCATAGTAGACTGATTTATAACATTGTGTCACATAAAACAATATTTATGAGCTTTAAATAATTTCGTACTTTTAGACTTGATTAAAACCAGTAAGTTGAACCACAGACAAGTGAGGGTTAACATACAAAATCACTACAATTATGACCACAGATCATGCAAGGTGCTTCAAACTTTATTGAACATAACTATGCAAACTTTAACTAAATCATTTTTCCCCCTATTTTTTGTCTTCATCTTCCCCAATTAATAAGACATTTTTGTCTTCAGACTGGCAAATCTGACATCATTAGTAAATTTGTCTTTCTGCTTGAGCCTAGATTTTCTTTCTGCTTGAGCCGGGATGTGAACTAATGCGGAGACAAATTGATCTACAGACAGACAGGCTTGCACATCGTGGTCAGCTAGACAAGGAGTGGGCAGTACAGAGACAAGTTCGTGAGGAACCCGGTGGTTGGAAACTTACCAACATCGTGCTTCGTCAACCGGCGTCGCTTGTTCATCAGTGGTTGGGTCGACTCTACGGAGTCATATGGAAAAAAATTGTCCTTCTTGAATGGCATTGGGGGTCCAGAAGACATCGGGAGTCTCTGAAAATCAGGAAACAGACTTAATGCCACTTTCTCCGAAAACCTGCACATTTTACTGGTACTTTCTGGGAAATGAAAATATATGTGGCATCTGTACCACCGATTTTTACATCTTTATGTCTGTTCTGTGCGTAACTGTGGTTTCTATACTTTTAGTGTGCCACATATGTTTCACTTCTGCAACATTAATCTCAATCAGATAACTCTACTTAAAATGTTGCTTCTTTGCATTGACATTTTTTATCATTGCCACTTTTGTCACAAATCATGTCCATCATGTTTTTTTCATCATGACTAGTCGACAGCCACTCGAGGGACAATGCATGTTTCCACAAATTTTTAATCTCTGCCCATATTTGCTGAATCCATTGTTCATGTGACAAGGTTTATCACAAACAGGAAGTACGGTTTCTGTTGTATATACTAGGTCAGATTGTCACCTGACAATATATCTATCCCTAATCCATTGGAATAAAATTGACCATGTACTGTTATAAATGATCATGATAAGACAGTTGTGGAACTGTCCATTACCTTGTTACAGGGTGACACTGCCATGTCCCTGTCCCTGTGTCGGGTGGGGGTGGGTGACATGGGCCTCGGCCGCCCGGAATGGGAGCCCATACTGTTGGGAGGCCCGTACGGGGGCATGGACTGGCTGAAGGGGCGCTGCATCATGGGAGACCAACCCCCCTGGCTACGATCTGAAATCAGAACATTCTCATGTTGTAACACTAGTCTCAACTGTTTCAATGATACCCTTAATTAATTTGACTAATTTATTAGTTTGTAAAAGATATCTTTAGATGTTTCTTCTTCTTTTATTTATTCAGAGGGTTCGTTGTAAAACAAGTTTTATTCTTTTGGAAAATGTTTTTATTCCTCATCAAAAATAGTAATATAAACAGAATGTTTTTTAAGTTAATTAAACCTCATAAACAACATACACAGAAACTAAATTAAAAAGAACAGAAGGCCTAAACTAAATAATGCCTTGTTTCCCTTTTACCGAGATAGGTTTTCAGTATGTATAAAATGCGATTTGTTCATAATTCTTGCAATGCATCTTTAAAAAAATTAATCTTGGAAGAAAGTGACAACAACTTTATTTAATTATTTGCATTGATTTCGGCAATTAATTTACCAATTTAATATGGACAGGTCAGTAAAGGGGAAACAAGCATTGCTTTGGTTTAAGCTTCAACATTTTTCTAAACTACCTTCTTGTAACAAAGCCTGTAAAGTGAGAACACAAAACGTATTCAGGTTGAAAAGGTGCTATTGCTGCCTTAATTTTCATTTTCAATTAACTTACAATGTTTTTATTAGATTTTTTTACAAGATACAATATGGCTCTGAAATCAAAGTAAAGAGAAATATTTGATCATTCTTAACAGTTTCTGCTTGGAAGTATTTATAATATATGGCGTGAAATAAATCTCCCTGTCTCCAAGTGATTACAAACATATGGTATGCAAACACCATAATATACTAATATATATGTTTCATAAAGCAGCTATCACCATAATAAGAGTGTGAACCATCAGAGACAGTCAGAACACTACATGAGGAAGGTGGGTGTGGTAAAGATGGGGAATATGGAAGACATGTGGAAGAAATGTGAAGATTTATGTGTCATGTTTCTAAACAGAAGTTTCTATGAACGCTACAAGGGCCACTCATCTAGCAATGGTTACACTTTCGGAAGCTTTTTTTTCTCCCTTAACACATTACATGGCATTCCATTACATATGCATGCAGGCATATTATCATACAGCCAGTACAGGATTGTAAAACTGAGTGGTGTTTCTAATTTTATGCTCTAAAATGACGATTTAAAATAAAACATCCGCACAGGCATTGAACGTAACTGCTTATTAACTTATTAAGGATACAAGCAAATATCTAAAACTCACACCAACTATATTTGGAGTTGATAGAAAGTTACAGATAATAATAAAAGATCTATGAAGGAGAAAAGCTTGTTTTCTACCAGCATACCAGAGTATGATGCTGACGAGGGATCGCCATAGTCATTATACGGCTGTGAATTCTGGTAATGAGGATCACCATAGTTTCCCATCGAGTTAGAACCACTATAGGGTTGTGCCCCATAGGCTGGAGAAGAAATCAGAACTAAATCCCTTAAATAATGAGTTATGAAACTGTGCAAAGTATCATGCAAACTTTCACGAAAATGATTTATTACTAAAAATACTGGAATGAAATACATTTACATAATGTAGTATTATGAAACTTTCAATTTATGTTTTATTCTGAAAAAAGTGAATTTAAACTCGTCATCATGAACAAGAAGTTTTGCATGCATTCAAACGACGTAATCAAGAAAATAAAATGCTGTTGTTTTCTTATGCAAAGAAGTGATTGGCAGGCTTTCTACGACTATAAAAGTGGCAAATTGTATGCACATGCTGATTACATTAATTACTTTGTAAATAATACAAATAATAATGTATATTATGAAAAATTACTTAAGAGCATTAAAAGTAGTTATGTTAATACCTATCAAAAGCCTATGCGTTATATTATCCGTACTTACAACTATATTTGTAAGCACAAGGAAGTATATTGAGTTAAAGGGAAAGGTGAACAAATATAAAGGTGACGAGACATGGACACATGTGAACGAGTGAACACAGCGGTGCCTACCAAAGGAATTGTCCGGCCCGTACGACTCTGGGTAATAGGTTCGGGTGGGAGGGTACTGCCCCTGATCATAGCCCCGGTTGTTATACACTGTCGAAATCCCAAACAAAACTATTACTTTTTGATTACTATTTTGTAATATTTCCCTCCCCCAAATCATTATTTCTTTGATAAATGTTTGAAAATGAAGCCCAAAAGATTTATGTTTGAATATCTTTAAAAATATTGTGAAGTGCTCCAATTAATAGCTAAATCTAAGACTGCCACAGTGTGTTACCACCATTATAAAAACCATATCACATTTTGACAAACTCCTGCAAAACACGAAAACGGAAAGGTGACCTACAAAACCCAATCATCAACACCCGTCA
>Ga0224511_10002977_pt1 | contig 11871 bp, 12 predicted proteins | sample SF_May12_sed_USG_2_FD_169988 | JGI IMG/M metagenome (GOLD analysis project Ga0224511, IMG submission 169988) | Sediment microbial communities from San Francisco Bay, California, United States - SF_May12_sed_USGS_8_1 | ecosystem: Environmental > Aquatic > Marine > Sediment | place: USA... | reverse complement strand
GCCCGAGCCGGAGAAAGTAATCTGCAAGTAGCTGGGCCTGGGAAACCAAAACCATCTTCATGATATAGGATACCAATAGTTGTGAAATACACGCCAACCAAAATACTGACAATGGCGACGATTACGCAGTAATATTTGACTTGAAATAGTTCCCAGTAGTTAACGGTGCTGGTGATAGCCCGCAGCTGATCTAAACACAGGACGGGTACTAGGATCACCTGTACTATTCCAGCCCCCATGCCGATACATGTAAGAGAGGCGCAGAGCTCTGAGACAGTCAATAATATCATCTGCATGTAATCATTGCAACCGATTATCCGTGTTCCTAAAAAACAAGAAACTCAAATCTTTGCAGCGTATTAAATTAAGGAACTCCTGTATCCTAACAGATTTGAACCTGTACAGAGTCAATGATTCAATGGTTAGCAGGGTGTGTCATTCCATCTGCAGGGCTGTACCCGCATTCCCCATAGAAAGGGTTACTTTTTTGTGGGCCTCCGTCAAGATACAAGTATGACAAGGGTGAAATACTTTGTGTCGTAGGTGTGATACAGTTTTGGGCAATTAATTATTAATGTGCTATTGTTGTGAAGACAATATTTGGAATTGATATTCGCATGTAACTATTACCCAGTAAGGATAAATGATGGCTTCGTGGATAACGAACTGGGCCTTGGATCAGGGGTCCCTAGTTGAAGACCCGGTTCGGTTGAATATTTTCTTTTTCTCAATACTTTCACTATTTCGTATCGCAATCATGGAGTTACCTTCTCATGTGGCATTCGTGCGCAAGCAGAAGGTAGCCTAATGACATACCCTGGGAAAGACTGAATCAAAAACTCAGTTTGTCAATTTCTACATAACTCCTGAAACAGACTGGGATAGGTAAGTAAAATAAGTACTTAACTGAAACGGACCTGACAGTGTGACATCTGTAACAAGGAGCATCTGCAAAAACAGTCTGAAGTGCCTCCCTCCATTCTTCTGTTTAAATTGCATTCGACTGAGAACGATTCCGTGTGCGCAGTTAAAAATGACTCCACCCCAGAAGAGCGCATACAGGATATAAACAGCTTCTCTTGGTTCCTGGAATATCAGCTGATTCTGTAGTGTTCTGTGGATGGAGTACGTCTGATTATGCAAAACTTCTTCATCAAACTTCTGAGATCAACTCCCAATGACCGAGACTAACATCGACAACATCGATATTAAAGGGTGCTGGATATCATTTTCATGTTTTAGCAAATCTGATAATTATGAGATAAGTGAGTTTCGGTGAGTTAGAATCATGCTTCGCACGCATTTTAGTATAATTGGCATTCCATCCAATGGCCCGGACCACCGGATGATAATACTCATGGTACTTACCTAAAGCGGGAATAATCAAAGTCACTCATTGATACTGTTATTTTGTGTTGTACCTCTGTTTTTGTAAGGATTTAATAATACGGGTTTCGAAAAGCTAAAATGCAACATTTAAAAGTTTGTATTATTGGATGAAACTGCTCTGTGTTTTCAATTGAAATTAAGTCTTCTGAATAAGCTGAGAAATCGACATTCCAGTGAAACTTGATTTCTTCTGAATCTAAATTTAAAGTAAATTTTATTTCTTTTTCACGATTATATTTACAAGTACATATTCCTAAACATAATCGTTTAGTAGACATTGAACATCTCTCAAAGCTTTGCCATGTGTTTCTAGGGCTTTCTGTCAATTTTAAGCGTTTTTTGAGGTCTCACAGTTGGTGGTGCAGGCACACAGGTGAATAATGTTCGACGAACACACTCGGAACAAATATACACAATTAAATATAGAAAATTCAAAATATGTAGATTGGAAGATCTGTTTTGTTCTCAATGAATAATTTATATAAAGATACAAGTAAATAAATTGGCTAACACCAACTGTCTGTAAAGAGTTTTAAGTTCCACCAAAGAACCAATGGCGATAATAGCATAATTTGGCTCTAATCGCTCTTCAGATAGCTAGAGTACATTTGCACTCAGTTAATCTCATCTATAACAGCAGTGCCATGAGTGATGATAATAACTATAAATTCAATGCTTGGCTTTAGTATCAGATAGCCATGTTTCAATTCGGAGCTTGGGCATCAGTTGGCTGTATTAGCATGGATGGATTCAGAGTATAAAACGTTAAATAAAGGAGACCAACCTATAGAGTAACACTCTCTATGGGGATACCATGGACCATCATAAAAATAATGATATGCATGGCATGCAAATATCTCACAATCTACCCTGTCTTTATATCTGTGGATCTACCCGCCGGTATTTTCTAATATTAGACACAAGCATCTCTATTGCCAGAGGTGAGCAAGAGCGGGCCAGCCATAGCATGCATGAGTTAATAGCCATCACAGGCATACTGCAGCTATCTGCAAGGATCTCCAACCAGGACTCGGTACTGAAGTTTATATGTGTATCTACCATCAACATCTGGCTGTAGGGGAGTCTTAATAGTGGACTGCAGTCACATTTAGTCACACACTCAGCTTCCGAATGCAAATATGAATATGACTATAAACTCCTAGGTTATATGATAAATACGCTATATCCTATTTATAAGAAGTGTTCTTAAAACACCAATACATGTATGTATATCAGTAGGCTGTTACATGTGCATCATGTATAGGCTCGTTAGAAAGTCATGCATGGAAATGTTAGGAACTAAATGACATGTGTGGATAAGCCCCATGCCTGGAATCCTATACTAGATGATCCCCATGACCTGCACAGACGATAGTGGAGTTAGTGGTCAGAGTGTGAGACCCAAATTAAGGCCCTGCTAGGATACTGTTAAAAATTCAAACTCCCCACCAATATTTCCTAGATCAAGGGCAAAGAAACATCTCGATGGGATGGGGCAGTGAGATCGACTCAAACCCATGTGGTGCTCCATGCTAAACTATAACTGGTGAACTAACGGGTATCTAACCCTGGCAGCAGATTTAGATTAGACTATGCATACAATAGTAGGTTGATGTGTAGGTCATCAGCTGAAAATCATGGGCCAGGTGCTGCTTCTCAGCGTACTTCAGGACAACTCCCCATGATCCGCCCCAACACCTTGACACTGCCCCCACACATCGGGCATACCGAGGTCTCCGCTGCCTGATGGAATTGGTGGCAAATGCACAATCCACACCTAATTTCGAGATCACAACAACCTAGTCTGCCTTCCAATGTCAAGTTACCATAATGCTGCAAACACATGATCCAATCCCAGATTCTGTGAGATGGAAAACTATTGGAGGCTTGACCTAATGTTCTCCGCTCTGAATGTATCTAGTTATATAGTGTCTAATCGATAAATCCATGCTGCAGCTCATATTCTTTCTGATGTGAGGCGGGAATCTGATGATTAATAAAACATGTGTCAATACCCCAAACATGGGCAATGTTTACCTTTCCTCTTTATATGCGATTACATATTTTTTTCATTGAGACATGATTGAGCCTGCTGAGCTCCATAATAACTACGCTCTGCTCTGTATTATTGAATGATAATAGAAAAATGTGTAAAGGGTTTACGCGTATTAGAAGCACTGATTCTATTCAAAAACTCTATAGGAATTATTAAACTTCGCAATAAGGTTTCTGTGAAAGCTTGTATGCAGCTGCTTTATATGCGTTAGTCACAGAAACCTTCATAGAACATACAGAGGTAAGTTTATTGTGAGTTATGTTTTCTTATATCTGCCCTGAACCATAATTATTTAGCAATCGTCCTAGTTTATTGATATGCCTTGTATATGTAATACTTTCTATATGTGTATCCTAGTAACACTGTACTTTATGTCACTATAATAAAGACAGCGTGAATAAGATCTTACATATGACTCAATATCAACTGGATATTTCATTTCGTGTTACTATCTTTTTTTGAACATCATGGAAGCAGGGTTAAAGTTATTCGGTTGAAATTTCCAAACAGCTAACAGTTTGTCTGTAGCAAAGTTCAATCTTCCTGGGTGTGTTGTTGCGTGTGTTATTCCGTAAACTGATCATGCACTACTTGGTTGGTAGAGAATACATTTACTAACTTTTAGTGTGAGTGATCCTCGCATTTGTTGGTACATTATTGACTCTGTAGGATTAGATTATTACATTCAGTCTCCCTTACAGCACTTGATAAACATTATCACCTAGATGTTAATGTAAGCTCAGTACCTGGCTGATATAGTACAACAGCTGGTATTTCCATCCTTATACTCAGATATTATCCATATTATCAAACTGACGGGTTTGCCCTGTCAGTGACTTACTTCCCGATGAGGGTATAACAATATTCACCAACAGAATACATAAACCTAGCGAAATGAATAAACATGTCTTTTGATTGATGACCTTTAGCTAAAAAGTAGTCCCACGAAAAACCATTGTAAGCAGCCTGTGCATGTTTCGGGTTATTGATTTATCCATATGATGATTAACTCGATCCAGGTAGTTTGTAATAATCCTTATCGGAAACGGATCTAACTGCCATGAAAACCCTCATTGTGATCGTAGACATTCACAGTGCCTTCCACCCTTTCTCAAGGCCATACAAAGACTACATGCAATATGAAAGAAAAGGGTACAAATTATCCATTAACCCAGAGGGTAATATCAGGACCTACTCCTATAATACGACAGAAATAGATATATCCGATGTCTATGGCGTACACAAACTAACTATCTGATAATTCAGAGATGGGCTCACACAGCCCGAGTTTAGTAGCGGTAAGAGGATAACCAAACTAGACATGTCTCGGCCACATGTAGTCACACAATGATCAGTATGCAGCTTGGTTAATTGTTAGGAGTACAATACTTCTTCGAGTGCCATTAAATTTACTGTAAATTCTTCATAACTCCATAGCGAATTATAGCATAACTCGTACTGAGACTGAATTATTTGTATCCGGATTAATCATATTATAAAATTGATATTGAAGTGCTTCAATATTTTATGGATTTGCTATTTATTTCAGTATGGCATGCTGTAGTGGCACAGAAAATCACTAAAATAAATTAGTCAGACGCCGTGCAACAATACATGCCACAGCTACAAAGCGCTCTCAGTGGGATTCGGCTTAATATCAACTACAGCTTGGAATGACTCCCGGCGCTACTGATCGGAGCTACTGATTGTATGGATTTTGTGGCGGTATAACTTTTTTGTCTGTCTGTATCTACTCATCATGCCGGAGACTAAGAGCGGAATTAAACACCTTACGAATGTTGCTTCCATGCATCAGAATATATTCATCAAACTTCGAGGACTTTACAGCAAACAGTTCCGGTCCACAATGAAGGTGAGGTCCTTTCCTCCATTATTATATGTGCTAATGATAGAGTGGTTAGCAGGTTTTCTGTCTTCCGATAGTACTTTCCACTGGCAGAATATTGCACTGTCACTGGTACATTATATGCATAGCGGGATAGCTTAGTGGTAGTGTCCTAAGTTGGAATCACAGCCATGACAGGCTCCCATTATGAGTATGAGCTCCTCACATTTATCCTATAGCTTTAAACAAAATGACAAGCGTTACTTCGAGGTGGAGCACTGATACTAATCCACTCGTATTGCTCCATGCTAATCCACTCGTATTGCTCCATGCTAATCCACTCGTATTGCTCCATGCTAATCCACTCGTATTGCTCCATGCTAATCCACTCGTATTGCTCCATGCTAATCCACTCGTATTGCTCCATGCTAGGCCACTCGTATTGCTCCATGCTAATCCACTCGTATTGCTCCATGCTAGGCCATAGTTGGTGATAAATAAATATCTAATCCAAAGGCAGCACCATACCAATGAGGATGCCCCTTGAGCTAAGAAAACTAGCACGAATGAGCGGTGACATGTCACTGGTAGGAGATACAGTGTGTAAACCCCAGCAACCCGTATTTAAATGAGCTTATTAACCAGATCATCCCCTCAGCGAGTTATACTTGATCTTGGGACAGGATCAATGTATGATGATTGAACTGGACTATGGTAGTGATCAGTATGCCCACTGTACTGTGTCAAAGTGCCATGCGCACTAAGGAATGAACATTGCTGTTTGTAGTATTGACTTACTACGCACAGTTTAAATTCAAACCGACATGCTCGCACAGCGGCACTAAAGATTTCGTCAAAAGCTCTCAACATTTCCTCTGTTTTATAGTAAAAAACAACAAATGTTTATTGTGTTGCTATGCACAATTAATTATGCATCAAGTCTAGTGATTTGAAGATAAAGGCGACTTGATAAAGGGCATTTCCTTATTGTGAAGTTTTTAAAAAAACATCCGTCTCTATCAAACCATTTTCATATACCGCCTGAGGATTCACTTGACATCAAATCTACTATGAGTTAAACTGTGTTTTGTGTTACGCCAATTTATGATCTACCCTTCTGAGTCAAGTTATTCGCGGAGTCTTGCAAATCTAATCTTGGTAGCCCCTCCAACTGCACACGACTTATGGGTGGCTCCCAAAACTATTCCTACTGAAAGATTATTTGACGTTTCCTACTTAGAAGGTGTCTTTTTCAAGGGTCCCAATCGCCTCTGGTAGCTTACTGGTGACTAATTTACTTCCCCAGCCACCGGCCCACGAAAAATCCAGACAGATGCATACAGACTGCTTTTAGCTTAGGATCTGAGTTGGACTGGGCGCACCCCAAAAAGTTTCATTGGTGTGAAATTAGTAATGAAGTTTCCGTCCTCAGAACACCAATGGTATTCGGGTATTAAGGGTAGGATTAAGAGTTGATAATGGTTAGTTAGTGGATTAAATATAGCAACGAGTACTGAGCCATGCAGTTTTTCATATAAAGGCCGTTCTATACTAAACCATATCACAGTGACACCAGCACTATATGAAATCATGTTCCACTGTATTTGGGTAGGGTTACACTAAAGAGATTAACTTAATAAGAGAGGATCTGAACAGGCTTCAGGCTGATAAGGACCGGTACCAAAAACAGGATGAACGACACAAACGATCAATGAATCTTTCTATAGGTAAGGACTCTAAGACTCCTTCAGGGCCTCCAAAGTCGGGTAGGAAGAATCAAAATCGCATTCCTCCTATCCAAGGTCTACTAATAGGACACTCCAGCGGTTCTCTCACTGTTACGCACCTATCCCAGTGTCACAAGTATTTAGTGCTAATTGATGACTATAACAGTTTACTTGGGAGTGGTGAGGATAATATTCCTGTTTTAGGTGGGAGCAGCGAGGATGACATCCCTGTTATGACGCGAGATGACGCCTTTCAGCTGATGAAGGAAAAGAATCGTCTTAATGCTCGATCCCTAAATGAAAAGGTACTGACACCAAACCTCAATTCAGAGAAAGTGAGATTTGCTGCTCGCTTTCACAATGAATTGGGCGTCTCAGCATGGCAGATTCTCAATTGAAGGTCTGTACACATAGAGCTGAAAGGGGAGTTTGCTATAGATACCAAGTTTAAACTGCGTTACTGAAGCTTGGTTATTGAGTAAAATGTGCCTGTGCTCATACTCAACTGCAAATAGTTTGGTAAGAGATATGAACAGAAATCCATACAAATAAAACATGGGACACATTGTTGAGGAACGTTTTAGGTACAAGCATTCAATCATCCCACAGTCAAAATATCTGCTCCTGATTCTACTACCGATGAAGGTTCCGGAAATATTGCCACTGTACGCCTTCCCCCGGAAGGATCGGGGAACAGCCAGTCTACCCAATTCACTGGGCTCAACAAGAGAGGTATGACCAGGCCTGTATAGACCTGCCTATTGATATGCGACTGGGTGCCATTAGGACCTTTTATAATCTCTGTATCTGTATAAGTGATAATGGCATGCCTCTCATCAAGGTTTATTGGAATGGTGGAGGTAGCGAGATCGCCCAATGGTATGAGTCTACCTGTATCAAGGTCATTAGATCCCTGATATAATGAGCTCTTTATATAATTCCCAACTCTTACCAGCCCGGAACAGCCATCTGAGAGCTGGAGGTTTGCTAAATAGGATGGAAACGGCAGTTACCCATTCAGAAGATTATGTAATCATGTGCATACACAGGAGAAACTGTTGTTCGAGACAGATTAGTGGCTCACCATGAGAGATCGAGAATAATCCAGCCAGCAATCCCAGTCCCATTCCAACATTTTGGCTGTTTCATTCAGTCGACCTCGTCGGCATATGGTTTGCTGGGAAGCGTTGACCCACTAGGAATCATGTAAGGAGCCTGTACCATCAGCTGGAGCATGGCATGGCTAAGACTCAAACCCAGGATCCAGTAAACTGGACTAGAGCCATCGAACTACCCTGGTATCCCAGTTAGGTCTTTCCCATAAACTGTATAGGTGGTGATGTTTTACTCTTTCTGCCATCCAGCTCGGTCAGCGGTGACCTTGAGGTCGCAGCTAGATGACGTTGAGGAGATTGAGGAGGACAGCGTGTTTGAGGACTCAAGGAGTTATCATTCCATGCACTCTTCTCTCCACCCATCAGGGCTTCCTGCTAATCTTTTTCAGGTCAGCCAATCAGATAATTTTCAGGACAGGGAGTCAGCCTGTCAGATAACAGAAGTAACTCGAGTTACTATGGCTGTGACGGGAGACCTATAATGTCGCAGACCCATTAGATCTTGCAACTAACTAGTAACTGCCTGACCAATCGAAAAGCCAACAAACTAACCTAGCTCTTATCTCTTGACTGATTTATCAAATTAATGTTATCATACAGTACTGATGACTGATGATCCTAAGATCACCTGGTTCTCTCTATACAATATTCAGTTAGGTTGTTAATCACCCAAAACACTGCATGATTCCAAATATTTCTGTGCTCGCCACTCAATGTCATACTTCAAGTCAGACAAGGGTAAAACCACAAAATAAGATGCCACTCAGAGTGAAGCTGTGTATAACGGGACCACAGTACAAACCTCTGGTTCTATGTAGGGTTGATAAGATACTGAAATAATTTAAGTTTCTGGTTTAAAAAACTCAACCCACAGCGCGGGTGGCATTACACTACCGGTACTTCGCTGAAAACATTGAGATGTATGGAGAAAAGTAGAGCCATCATCTCTCGCTCGCCATATGACCTTGACCTTCATGCCTCTCATTTGAGATCACCTCAGTTTAATGTTGGTATGTTGGAATCCCTGACGTGAAGTTTGAGCTGCCTTATAAAGTGACCGCCAAACACTGGTTTTTGCTTTGATTCATACTCCACATTATAAATCCCCGTGCAGGTCATGAAGTTTGCTCCCCTGGTTAACAGAGAGATTTTGTTGGAGCTCAGGAGTAAAGCTAAGGTTAGGCGTCCTTCCGGGCACCACCATTGACTGTTCTGGGATTTAAACCCATGACTCACTGCGCCGCAAATTGAGCATTCTAACTGGTACTAAGCCATGACTGCTCCTTACTGCCAGACACTTTCTAAGAAGCATCAAAAGCCAGTTAGGGAGAACATCTAATTATTGTCATACCTCCCTTTTTGATCATCTAAAGGGTTTTCTTTCTTTTATTCAGAATGATAAATATGTGAACTCAATAGTGAATAATGCTAGATCACGCCTGCAGTCCATGTATCAAAATTCAGTTCTGGGACCAGGTGGAAGGCGTCGGCCACAAACAGCTGGTGCCAGGGAATCCAGGTAAGTAGGAAGCATTAGGTGGATTCGCGTCAGATGCATGCAGGTAAAAAGTTTCAGACGTGATCTCGTGAACAGATAAACACAGTTATTAAATGCACGGAGTTCCAGGCAGAGTTTCAGGCGCATCGACGTTGTCCTCTCTCTCCACATCTTGTATGTCCATGGGCAAAACATTTTCCCCAACCACGAAATGACCCATGAGGCGACAATAGAATAAAGAAGCGAGATCTATTCTTTATAGATAACCTTTACATCTGATAACCTTGACATTTTATAAACTAGCACGCATTCTTTCAGGCACAGAATTCTGTTCACGCGATTGAATGCATTTCCAGACGCAGCCAAGGTACATGGTTTGTAAAAGCGCACTTTTCGGGCGCACTTTTGAGCAGTGGAATTACAAATGCATGTGAAACCCGGTTTCAGATCCGAAAGCTCGATCACGTGCGAATGCACCTGCTTATAGATTTTAAATAGCCAATCTCAAGGTCAAACAAATTGATTAATTTGTGATGTCCCATATCAGATGTAAACAACTATTAAAATTATATTGTGCATAGGATAAGATAGGATAATTTTATTTTACATGGATAACTTAATAAGACCAGGGGGACTGTTTTTCATCAAGGTCCAGATGCTATACCGAAAAACTCAGTTAATCCTTGGAATTAAATCAATTGAATCTGAGCAAAATATTAACTACTAATACCTGTATAGGCCTATGAGTCGCAGCTCGATAGATGTTCGTCCCAGGATCAGTATCAGAAGTCAGTCAGCGGTTGTCTCTAAGAAGAAACCCAGTGAATCTCTTGGTGCTCAGAGAACTATCTCATCAGCTCGTCCCGCCTTGCATCCAACCAAAACAGGTAAAACTCACCCTGCCATTCAATCAATCAGAAGAGGTGAAGGTCACACTGATCTTGCGCTTATCTTGATCTGTTCTACAAAGGTTTTACAACCAGATCTCATTATAAACACGTCTACTCTCTGGATTTAATCACCCAGGAAAAATGAGAGACCAAGCCTCACCAAATGGTAGTGTGTTGATGCTGACTTGCTCGCCGTACTCAATTCTAATTTTAGGCCAGTGGTTTCACCAAAACAACGAAGAGGTTGTATACAATAAATATCCACCCATGTAGCCGAATACTATAGGACGTTATGGAAATAACTAGCTCTGCCACATTGCAAAAGATGGCTTAGATGTCAGTATATCGCATTACTATATATTATCTGGGTCTCGGTCGAGTGGAAGGAGCGAGCGGAACTAACATTCACTTGGAGGTCCAAACAGGCATTATACTGGTCTATGGTCATTGGTCAGTTTGTCAGGATTACTAAAATAAACCCCTGTCGACTGTGAGCTGATTGTTGGGCTAACTAATGATTAGTCTCTATACCATTTAAGGTAAGGAGAGACTAATTCGATCAGCGCAAAGTCAGCACCAGGTGACCTTTGAATCGGAGGAGCAGGAAGCGGAACGACGTTATGCTGAAAGACAAGCAAGACTCAATGAGATAAAAACTGGTCTCACGGCTAAATATGAAGAGTTTGAGGAAGCATTGAGAAGGCGACTCATGATTCGGGATATGAAGGTATCTATGCACTGACATACGGGAATAATGAAAATATTCTGTCAGGCGTGTAGGGTTCAATCAAGGCTCAGTGTATGAAGCAACCCAGGTATGAAAAGCTGTATGCCAAGTTCTTCTCTCGTACACTGACCGGGGTCAGGGGTGTGCAGAAATTGGCCTACTGATTCAGGGTGAGTCTTTAACTGACTTTCTACTTGCATTGGCCTGCTCCATAGAGAGGGTAACTCTACGGGTGAGTGGTTCACATTTGGGATCCGAAAAAGCTATGAACCAGATGACAGATATCAATATATAGGAGACCTTCTTTGGAATAAAATCTGGTGAACGAGAAAGGACAGGGGGCATGAAACCGGGAAGTGGGGTTATACGATCATTCATCTCAGACCCCTTTGTACTTCTGTACTATTCTCTAAGCCACTGCTTCTCCTCATGTCTTATACCAATTGGCTGGTTTCAGGCTGCGGAGTATGATGCCACACATAACGTAGATGCCTCTAACACCCTGATAGAAATACTTCCTACCAATAAATCCAACCTGACAGAGGCCGTTAAGCGTCAGTCAGCCATTATCGCTCTGGAAAGGTCGTTCCTCTGAGTATACACTGCATACATCTCACCGTGTG
>Ga0224511_10002976_pt1 | contig 11871 bp, 6 predicted proteins | sample SF_May12_sed_USG_2_FD_169988 | JGI IMG/M metagenome (GOLD analysis project Ga0224511, IMG submission 169988) | Sediment microbial communities from San Francisco Bay, California, United States - SF_May12_sed_USGS_8_1 | ecosystem: Environmental > Aquatic > Marine > Sediment | place: USA... | reverse complement strand
GAAAATAAATATATATATATATATATATATATATATATTATTATTAGTGACTAGAATAATAACAGTGTCTGGTTGAGAGCCACAAAGTCAAAAAGCATTAGTTGTGACAGCCAGATGACAACAAAAAGATAACTCCAACAAAAGATCCGGAGCGATGGAGATTGCACTACATAGAGATATGTGAGAAAACTACGGCAAAAGCAATCGAACACAAAAAATATTGACTGGAATAGTAAAGAATGGAATTCTTGTTCAGGACTAGCGCTAAAATGGAATACAAAGTGGCTAACTTGCCAGCGTGTTTTTTCGGAAGATCAAGAGATCAAAGATATTTCAGTCACGTTTCAACTCTATGCACAACCGGATGATCCAGCAGCTTCGGCTGATTTCCCGATCGCGTCTGGATCTTGAAGAGGATCCAGATCAGCAAAGAGGTTATACCATGCGGAGATAGGCTGCAATTAGAAGTACATAAATGATTAGTCACAATTATGCTCATACACAGTCCTCGGTGTAAAGTCTGTGTAGCTACTGAATGTCTTGGAAAATCAGACACTCTGCATAGATTATTTCTAGACCTCAATGAATTGTGTTTCGAATTTCATAGATTTCATAAATTGTCATTAGTGCATGAAGTATTATTATAAATGTATTGTACTACTCAGAAAATCGGTAAACCTCAAAAATCTCTTCGTCACAGTAAATTTAATATAAAATTCATAATTGTGAAGGACTGTGATTCTTTGGTTTTATCTTTGGATTTTTAGATTTTTAAATACACTGAAACTTGAATAACTTGAACTGCAAGGGACCACCAAAAAGAGTTTGAGTTATAAAAAGTTTGAGTTACGAGTTATGCTTTGCCTTTGCATTAGCCATGTAGCTACCGTAGCGAGCCCATTTCACTCTAGTGTGTCCCATTTCCTGGCTAAACTTTCTAAAATTTGTGAGATTTTCTTACCATGTGAAAAGAAAATCAATGCAGTTAAGCTTGTTACACACAAGAATGTAAACATATCCAGCCACAGAAAAGATAATTTGGTGGCACTAACCAGTTTATCAGTTCGAGCTATGACTAAAAGTTTGAGATACACCCAGCAAATTATCATTAGCCAGGCAGAGACCATGAAACATGGTTTGAGTTGAGCAAGTTTTTGAGTTATCCAAGGTTGAGTTATCCGAGTTTCACTGTACATGTAAAGTGTATAGAACTTTTTAATTTATCTGCTAGCTGCAATATTTCTGATACTGAACCGGACCATTTTTGACGATGTCTCTGGCCTGCGATTTTGTAAAACGCTTACAACTTGTCTCGTGAACCATTTAGAACACTCAACTCGCCCTAGTTGTCCACGGAAGCCGATTTGATCCAATCCAATTGGTATGTGAAACCCTCAAAAATGTTTCATACAGATGCAAATGTAGTAAAACATAGCCGGTGGTATACACAAACTGCCTCATTCCATCTGATGGGAATACATCAAAACCAAGATTTGACTTGCACGGCTGCTGCGCAATCAATAAGGGAAGAAACAGTAAGAGCTGGGAATCACTCAAAACTGACACCCTGTATATAACCAGCCCGGGATCAGACCCATCATCATGATTTGTATAAAGTAAAAGGCATGCCGACTCACATTACGTAGTCTGATCTCTAAAAAAGCATTGTGCCAGAGATTTATTAAAGATTATCAACCTACTACCAACTGGAATGTTACAAAGAAACTTGACCCCAACCAACCATACATCTAATCATAGGTAGTGTCTAAATTTGCCGCAGAAAAGTTGTGTAAATGTGTATATTTTTAGTAACCCAAGTAATACACACCCTGTCACGCTCTCAGGGTGAATGGATCACATTAGGTGCATTCGCGTGGTCATTCTTTTGGTGACTGAAACGGATTTCGGTCACGAAATCTGCTAAACTGTTCAGGAGTGCAATCAAAAAGCGCGATTTAAAAAGATCTCTCACCTTTGGTCGCGGTCTGCAACCGAAATCAGGCGGACAGCATTTCGTGACTGAAAGTAGGTGTTAGCGTGGTAGTTTAGGCAAATGTCAAGGTTACCGCAGAGAGACTTGATTACTACGTTGGGAAAACGAATCGCGAATGATTGTTCGGCTCTAACGGACGAGTTAAAGTCGAGAGAGGACAACTCTGATGCGATTAAAATATATTGAATAAACCGACCGCGTTGTTCGCGTGATCGCAACTGAATTCTTTTTATTGCGACTGATTAAAATCATGCGAATAGACCTATTATGCACCCAGGATAATGATCTCAGTTAATCTGCAGATTTCAGTTGATCGATGTTTCCGCACTAGTGATCTGATTCGAACATCAACATGATTCCTAGGCCAGGCGCTAAGACGGCACAACTAAGATCAGCGAGAGCTTTTTTCTTGTACCACGTTTTTACTGTTATCGTGAGGCTGTCCGGCTAGATACTTGATTATTTCATCGGTTACAATTTACATGGAGGACCATAATGAGGCCTGCTTTTGTTTTGAGCTAGGATTTGAACCCAGATTTTCAGGATTGCGAGCCCAGCAGTCTACCACAGAGCTATATCCCTATCCAAGCAAAACCTGTTTCCTCAAATAATATACAATCAATTCTGTTCCCAGTCTTACCAGCATACTAGGTAGGACACAGGAGGAACAGCGAACATTACCTACCTGTTTGTTCTTGGATACAGATGATTTCGGCATCGGTTGCGTAGCTTCAGTATTAGGTTTAGCCGAGTACACAGGAGGTGGGGGCAGAGTTTGATCTCCTGTAAGAAAGTTCAATCACTAAACGAGCGATACTAGAAAGTCTCAAGGGACTATAGCTTCTATAGGGACTATAGCTTCTATAGGGACTATAGCTTCTATAGGGACTATAGCTTCTATAGGGACTATTACTTATAGCTTTTTTTATCCATACAGTTATCTTACCTAGAGAGTACGAATATTTACTTTTATCGCCTTTTCAGTGCGCCCCAGGAAATTTGATTTGAGGTGACACTTTGATTCCAAGTGGGTCAATCATACCCATAAAATGAATAGAGTATTTTTCATTTAAAATCCGAATATATATTCAGGCAACTACAGACAAAAACATGTCATCTACTGGCCAGGAAACTGTTCCAGAAACATACCAAGCACATAAGCAACTGTAACATCAAGTTTCATTAGAATCGGTGTGCTGCAATGCAAAATAATTGCCCATGGTAAGTACCAGATGGGCAGCTCACAGAGGAGACAATAACTATCATGAGGAAGGAATTTATAGCTGTCTGGGCATCGGTACCCGTGCCTATGGTGATACCCGGTGAACGTGGCATATATTCACCTGAAGTTTCCCATTAAGATTTAAATTGGATAGATTGGATATAGCGGTAGTGGTACCATCATTTAATACTTCCACAATTTTAAAGCTCTGCTTCACACATATTTTGGCAGCTTTTTTGGTTTTGTACAAATCCATTTTTTAAATCAAACAGAGAATAGACAGAATGTATTGCAAAAACATGTGCAAAGATTACCTACCATGAAGTTGCAGTGCCTGCATAGCGCCTATATCAAACAGATCTGCAGGAAGGAAGCCACCGGCAGCAGAAGGCTGCGATTCCAAAAAATCATTAGAGCTGAGCAGTGGTTCATCCGCGCCGAATATATCTGTGAGGAGATCATCCTCGGCTTGCCGCAGAGCCTGGTATTTATCTACAAGAACAAGTGTTAGGGAGGCAGAGTAGAAAAGCTTTAGTGCAGAGGATGCTAATTAGCTATGATTCGAGTTTATTCAGAGTCCTACTGTTATATAGAGTAAATTAATCCCGATTCTCTGCGTTCTCCACTTCTAAATTCCATCTGATTCAGATTCAGCGTTCATTTGCTAAAATGCGCTCAAACTCTTCGCAAATTGTGAATCAAATCGGGATCAATTCTTCGCATCAATTTGTCCACCTCAGACTGGTTTCACAGTCAAGTACATGTACCATGTTTAATGTGCAGGGGTGCACAGAGCGAGGAGATAAGGGCCTGCACACTATGGCAAATTTATGAAAAAATCGCCAATAACGTTAGGCGAAAGATTGCCTTGCGTGAAACTGAGAGTTCCAGTACGCTGAATAAATCGCGCTTACAAGGCGCGCGCTGATTGGCTCAATCACTTCTATATCTGCATATCTATATGGGAATCTGCAGGCTATAAAATGGAAAGTCAGAATGACTAACTACATCTGACTTGAAACCTCATTTGAGCCAGTTTGGCAGCAGTCATCATCGCGGAGCAAGAAACAATCGCAATACATGAGAACCAGAGCATCAGAGGCGACTTTAAAATGATATCTGGCCGAATTTACCTGCGAGTAACGGCTATTTGAGTCTGAATACGAGCACAATCCCCACGCACGATTTCTAACGACCGGCAATAGAACTCTGGTACGACACCAACTACGCAGTCTCATTAGCCCCAGTCATGGGACAGCGAAAAACCCTGGTAATTTACCTGCGAGTAGCAGCTATAAAAACCCCGGTAGTTCGCGAATAGTGATCGCAATCGTATGACTAGGAAGGCATTTTTTTGCAATTTGCAATTACTTTATTGCAAAATCGCCATTGTGAGGCAGGCGCTTTATGTGAACAGCTCATACTCACAGTGGGAACCCAGTATGGTCAGAGTTTGAATTCAGAATCTTAAGTCAAAGTGCAACAGACAGATATGCTTATACAAGAGTTAAAAACACAGTAGAAAGGTACCTCTAAACCAGTTGAAGGGCCTATGCAATGACAGAGTGTACAATGGCAGCTAAAATATCTACCTTTGTTGTCCTCCCCGAGAAGCATTTGGTCACGGGTCTCCTGATCCATGGCTGCCTGGAACTCCCCAAACTGGTCATCAGATCCTATCAAACACAAAGACAATTTAGTGGAGAACCCAGGAGACTTTATGACGGCTTACAGAGGAAAAACTTCCATCTGAAAATCGCTTTGCCATTCAGCTGGAGGAATTAGTTGGATCGCTGCAAGAGAAAGCATTGACCAATGTCGATAAAAACAGTTGGGCTAGTTATGAATTGGTGAGCTTAGTGAGCAGCAAGTCCTCTTTGCTTCCTCTCCAACAATCGGCCATACATAGAGAGTGATAACACTCTTAAGATAGAATCATTCAACAACATTCGCAACTATTTTGAAAGAACATCAACTTAAAACAAAATTTACCGCGTTCGGAGTCACCACTACAAAATTGGGAGTAAAAATTATTATTGTCTGCTCAGCAACTTACCATCCAGGTCTTTGTCGGTCAGATCCAAGAGACTATAAAACCATAAAGATCATTACTCATGGGAAAAATTGAAACAAATCTTTTTGCAGAGCCGAGATGTTTTAATACAATAAAAATATTATGTGAAATCGTATTGCAACAAGTGAGAAGTGCAACACGGAAAAATTGTCGATCTATTTTTCTGCTTGAGCTTGACCCTCTGATATAGCATGAAGTTTATAAAAAGTGTTCTAACAGCTCGCAATTTCCAGGTGCGGCGTGAAACAGATCACCGTACTACATGTTAGCCACAACTCAAGAAGAGGCAGCTCAATTTACTACGTCTTTTCGAGCTAACAATGTGGACTATATTCTCTGCCAGCCACACACAATGCCATGATGATAAGATTGGCTGTGTCATAGCACCCACCACTAAGGGTAATGGTGAACAGTGGTTGTGACACTATGTTATGAACCTCATTTGAACCCAACTTACCCGCAGGTAGAGTCATCTGATCCCTGTCTATTTAATGAGTCCTTTTTATCCTGTTTGATAGATGAAGATGAAGCGGACTGGCCACTAAAAACAGTACAGAAAGGTTGAGAACAAATTTATGTGGACGCACAGGAAAATGACAAAGGGAATCCTTTAGAGTCTCGTCATGTATGAAGATTGGACAGCTGGATAGCTTAGTGGTAGAGTGTTGGGTTAGCAACCATTCAAATCCTGGTCACAGCGAGCTTCCATTGCGAGTATGAGCTCCTCACTTGACTCCTAGCTTAAAAATACCAACCCTCACCACGAGGTGGAGGGTTTACAGTGACCCGCTTATGGTGCTTCATGCTAAGTCATAACTGGCGAAAAAACTAGTATCTAACCCGCCAGCTTCATGGTAATAGAGAAAAAAGTCATACAAGGAATTAATGTCAGAACATCTCGACCAAGGAAAACAGTGAGGATTGTCTTTAAGCAATTAAAAATTAAATGATTCTTGTTAGGCTTTCTAAGGACCACATTTACACCTATCTGACCTAAAGTTGGAGAATGAGGAGAGCAGTCAGTACTGACCTTTTTGCAGTTTGCTTTTCTTTCGTAGCCTTTAGGGACATGATTATCTCGTATATCAGTTTATCCTCATCGCTGTAATAATGATACAAAATCCATGCACTCAGATATGAAGTGAAAACACTTATTGAAAGTGAAGAACACCAGGTCTTAATCAATCAGGAAAGTTTGGAAAAGTCAGGGAAATATTGAGTTAAAATAGGTTAATTCCTGCAAAAAATGCAAGATCGCTAATCTGAAACTGTTAGCTGCATGCTTACTTCTGAGGCGTGGGGTTAGTGTCATCTAGCAGAGACTGCAGTAGTGCTGTAACTGTTTGTGACGCAGTCTGCTCAGCCAATTCTCTTGTCGTGTCATCCAAGTCCTGTCGAGAAAGTCGTATATTTGAGCAAGAGTGGACAATAACGATCAAGCCGCGCAGTTGGATTTGGAGAACATACAGACTCTTTTGACAAATGCCTTACTGGGGGATTCTAATACTTTTCGATCTCATCGATCTTTTAGAAAGGCAACTGGTCAAAGCAATAAACTGTTTTTCTGTGGAACAGCTAACAATAAATAGTAAGACACCTCCAACAAACAAGAAGTAATAAGCCTATGGAGACAGTCGGGAATGTTAATAACAATCACCATATATTCTGCGAAAATAGCAAAAAGTTACCTTTAGCATGTTAAATTCATAATACTGAAATCCTTTAAATGTCTCGGAGACGGCATTCATGGTTCGTGACGTTTTCTGCCAAAATGTCAGCAGACTGTTCTGATACGCTGCCAAAGCGTGCGAGTACATGTTACTCCGACTCGCAGCTAGCAGATCAACCTTTTGTAGGACGTCCAGCTTATATTTGTCAAAATTCTCCTTGGCCTTTCTCACTTGGTTTTGAACCTGGCAAGAAAAGAGTTACAGATTACGGATTCATAGCATATCAGCAAACAGAGCAACTCAAGATCATATTGTGGCCAAATATTGGTGCAAAATTGACAGGTTTTTATTCATCCAGCTTCATCTACATGACAGCTCAGTCGCTAGAGCGCCTCAATCTTATGATCCTAGGTTCAAGTTGTGCTCATGCCAAGCTCCTGCTATGAGAACAATTCCTTGCATTTACCACTCCACGGCAAGCTGTGGGCTTAAAACGCAGTTATATAGGTGGCATTGGCTCGGTGCCTGTTAGAACAATAAGCAATTGACCCCCTGTTTCGTTGTTTCAGATTTGAATGTCGGAGACGCACAAATCTAGATGTACACTAGTACCTTAGTTCCTAACTTAAATATACTTTAGCTCCACCGGCACATAGACACTATCTTGGCCCAGTTATTTCTGTATCTTACTTTACCTTTCGGAATTTCTCGAGCCGGTTATAAGCGTCAGGGTCGAGTTTCTCGGAGACGTCCTGCATCCAGAGCAGCGCCGCTCGATATTCCGTTCTCGCTTCCTCCATCTTGTCAACCGTTAGCATTGTGTCAGCAATCGCCCGCTGCCGAAATGTTTCCACTTCTTGATACAGACGATACAGAGGCTTTCGCAGCAAAATTCTAAAAATAATATATAATACACGCGTTTGAACATTACTGGACTGTCTCTCTTTTTTTTACTTTCGACTAGGGTATGATTTGCCTGCCTTCACCATTACTAGTCTCAAGTTTTAAAAAGGTACTTGTACCCCAGTTTGATTACTAGTAGTCTGAACAAATGTTTGTCAATAAAAACAACACTATTCAGTTAACACTGTTACGCTAAGTAAATGTGCAGCCCAGGGCAGATTATTTTCCATGTGAAACTGTGGTATATTCTTTATGAAGTTGCTGTGTATAGATGGGGCATGCAGTGTTAGTCTGACAAAATATTGTCTGGGTAGATAATCCTCTCCCATAAAGGTTGTATAGTCAAGTATTCTTTGTTCCACGTGGGACTGGCAAATTAGGGAATCCCCCATAGCCTGATGCCTGTTTTGGAGCCAAGAAGCTGAATTATGCCACTATTCCCTATTACATACACTACACAGAAATTTGGAACACCACCTCGCGTTCCACCCTCGATCTCACAGTCAACTATGTGAACTTGGTGTAAGCAGAAAGGGCGCTTATGGGAGAGGTAAAACTAAGACTCAGTAGACAAATTTTCACATCATGATACTAAAAACAAAGACACTCTACCTGTGCTGAGCGGTGAAAGCTTGAGATTTCCCCACGGCTATCATCATGCTGCCAGCGCGAGTGGCATCCTCATCGCCGTGCTGCTTTAAGAACTTCCCCATTGCGTTCTCCTCTCTTGCCAGAACTGAGCGTGTGAAAAAACAGTGGTGAACTTGATGATGTTGCTCTCTGCTGCATGACACATGTGATGTTTCCCAATAAGCACTTAGAATAAAAGCAAGACAGTCTGGCAGATAGTTGAATAACGGAAAAAAATCCATATACCTGGTAAGCTGTTTTATAAATACTCAAACTTCTATATTTACCTATCAGTCTTTTCTGATATTCATAAATCAGTTTGTGGAGATCAACACATGACATCTTGATTTGCTTGAAAAGCTACAAAATCAATTGCAACCAGATGGGACAGTGAATATTATGGACACCGCCCATTAGGAACAATTTCACCCCCATTTATATATTCAAATATGTCATTTTGAGAAAAGCAATTGCTCAAGCAAAGGCATGGTCGAGTGAGGCCCCATTCAACTGCATCTGGATAACGCACCACTCAAATGTTATCCAAGTATACTGACCGGTACCTATCTGCAGCACTGGCATTTCCATAAAAGGAATTGTCGTCGTTTTGACACACATTGACACACTTAGCTACCGCTTTTACAAGATCTCCTAGTTCCGGAACCGTAGGAGTTGTGTGAGGAGTTCACACTGATAGAGGAAGCCCGGGTAAACATGGCTTGAACCCTGGAGTTTTCTATCTTGTGCCAGGCAATCTTACAACTGAGCTAACCCGGCTAATCAAAAGACAGTCGAATAAAACACCGCTTCTGACAGCTCTTCCAAAACCTATTTCTATCAATACCCTGGCATGCTTGGTTCTACCAAAGTGAATCTCCGACCTCCAATTTGGCATCAAGTTGAGCGTCCGAAGCTACCACATGCTCATCCTCCCGCTTTCCCATGGTTTTGATAATCTGTTGTTTTGTCTTCCAATAAGCCTGCTTAATCTGCTGCAGCACCGGCTGGTCCTCCTTTTCTAGACAGTCCCCCATCAGGTGTCTGCTGTGCGTAGAATATCCCCTAAAACAAGATAGCGCAATGACTAAAGAGCTTCGTGCAAGATCAAGTTTACGAACTAACAACCTGGTCAAGTTGGTCTGTCACTAAGATCGCAGTCTCCTCTTATAATTTCTAGCATCTACCACTCCAGAATAAGCCTCAGTCTTAGAAGGTCCACGAAATGGGATGACCTAGCGCAAGAATTCAGTTAGATTGTAGATTAGAAACTCCAAAACAACAATAATAAACAATGGAATAAGTGAACAGGTAAAACCAACTGTTGGAAGATGGTGGTCGAAGAAACCTACTTTGATAAAAACCCGAGTAATCTGTTAGGGAGAAAAATCAAAAGCATTTTCCATTATTCTGAATGACCATCAAAACAAACTGTCTAGAGAAGGTCACCTTCGAAATTGTGTAATTCCAATCATACCATGTGGACAACAAAAAACAACTCTATAACTATAAGTATCTGTACCTATCCATGATGACTCAGTGCCTGCTTTACTCTGATGAGCAGATAGTCCGAACCTGAAAAGTAAGAGTCATGCTGTAGAGACGAGAGTAATTTATTTAGTAATACCACAAAAAGAATTGAATCTCAGCGACTGGTGATTAACTATGATTGTCATTAAGTGATTAACTGCGTCAGTGAGTGACGGGGACAAAAATCTGAACTGACTTTCCTCAGACATTACAACTACAAGTCACTTGATGATTTATCTAGTCAGTGTGACTGTGACTTCAAACCAGCCATTCACTTAGTCAGACTATCACTAGTAGTGTCATAGTCAAACTTAACAGTTTACTTCAGATGAGTGAGTGACTCAGTTAGTCATCGACTCATCGTCGAGTGACGAGCACTCCGGTAGATGTTCATGCATACGCACTACTGTCGCTGAGCGTGTATCAGTATGGACTATAAGTATAAGTATAACTATAATAAGTATAAGTATTAGTATAATTATAAATGATCACCCAACTCAGCGTGGCAGGCAGTGTCTGGCTGAGTGAGTGTCCTGGTACTTATTTACTACTAGTTAGTTCAATTATCAATACAATAGTATGGTACTAGTAAGTAAGTAATACTAGTAATACTACTTATTGGAGAATCACTCATTGATGATTGATCATTGAGTCATTCTCAAAGGTCAAACTCAGAGTCAATCAGAAAAAATGGCTTCGGACTTCGGAGTGAATTTATCATTCTGTGTGATATGCGTGTATTAGAAGGATCTATCGTGCCACAGTCGTGTACCTTCTTAAAAGTTAGGTGGCTTACCTTACACTCGATTTTTTTGGTGCTCAATACACCATTCTTATCTTTATTCCTGTCTCAATCTTTATAGAAAGTAACCACCAGATGTTGCCTGGATCATGTACAGCAACGTCAATCCCGAAATATAACAAGGTCAAAAACAGCGATTCGCGTATGATATAAGTATAACGGTTGGTTTCCGGGGCGGGACCAGCTCAGGGACTGGAACCAAAGAAACGCGATGAACATAAAGCTAGTAGTGGTGGCTGATGATTTTGGGTACTGTCCCAATCGTAACAGAGCAATCGTTGAACTGTTTCAGAAAGGAGCTATATCAGAAACTAGTCTTATGGTTAATGCTACCTACAGCGAACATGCAGCCCAGATGGGCGGAGAAAGCGGGATGCCAATGGGTCAGTGAGTAACCGTTCGGGTAGTGAGAAACTACGTACCCGTACCATGTACCCGGCACACTCGAAACTATGTACCCCGTACTCTCTCGAAACCAGGTACCCATTCGATATGAATATGATACATCTCGCACCCTCAAAGCTATGTAAAGTCCTAACATGACTGTGCATTACAAATTACAGCCCAGCCTTTCCCAGAATTTTCCAATCTATGTTTGAAGGACTACATCTAAACATCAGTGAAGGACGACCAATTGATGATCAGTGTGTCACGTTGTTGAATGATCAAGATGTGTTTCATGGCAAGATGGGCATTCGCTTGATGCTGGCTGAAAATAAGGTGGCTGCTGAAGATGTAGGTACCGCACCGTGTTTGCGTTTTCATATCGGTAGTTCTGGTCTGTCCATAGTTATGGCTACAATCACATAAAGGTTTGGATTTCAAGGCATGCAAATACATGTGCAAGAAGGAGCTCCCCCAAATGAAAAGTATGGCATGGTTATATCGACCAACATGGACTGACTCAAGATGTATGTTGGTATTACTTCGGGCCAAGTATGGATAGGTAATTGTATACACCGCGGACTATATTTCAGAACAGTGGTGGCCAGGGCATTTTTGAAGAAATAGTTAAGGTGCCTCTGTTTTTGGGAGTCAGCAATTAAACCC
>Ga0224511_10002975_pt1 | contig 11871 bp, 5 predicted proteins | sample SF_May12_sed_USG_2_FD_169988 | JGI IMG/M metagenome (GOLD analysis project Ga0224511, IMG submission 169988) | Sediment microbial communities from San Francisco Bay, California, United States - SF_May12_sed_USGS_8_1 | ecosystem: Environmental > Aquatic > Marine > Sediment | place: USA... | reverse complement strand
AGACATATGTAAAGGGAAGTAATCCAATATTACTGTATGACTATTGTGTGGATACAAGAGTTATGTTTCTTATTAAACAGATATCATCACACTTCGTAATCGGTTTAACATTATAGCTTAACTAATCGCATGCTCCATAGTACCTGACGTCGCCGAAATAGCACACTTGCAAACGTGCGTTAACGTTAAGCAACGTTGGAAGCTGACGTCCGTTACGTTAGATCGGCACATTTGAGAGCGATCATAGGCGCTGCTCTGGATGCGCAAAAGCTCGTGATAACTTGTTAATATGGTGTTCTTATTTTAATTTAGTGTACGTGACAAGCCACGCTGACGTCAAAGCCGTTACGTGCTAGCGGTCGGGTGGGCGGGCGTTTGGGTCCACAGGTTTCACTGCTTAAATATGGTTAAAATGTAAGATGTAAACAATTCTGACCTAGAAGATACAGGTGTAGCATCTTTAATGGAAAACATTGTAAGCGAAAATGCGTAAACTACTTTTAGTAGCAAAATAATTGAACGTATGCGTGCAATAGGTACATTTTGTTCAGTAAACGAAACTTTTTCAACCGACATTATTGCCCGTGGTAGCTTTAAACATTATAAACGATGAGGATAAAATTGAAACACATTCAAAAATAATTTACAAATATTTCCTTTTATAGATTTCAAAAAAATACTTGGCTTGATTGAAACCTATCTACTTTTTCCCCGCTAAAATTCAGATTTGTTCCAACTTGCCATGCGTAACCAAGACATATGCATTGTTTCCTAACGTGATGCATTAACGCTATGATTATTTATTTTCATTTCAATGAAAGTACGCATTTATTGCTTGTTCAGTGTGTGTTTTATAAACTTATGTTTTGTCATCAGGGCTATTTAAATACGCATCATGACTGTATAAAACTTTGTAACAAATGAAGATTCATCATAGATTCATCAGTGCTGCATTAGCCTTATAATAACCTATTGAATAACAGCTTTATACGGTGGGTGTTGAATAAAGCTCGTATGCTTCAGTCATTTAAATGCCTTTCCACAGTTACCGAGGTCAGATAGCTTTATTGGTACGGTTTTACCGTATTTAGAAGTAAAACTCAATACACAATTGTAAATTTGATATATAATACGATACTTTTGTACAATGTAATAATTTTTAGAATGGTCTACATTGGTCTAAAATAAAGAGAGCCAAAACCAGAATATCAGAATATGTTTACATTAGACTGTGTTTATAAGTGTTCGTGTTCGCTAAGAACTATTAATATTGTATTTGATAGGAAATGTCCATAAAAAGCTAGGAAGTGTATGCATAAATGGTATTGTTTGCAGAACAATCTATGAGGTGTGTGAATGTAGAAACTGATTTTGTAATATTATAATTACGTTAACATAAAAATACACACGCATTTATTTTAATACATTCTTTGTAATTGCTTTGAAACAGACCTAACTAACGATGGTATCGCATTAAAAAGATATTCCATACGTATTGGGTTTAAAGAATATGAAATGACCAACGTTTAAAAGTTAATTATAAATACTTTTTTTAAATGTTCAATGTGCGCCTCAAACTGTTCTAACTAAATGATAGAACATTTGAAAGAGATATTTGCATGAAACTTCTATTTCACACATCTTATTGAGCTGCAGCAGTGCACTGCTTTTTGTTTAACAGTTAAGCTTTAATTTTCCTAATACTTTTGGGATACTTGTTCTCTATTATCTAAATTTGACTGTTCAAAAGATGGACCGACAATTGAGACAAGAGATGTTCAACTCACAGAAACACATTCGGGATTGCTAAACTGCACTGTGTCCAGCAAACCCGCGTCCGTTATCACATGGAGGCATGACGGCAGCGCGGAGGATATAACAGAAGGATTGGTCAAGGGAGAAAACTCTTTATCGCTCCACTTTACTGCTGTGACAAGAGAAGACGCGGGTCGGTATCAGTGTTCGGCCGACAGCGGCATCGGAGATCCCGTCACCAAAGATGCTAACTTAGTTGTTCTTTGTAAGTGTTTGTTATAACATTTTTTCGGCTTCTTTTGAGTGACCCAATGTGTGACACATTTGCTGTATAACGCGCCGCGAAATGCAAACATTCATAGCGTATCCTAATATACTTGATTAAAATGCCAAAATATGAAACGAAAAATATACGTCCGCACACAAAATACGAGTATAGTACCGCACAAGAAATAATTAGAACACTGCGACTTTGTGTATATGTATCGGTCAACCAAATGTTTTCATGCGTTATTTGACCGGAAATAGGTTTTATCAGCAGCGCTTTTAAAATTAAGCACCAAACACTACATACTTGAATAAAACTAATAATAATAATATGTATCTAATTTTATTTACAATTTGTGCTTTTTGTGGGCATTTAACCAGATTTTTATTCATATTAAATACGTATCACTATTTCTTTTCATAAAGACAGACCTGACGTCGCAGTAAGTGTAACAAACACTACAACCACAAACGGAACCACGGATGTGCGATGTGAAGCTCAGGGCGTGCCGAATAGGTACACCTACATCACATGGGAGCACACATGGCCGGGACACGCGTTAGTTCTTAAGTCATACCCGGGTTCAGAGGTTCTCCATTTGAACAATATGACGTATGAATACAGCGGCATCTACACGTGCAGGGTGAAAAACGGTGTGGGGGTCAGTCGGAACCCAGGGGCCGGGGCGGGAAAAGCGTACCTATTGGTTGAAGGTAACCTTTTCAAATACAATGTTTTCCTACATAAACAGTATTATTATATTATACAGTTGTATTGTAGTTGCCCTTTTTTTGGACGCGTTATATATTTCGTGTGTTTCGAGTAATGCAATATAGATAATCAACAAACAAACAACCGCTTGTCGTTAAACTGTATGACATTGACGACAACACGCACATATCAACATACTTCATTCAAAATAAAGAGGAAATTAACAAGCAGAATGATTGTGAGATTTGTTGTGTGATTTATTCACATGCGTATGTAGGTATATAACGATTTATCGTAAACGACGTTGAAATGGAAAACGTAAGGGCGTTAAAAACAAGAATTTAATGAACACTAGAAACTTTGACCACATTGGCTAACTAGTAAATACAAAATAATAAACGTTTCTGTTTAAATCGTGCATCGCGCCGACTGAAAATCCGACAGATCTTCCGACAGACCGACACAGTAATATTCCATGTTACGTTTAATGAAGCGATGTAAATACTTTGGCGTTTTAGAAATAATAAACCACCCGCCTGGATGTCATGTCGTTATCGTAATGTTTCCGTTAGAGATTAACTAGAGTTATTTTTCGAAGAAAAACATAGTATTTATAGAATAAACCAAAAGCAAACACCTCTCAGTAATATATCAACAAATAATTTTATTCATTTTCAATCTTTATTTCGTATCGAGTTGATAACTGTTATTAAATATGGTAGGTCTGTATTTGGATACCCGTATAATCCGTTTTTGCAATATGTTAAGTATACTAAAGGAATTAACTTTGCTAAACGAATTACAAATAATGTGTTTTTGACAAAAAACAAAAAATAAAACCACAACAACAACGCAACAGAAAAAAACACACAAAAATTCTTGCCAGAGTCGGGACCTCTCGCACCCCAATCGGATGTGTTACCTCAGTACCACCGAGTCAACTGAAAATATCGATCGTTGACAAGCTATGTAACTACTTTTGCGCAATAAATCGAAACGTAAATAAACAATGACGAATTTGCGGGCCACACATTTCCAACATATTCATTGTTTGTGTTATTCAAACATGCATGGATCACTACATTTGGCAGTTTAGCATATTTACGGAAGTATGTTTCCCTGTCTAAATATTATTAGAATGTAATATGTGAACAATTCTGACCTAATGATACAGGCATAGCAGCTTTAAGAATATATATGGCAAACACGTTGTAAAATAAATGATAGTAACTGTTTGCGTACGATTTAATGTTATATAATTTTATATTTTTTTTAATAACATCTTTATTATATTTGTTTCAGCCCCACCAGTTCTTCTCGATGGCGACCGTAAGGTGGCCGCGCGACTCGGACACTTGACTTCATTCTCACAGAAGATATACTCCGTGTCTCCCGTAAACGTAACTCTTGAGCGCCAACCGACTTCCTTACTGAACACCAGTATCCACTTGAATACAACCGATGTCAAACAGACTCGTGTGGCGCTCAAAGTCTTCGATTCAGTTGTAGAAGCGGACGGCGTCACGGTGGTCGTATCGTTTAAAATAAATTCCCAGGAAGAGTTTGGAGAATACCAGCTCGTCATATCAAACAATGTAGAGCCGGCTGCCAGACGCGCTATTGCAATCATTTCAGCAGGTACTGTCTCTGTTAACACATATACTATAATTGCACTCATGTAAGAGTCATTTAGTCGTTTGCGGCCTTCGTGTTTAAATTACTACGCGACTGAACTCGCAACCATGCTCTAACTGAAGATATAGCACGCACACTCAAAATATATTTCTTAATAAAAACACTCAGGCAGAACAGAGGTAAGTTCAAACGTGCCTCAGTTTTATATTGATGTCAACAGGTTTTTCTTCGTTAAAATGTGATATTATTAATGCTTTTATCTTTCAACTATAGAATTTTGTTTTAAATACAAGTAACCTTTATGTGCTTAAATTAAATTGAACGGAAATATTGTTACTCCTTACTCCCTCCTTTTAATGAGAATAGACTGAACATTCTCAATCTTGTTTACAAAATCAAATTGTGAAAAACGGTATGGTGCATCTTCTCAAAATGGCATATACATGTATTTCTGTAAAAATGGATTAAAAACAATTTGATAAAATATAACAATAAATGATAGACTACGCGCATTGAAAACGTCACTGTGTGGAAACTACCGGACAATAAAGTTGCTTAAGAAAGAAACCATTGGTAATGATTTAGGTCTTTAAATATGTTCGTAATGTAACGTCGTTTGTGTTATAGTTTGTCCTAATTGTATTACGAACATATTAATTAATTGTCTGAGTTAGCCATTAAACATTGATGATCCCTATCAATTTAGAAGTTAGAAGGTCACAGTGATCTTGAACATAAAATCCTTGTCCGCTCAATAAAATAAAACCTATTTAACTTGAGGACCCCATAAATGATGTCTAAGTTGGTCATGACCCATAGATGATCCCTTTTGATTTTAGGGTCAGTGGGTCAAAGGTTAAGGCCACAGTGAACTGGAACATAAAATCCCATTCCGATCATTAACTTAAAACCAATTAAGTATAGGGATACCATAATTGGTGTCTTAGTTGGCCATGGTTTAGCGATTATCCCTGTTGAAGGCTCATCCTTCGGGCGTATTATGCTTCGACACGCGGAGCTCTAGAAGCGAATTTAGAAGCGTGAGTGTTCGCGCTTGAACTTCATACGTCATTTCTGTTATACTTGTACCAATCAAAATTAAAACATTGGATTAATTAAAAAAAATAACACATTGTTGTTAAAATTAGATACCTCTAAAAACAATCTTAAACAGTTAAATAAAAGGTTACGCACTGTAACACCCCATTACTGTCGCGTCGCTAAACGCTCGTCGGCAAGCATTTGTCCGTAAGCATTTTCTAGTGCGTTTTCCTTCCATTTTTACAAGGTTTCACCTGCCCATCTATCTAAACGGCATGCATTTATTAAGGTTCCTTAAGTTTAAGGAACTATATAATGATGTGCTTTAATGAAGATTCGTATGTGTAGGTTTGTTTATCCTTGTGCAAAACATATACTATAATGTCTCAAGGGTGCTGAAAATGAGCGGTGGTTTTGTTGACAATGATCTAAAACTTTTTGTCCGCTATTTATCATACCCATTGCATCAGCATTCGGGACATTTCAAATCGGCACAATATCACACACTCGGCATCGCACTCGAGTCTAAGGGAAGATATACGGGCCGATAAAATAACGCCATAGTTTGTTTAAACCGTCGTCCCCTCATTAGAAAGAATATACTATATTGATATAAAATGTAAAGAAAATAATATTTTTTCCAGATATAATTATTATGCTATGGTCACATATGAAACTGACACCTTACGATTTCGGCGATTTACAACTCACCTTCAATTTGAAATCCGCCCGGGCACTGGACAAAAAAAACCAGTGTTTCAGTGTGTGGTCACATTTCGTACGGGCGCCGGTTTGCATTTGTGTATGATAACATCGGCCGATGTCCGACCGGGCACCGTACGACAAGACTGCAAAAAACATTCAAAAGCAAATAAAATTACACGTCGAATCTCAACCGTCGGCAGTTCGACTCATATCATCGCCAGGTGCCCGGACGGTCATCGTTTGGTGACCAGACCGTCAATCTTTGGTGCACGGACGTTTATTGTTCGGTGCTCGGAAGGGCATCGGCCGATAGGTTTAGATTTTTTTCGAAGTCTCCTAATAGGATGTTTCACACACCGGAAGGCGGACTTTAAAAAAACGCGTAATAATTGTGCGGACCGTGACGTATGTTCTTTAGAATTATAAACATGTAAACATGTCAATATATGGCAACGCAAACGCTTTATATTTTCCTGTAATTTACATCCGTGTTTGTATTCTCTCGACAAACGGCAATATAAATGTTTAGTTTATTCGATGGAATATATTCGGTTTCATTCATGACTTGGGCTGACTGACATTTATTAATACGCTGAAATGAGGTATTCGCTATATATAATTGTCATTCGATTCTTTATTTTCACTTTTTCCTTTGTAAACGCTTGACGTCTAAACTTTGCTACAAACATGTTTGTATGAAAAACAAACCATACATGTAACATATGACGTTGACCATCTTAAATTTTCAGATGTGTCTAATCCAAAATAATGCTGATTGCTCAAATATTTTACAGACATTTTTCTTGTTCCTGGACTAATCAGCGGAAGCGTTATTGTGTTCGTCATCGTCTTTGCTGTTGTATCAGTTGCTCTTCTGAGGTAGGTTTCGTGGAATTAATATACTATTGTATGTAAATAATATTAATATTCAAATAGATCTATGTGTGTATTTCAATAATAACGTTGTATTGATTAATATATTAAACATTGTGCTAGATTACAAGTGTTTGTTATAATTACATTAACCGATGTAAATTCTGTAAAGGAGGAGGCTAATGACACCAGCATCTGAGACACCAGCGGCAGCTGTGGAAATGACTGAAGTTAGTCCTGGACCTTCTGACCCCGTGGTATACAGGGGTTTGGCCAAATGCCCGGCAGGCCCAGAACATCCATACAAATCGATCCACATCTACACCGAAATCAAATGAAAGAGTGTTCAAGTAAACGACGGGCGGGATACATGAAATGACCATTCATATCATTCGTTCCATTCTGTGCTGGCTATATTACGTTATTAATATATCGCTCAATATGCCCAGAGGGAACACTACACGTCTTTAAATAATTTACTTTTACTGTTACACATCTTACTACGTTTGTCGAGAATCAGGATGTGTGAAATATATTTGTAGCCTTTTGGATATTAATACAAAAAGTGTTGGGTTTTTTCAAAATGCCCTTTGCGTCTTGGTTTTCTAAGTGTTTTTGTGTTCTGTGTGATGGTTTTTGTACGGGTCATTTTGTCATGGTGCCCTTAAACTTGACATATCTACATTGTTTACCACATTTTTTCCTTTAAACATCTCTTCAATTATATTAATGCGTACTTGTGTGTTAATAACACTGTTATAGATTTAATTTTTACCTGTTCTTAAAGATGTTATGCCTATATATTTTAGGTCAGAATTGTTTACATCTTCCATTTTACATCTTACATTTTAACCATATTTAATCAGTGAAACATACTCCAGTAAATATAAGAAACTGCCTATGCAGGCATGCATGTAGAAATATTGTTGAAAATGTGTGGCCAGCAAATTTTGCTTTGTTTATTTACGTTTCGACCCAATTGCGTCGAAACAGTAAAATAGCTTGACTACAATTTAATATTTTCAGTTGCATCCGCTTGGGTGCTAGAGTTCCATTCCCGGCTCCGGCAGGGGTTTTTGTGTTCGATTTTTTTGCTTTGTTGTTGTTGCGTTTTTACTTTTTGTCCAAAAACATATTATTTGTCACGGATTTTTTTGCAATCCCTTTGCAATGTTAATTTATTTAACATATTGCATGATTTGTGACCGACTATAAGGGTAGAAAGATACAGACCTAGCATCTTTACGACTACCATGAACTCTTTATTAAATGTCCTAAATATTTAGAAACCCCTTGTTTCGAACGGCGGACGATTTTGTTTTAGTAAACACAATGACCCATAGCCCTCGTCACCGCCTTTGCTGCAATATGCCCTCGGGACAGATTTTCACAACCACACCAGGAAACATGAAATATGCTTATAATCCAATTCTATATCGCAACTTGTTCCTGAACATATTTCATTTTAACCATGTTTAACATTAACTTCATGAACTTGAGAGAAACACATGTTTTAAAAGTACACCTTTTCGTTAAATTTAACAAGCATTTGCCGTAATAAAAAGGTTTTGTTATAATACAATGTAAATATAAAAAACCATTTAACGTTTCAGTGTGTTTGTATATATCATTATTAGTTTTTAATATATAACACATGGCTTTGTGTGCACTAAAATCATTTACCGATTTAAAAAAAAAAAAAAAAAAAAGTGTCTCAGCCACAGTTATTTGTATTTTTTGGATGTTGTAGCGTATGTGTTTCTTTTATTTTATGTCTGTCATTACTATAACGCGTATGCATAATTGAATTAATGTTTTTTAGAAATTTGATTCATATATGTCTTATTAAACACTGGGTGAATTTTGTCTAAAACAACTGTTGCGTGCGAGATTTTGGGCACACAGTTTTTTATGTTTCGAAATTTAATAGATTCTACTTAGAAACATATATTTAAAACATAAATTTAATTGATTCTTTCAATTATAAATATACAAGAAAAATGAAATGTACACAAGCATTTCGGGTCGGAACCAGGGATTGAACCTGCATCTTAGACAAAAAAATACGAGCACTTAACCATAGATCCACACTGGACTGGAGGTGAAAGTAAACCTTATATGTAGATAATTTTTGAATGGCTTATGATGTTATCCAATTAAAAAGGTTGATTTAATGAAATCTATTGATGGAATACTGATTACATACAACAATAAAATGTGATTTTGTTATGACTATTACTAAGTTTATTTGCAAAATTGCAAAGATCTGTGTATAAACAGTGCATTTCTGCAAGTAGGTAAAACATTTTCTTAATGTTCTTTAAATGGATAACATCGCAGGCTACACCATTAAGCTGTTTTATGGGTTTGTTGGTGACTTCAATATGAGATATTGTCATGTGTTGCGTGCAATAATGCACCTATTGTTGGATGTACAAGTGTATGAGTGGTGACATTAAGCCTTAAATATTTGCGTATGGTGTAACAATGGGTAGAGAAAGCCTATTTTACTTCTAAGTGTCATGCTGGTATTTTGTGTTGACAACAGAAAAATCTGTTTAACTTTAAGTCTTACTCGTAAATAAAATATTTCATAACTTTGATTTTGTTAATCCTATTTTGTAAATAAATAATAGTACATTTCTGTCTTTATTAAATACACGTACACGACTCAATCATTTAATGGCCGCCAGTATATGTTCGGATGTACAGGATTGTCCAGGACATAATTCTGAAACTACAAGAGATATCAACTTCAAAATTTGTATACAGATCTTTTTTATTTATAGTTTCTTAAATGATTTCTCCAAGAAATGTTGAGTTCCGCTTTTCATTAGGGGTTTAAAAAAAAGCTTAAAAAACACCTTAACATAAGTTACATAAACTTAAATAAAAATGAAGTAATTTTACTGTCACAACAGGCAATATTTGCTTATTTAGGTCCATGAAATCAAATAATGTAGCACATATCTCCTCGTGTGAGCATGTATCGTTTATGTATTGACTTGTATATTGAAACTTAGACCATTGAAAAAGTGCGGAATACAGTCTATACTCGATTTTGAAACTGAATGAAATTAAGATTTTGACTTTTGAGTAATAGTTATAAGAATTTACATGGAAAGATAATCACTGGAATTTAAAAAGTAATCTTTCTACGAATACACCTAAAACTTCAGTAGTACTGCGCATGCGAGTAAGTCAAAACAGGTATTCTGAGCATTCAGAAACAAGTTTTTGTCTGTTTTGCTTAATTATACATAATATAATAAGGAAAAGAGAAAAAACATTACCTTTAAAACAAAATTAATCACCGGTTTCAAACTAGTCTGCACAGGGGTATTCAATGTCAAATTGGTAATAACCGTCGCAGTTATCATAAAACTTGCATCCCCCTCGTGAAAATAGTGTTTTCTGGAATCTCTTAGTGACATGAAATGAGACCTTACGCAAAATTCAACACATATACTCTATACAGACTGTCTAGTGTGGCTTGCTTATTCCTACTATTTGGACTTGAGTATACAAAGCTGGCAATTCTGTAAATTGTACGTGAATCTATTTAAACTTAATATAAGTGCTTGAACTTTCGAGTTTATAGTTCATTTTTTTCATATTTCTTTTATAAATTTCGTAATGCATTTCTTAACTGCGTGTGAGTTTACGCGAGGTAATTAGGTATAGTGTGTGCTGCATTTATAACTTACTCAAACACAAATAAATGCACAATGGACTACAAATGTATTTGCATTTTATTATTGCAGTATAATTGTAATTCAAATATAACACAGATTGTACGTAAATCAATAGAGCTAATCGATCGATTTTTTACATTAACAAAATGTCTTTTAACTGGTATGATGATAATCAGTTATTATAGCAAGCAAAAGACAGTTAAAGTATTAAGAATGTTGTATAGTTTTAGGAATGTATCTTTGATATGCTGTCTTTCCGTGTTTGTTTTCGAGTTCGAAAGATAAATTGCTGTTATTGGAGCGAATAAATATGAGGAACAAGGTTCACATTAATCGTATACATTCATTGACATGAAAACCTAGTTTATACTTTACCAAGATTAATAACAGAAATTCAATTCGTAAACAATAGTTTACTTATACTTGATATATACATTTGTATATGTTTATATTGACACATTTTTTGGGGGGGGTTGTATTACAATTCTACAGCTTCGGAGGATTATCTTGAGATGTATCAACATGTATCAGTAAATAATGTATTTTTTACAGACCGACTATGCAATCAGACTACTAGATATGGATCCAATACTAAATATGCAGAATCCCACACATGGAAACCTCTACAATAAGCATTAAAGTTAGGGGTTTAGGTCAGAAACAAAAACGTTAAAAAGGTATTTCAATAGTAAAAAGAAAACAAGAGTACAATAAATATGTTACGACAGACACACTTAACCAAAAATGATATAGATCAATGGAAAACGGACTGGCAGAGAGATATTATATTTAGTGGATCTCAATCAAGAAGTAAAGGAATTTGTATTTTATTTAACCTAATACATTAAATTAAAGTAGAAAACGTAAACGAAATTGTAAATGGAAGAACAATCACTTGTAAAGCTCTTATTGAGAATAATCGTTTTACCCTCAGAATTTGTTATGGACCAAATAAAGACAATGATAATATATATGATGCATGTTATTTTGATGATGAGTGCAAAAAGTTGAAACATGACTATTATGATAATTTGAATATGTATAGAAATAATCCATGTGAGGCAACTAGAGATGATATGGTGCATGCTAGAAGCAATTATAAAAATACTTTAAGAAAAAAGAAATATATTTATGATAGTAGCCAATCACATAAACTTGACACTGCCAGATTTTATAATGCTAAACAAT
>Ga0224511_10002974_pt1 | contig 11872 bp, 8 predicted proteins | sample SF_May12_sed_USG_2_FD_169988 | JGI IMG/M metagenome (GOLD analysis project Ga0224511, IMG submission 169988) | Sediment microbial communities from San Francisco Bay, California, United States - SF_May12_sed_USGS_8_1 | ecosystem: Environmental > Aquatic > Marine > Sediment | place: USA... | reverse complement strand
AAACATAAACGTCAATGCTTTTGCATGTTAACATTTTAAGATCAATTCTAAGTGAAATTATGTCTAACCGCCTTAAATTATTCAGTTTTATTGCATATTTGAACCTTTCATGCATTTACGTTTTTTTTTCTAAACGAGTATACGCTCGAACATATGTGCGTATGTCTGGACACGCGCTTGTATATCCACATCAAATTGAAGTGAAGTGTTTGCAAAGCCAAAGATGTGTGGTGTTTTTTATTATTAATTATAGTATTTTAAATTAAAATGTCGTATATAATTTTAAAAAAATGGAAAAGCCATTGACAAAATGTCGTATATTTATATCCTGTAAAATTTGAAAAAGTGTCCATACGAGGTTTTGATATAAGCCGACGTTATGTTGTTAAAGCCACCAGAACACTGTTTGGGCAAAAAAGAAGAAAAATTCTAAAGTATCCCAAAATATCTAATTACTGCTTGATCATGCATACTTCTAAGGTACCATGTGATAGTTTTGACGAAAATTGTGCACACACCAGGACATTTTCCAATACACTATTCTACACGAGGGAAAGTCATTTTCTTGTCCATGAGAGAGAAGAAGGGGTAACTTCAGTTTTCCTGCTTTTTTTACATATTTTTAATGTTGAAATCATAAATATATTTAAGAAGCAGCTATTCAACATGACGAATCATGGACAAATCCCCTCCCGTTTTTTCCCACCATGGACATATCCCCTCCTGTAGTTTTGCCACCCGGACATATCCCATCCCGTCTGTACATTGTACATGTGTCCTATTTATTACGAAAATAAAGTTAAAATTAATGATTACGCCATATGTTTATTTGTCGTATATTTCCTTTTTGAGTGTCAAAATGTGAGAAACATAGTACTAAACAGTACACGGAACGAATGCAAAGAAACACATAGCAGAATCATTTATTTGAACTTCATTTTCGTAACACATATGACTACGGGAGGGGATATGTCCGTACACCCAACATGAAATTTCTTGACTGAGACTCATTTCTGATTATATTTTTAGATAAGTACTTTCCAACCCAATTTTCTGTGCTCTAGTCCCTTTAAAGTTAGGACAGATACTTATGTTACCCTAGCCTGGGGGATGTCGCCGGCGTGGTCGCTAGTGCTGCTATCCGTGGTAGTGGCGGTGTCCGCCTACCATTATTATGAACCACCGTCGGACACGGGACAGCCGTCCATGTCACCAACTGGTTACCCGTATGAGACGTACGCCCCCTACCAGAAACCACCGCCACCCAAGAACTACATGCCATACCAGAAGAAATACGCACCACCACCTAAGAAAAAGATGTCATACCAGAAAAAGGTGAAGCGGCCGCCGCCGAAAAAGATGCCCCCGAATTACTGGAACCCCAAGTTCCCCGTGTACCCGCCAATACCGCCAGTGGAACCGCCCGTGCAGCCGCCACAAGGTGAGTGGATTGGATTTTTACCACATTCAATTTAATTTAACTAAATTCAACTAATTTTAAATCTTTTCAAAAGTTTCGATTTTTTACATGACTGTAGTCTATTAATTAGTTAATTTACTAAGTAAAAGCGTTATTATATCAAACTTTAATATATTTTGAGAATAATGAATATCTAAATCATATATAGTAAACTATGCGTTAGAGCAACATTGATAATATTATAAATGAGTCCCGTGGGCTGGAACTGAAACATTTTAGCGGGCGTTACTTGACCATGAAAGTTAAATCTATGATTGACACTAAGCAAAAACAGTGCAGCATTGAGGTTTCCACATCTGTTGGATAACCTGAACAAGCAATGTGTGCACTTGTTCCTGTATGCGTTAATGACAGCATTTAAAACTCATAGTGCAGTCGATATAGCTATTAGAAATAAATCAGAAAATAGCAAAAAAAGAGTAGTATGTGAAATACAGTAAAATCTGCTTATAAGGAACTCATCGGGACCTTACAAATACGTTCCTTATAACCGGAGTTCCTTATAAACGTATAGTGAACTAATTCCTTGTAAAGATATGAGAATAGAAGTCAGTTCATTATAACCAGAAGTTCCTTATAAGCGGGTTCCTTTTGAACGGACTTTACTGCAAAATATAAATCAAATCTGTCACTCAGTGCGGAACACCTCTGTACGATCTATATTAGTTCTTTGTCTTGTTGGTTTCTGATTCTGTATGTACATATAACACTTTGTTTTGTTTCTACTGATCTTGCAGCCTGCTTGGGCAAGTTTTTGTGCTCGGACGCGAACGTGAACGAGAACGTGTACGACAACTACGTGATAGAGTGCGTGAGCAAGGAGCGTCTGTGTGACGGCGTCGAGGACTGCTCCAACGGCGAGGATGAAAAAGATTGCCGTATGTAAAACCATGTCTATCCGGTCACTAGCCCAGTTTGCTGCCTGATAAAGGGAGGTCTGATAAATTATTTTATCTCAGTCAGTAGACCACGTGACCTCAAGTGGGACTTCTTTTTTGTGAGCAACAGTTTTTAAAAGAATTTGAGCCTGTTAGATTGACTGCTTTTGTATTTTGTATGTCACGAAATATCTGAAACTGGCCGTTTGGATCATTACACTTATTAATACATGATGGCGTTCAATTGTTACAGTATATTTTAGTTTTATTAACTATTTATGAAATGCTCCAGTAACGACGAAATACCAAACCATTTCTTGAAAACACGTTAAACACAGTTACGGAGTGTATTATAGCTATTGCCACTCTATATGTACGCGTAAAACAAAAATAATATATTTAGTAAATCTTGTACCTTTAGAGAGTTTACTTTCGTTTAGCCAGTTTTTCTGATTTTAACCAAAACTACCGGTACTCTCGGAAATTGTGTGTCTAACGCATCTATTAAAATTGTTTAGAAATGATTAAATGAAACCATGAGGGAATGTATACGAGGGTTGTATGATAAATTTATGGACTTTTGTTGCCATCTTGTTGCTTACTGATGTTCATGAAGTTTACATAAATATATAATTAATATGTGTTAAACATAAAAGTAATATCTTACTGAATACATCTTTGTTCTTGCCACTTAGAGGTGGCCATTTTGCAACCATGGAAACAGTTACCTGAACACTTTGACTTTTAAACTCGTATTTGACAAACATGGATTGACCGTTTTCAGCGCCCGACTGTGTGGCCCAGGGGAAGCTGCCGTGCGGGGACAGACGCACGTGCGGCGTGCCGTGTGACGGGGTGGCCAACTGTGCCACCATGGAGGACGAGCGCTTCTGTGGTACGTGCCTGTGTTGTCTTTGCGTCATTGATGTATCCACAACTCATTAGTCGGAGCTTATGATTTGACGTTTTGTTCAGCAAAAATTACTCAACGTCATATCGCACACCGTTATTTTGGCCAATCAGACGACTGTATATGTTGTATTTTGTTGACTACGCTCACATGCAATGTTGGACGTAACGTGCATTTCCGCATTTGTCGGAGCATCCGACGTCAATTCAAGAGTTCTATCGATATGTTTATTGCTAGTATTATCAAGCGTTCTATCGATATTGCTAGTATAACTTACAGTTTTAATGTCTGGTGTTTCTGTACGATATTCTTGACACATTCTTGATTTTTTGTCTTGTAATTGTATCATGTGTTGTCCTTGTCGTAACTTAAATATTAGTAATAACGTTTTCTCTTTGTGATTTTGTTCTGACGGCAGATCCGGCCTGCAAGTGCGGCACGGGCCGATACCTGTGCAAAGACGGAGTGACATGTGTGGACGGTGACCGGATGTGTGACGGGCGGCGCGATTGCCCCGGAAATGACGACGAGTCCTCTTGTCCAAAATGTAAGTACCAATATTGACGTCAAACGCACGTTAAGGTAGATTCGATATTTAATTGATATAAGAAGGGGTCAAATTAATGCATACAGACCATTGAGACATGTACAAATAAAAAATAAGAAAGAATACATTTCAAATGTGGAAAACAGTTTGTTACAGATAAAAGAAAGTGGTTCGTCAATTTATGGTGAATTGTGTAGACTCTTTAATGACTTTTCGCTATTTTTAAATATTGGTGTAAACAAAATTCTGATAACACAATTTTTTTGTTTCATTGTACTATAATTTTGTTGATTATTGTAATAAAAGTAAACCTTACTGGATTTGAAGTGTAAAACAATTGCAGTATGATACCGGTTTTACTGATGTTTGGTAACATCCTAGAACTTCCAAGAGTATTTAAACAACGATTAATTTACCACTTTATACAGACAAAGCACTTCAAAAGGCAAATCTTTCAATACTCCATTAATTTCTCCATGTTTTGGACATCCTATGTTTTTGGTCACTGTGTTTTCGGACACTCCTTGTTTTGTTGACAGATCCGCTCTACTATCTATTTCTCGAATCTGTTATTCTTCTGTGCTGTTCTTCCTTGTTGTTATCCCCCGTATTTTTCTTGTAGCGCCCACGTGTCCGTGCACGGATGGCAAGTACCGGTGTCGGGGCGATGACACGTGTCTGTCAGCTGACCGGATGTGTGACGGCATCTTTGACTGCCCGGACAAGGACGACGAAACAACGTGCTGTATGTTCACACATTTCACATCCATATATTACTTTGTTATTATCAGCATATTGTTCTTTAACGTTGAACCGTAAAACCATCCTAAATCAGCAGTTTTTTGTCACGCGCCATGCAGTTTTGTCACGTGTCATGTTTTTGTAGCGTTAGGCAGGTTTTTGCCACGTGTCATGTTGTGTTGTCACGTGCCATGTTGTGTTGTCACGTGTCATACTGTGTTGTAGCGCTAGGCTGCAGCTGCGGACCGGGTCTCTACACGTGCCTGGGCGGCCAGAAGTGTCTTCCGTTGGAAAAACTCTGCGAGGTACACACATGTTGTGGTTAACCCAAATGACGTTAAGTTCGGTTTAATTGGATTTAACAACATGTCAGTTAATTAGGTTTTGTTTATATGACTTGCATTACAAATACATATTGGCGATGTTCTTCTTTATTTAGAGATTTATTCTGGGTTTTATGACTTTGCTTAATGTTTTAATGACTTATCAATTCGGTTGGTTTGTTCATGTGCTGTTTATTTCTAGCATCTATTGTTTCTATGACGTCATCACGTCACGTGTATATATCTTCTATGGTCTACGGTTACTATGACAACCTTCTCCTCCAGGAATGCGGGAGCAACCAGTTTAAGGACTGCGAGTTCGGGGACGACGAGGGTGGTGGCTGTGAACCCTACCCGTCCACCCGGGACTGTATAGACGAGGACGCGCCCTCAGCCTAGTTCAGCCTACCCGTCCACCCGGTTCTGAGAAGACGAGAACGCGCCCTCAGCCTAGTTCAGCATGTCACCTTTCCCCGTACAACCTACGAGTTACCGCCAATAAGCGAACGGATCGTTTTCTTCAAAATTATATATTTTAAGTGAAGATACACATTTACATTAGATGTTTTGTTTAATTGTCCCAGGACCCCACTCTTTTCGATTTCAGGGTTCATGCTAGGCTGTCGTTGTTTTCTTTGTTAACCAACAAATAACGGCAATTAACTCACATTTTTAACATTTATTAATACTTGTAGACTTCTAATAAACGTTTATAAAAAGGTAATAGCAATAATTAAATGAATTTTATATGCATATTCTAATATGGATTCTTTTCACATACCATTTTGTAACAGCAACCGCAGTACTGATTTCAGTCTAATTTTTTATATTTCTTTTACAAGTTAAATTATGGGGATATATTCCAACTCTTAAACAAATATTATAATTATGTAAAAACAACTTACATAAGAACACTGCTTTTTAAAATTCTGTTTCACCTTACGGATATTTGTGATTATATTGAACCTAACGATATGTATAATAAACAAGACGTATTTTATCAACAGTTTAATGCATTGTCAACCCGGTGATTTATTCTAAGCTATAACGCATGTGCTATCAATTAAATTGTTTATGTTAAACACATTTTAATAAGCTGCTTATATTGACCACTATTGCTTTGTGTTTGTAGTAACATCAAGCTTGCTATTATATTGTGAAACAGATTTCTTAGGAGGAATAAATGGAATTTAGTTATATTAACCTTTGTTCAATTACGTATACCATCCAAAATATTAGGACATTATGATTAGATTAGATTAGTATCTATATGTGTACTTATTTCATTGAGACAAACTCAATTCAAAGGCCTATACGATGTTTGTGAGTATCGATATATGTGAGTCGCCATGTCTAGTCCTAAGGCTCTGTATGCCACTTCCGGCATGATTATGGGCTGGTTTCTCTACTTCCGGCAGCTCACACCTAGACACTCAGACACGCGTCCTATCAACGCTGTGTTATTTACATAAGGCTAATGAAATACACAATCTTAACAAGCTAAGCTCAGCTTTTTATTAACCATATATTTGCTATACCATACATATAACACACAGCTATGTGTTCATATTGCAGGTTTTTCGAATTACATTTTTGTCAAGGGTTATATGTCCCCGTCACTAAGGCACCTTTTTGAGCTTAAAGAAGAAGGAAATCAAGATTTAATTCAGAAAAATCACAGTGTGACGCTAAAAGCTACACGATCATTCGGGTGCACAAACTCCTCGTTTATCATCTAAAACCTTTTAGCTATATATTTTAGCTAAAGACTTTTGTTAACTATAAACATAGCTTGGTCGGGCTAACAAAGTTATGGTATGGTTTGTACCGTGGTGGTTGAATGTACATTGTACGCAAGTCGTTAGCAAAACAATATTGCATGTGGTGAAAGAAACGAGTTGATAATTCCGTCTTCAGCACGAGATGAGAATGCAAAGAAATTGTCCGGAGTAGTGAAATAGTGGGGATTCGCTTCCTAGTTCTATTCTTCCGGAGGTGTAAGTTACATGACTTCAATTGAATTGACGGTATTAAGGCTCCGTTAAAAGTATGAAGGTCTATAGCCAAGATAAAATTCATATCACAAACAGTGTAGCGCGTAAAAACTGCGCAAGGCTTATTATTTGAACTGAAAATTGAGCATGTAAAACCTGAATAAAGGTTAAAAAAGATGTTGTTGTTTTACATATATATTGTAAAGGAATCTTGAAATTTAGTATGTTTTTTCTTCAAAAATACAATAACCTTAGAATCCTGACGAAAATACATTTATTGGTATATAACCTTGTGGTAAGGCGATTATTAATACATACTATATTGCTCACCCTTAACATAACGATGGACAGAGTGATTATCCTCTTTGGTAAGCAGTAATGGGTGTTTTACGTCTTACACAGTACGCACAGTGTCAATGCGCATTACACAAAAATCATATAATATGGAACGCCGAGCTTAAATTATGCATTAAATTATAGTTTTGGTCATACAACACAGTACATAATTTGTGTTTTTGTGCACTCACTGTTCAGGCGTGGTAAAACTTTAATTCTGGGTCAACTGTTGGTAAAGATAGACCGTATAAACAGACTCAACTTAAAGTAGAGCGCAGTACACAAGAAAGAGTGTTCTTCCTCTTAATTTGAAGTCAAAATAGTAAAGGTTTGATTAACAAATACACCTAAAGAGAATTGTGTGGTAAATACAATATTTTTATTTCACATAACAAAATCGTAAAATTGTTTTAATATTTTTTGTACAATATAATTAACGATACTTTATTGGAAGGCGACATTGGTTAGATATAGTTCCTTATCATATGAAACGAAGTCTCGGTATCAGCTGACCTTCCGTGATCTCAGACTTTACAATGCAGTACTCTACACATGTCAACATAACAATTTAGTAAGAGATCAAAATGGGGCCAACGACATTACTATGGCTGCTAACGGCGCTGACAACATTCGCCCATGAAGCAACAGCCGACTTTTCTTGTGTCTGTAACACGGACACAGAAGTTCTTGTCTACCAGATTGTAAGTACTGATCATTGTTAATACATTTTAATGTAAGCCCATTGCTGATTAAGTCTTTTGAAACAATTTTTTGTCAGATTTACATCATCAAATAAAATCAAGAATATTTATTTAGTTGATATTTCGGCATAAATGCTTAGGCTCGCTTTTGACCCAGGGGTTAAATTGTGCTTAAGCAAATAAGAAACATTGTAAGCGAATATTCGTATTTCTACTTTTTAGAACAAGCTCTGTGATTAGCTGAAACCAGTTACGTAGACTGGTAGACGTACAGTCGTCTAAATACCTGTAATGCAAATTATAGATCGATATTTTTTAATGAACTATGTCGGTCTTATTAGTATTGATGGATTTCTGAGGAAGATGTATACAACAGTGCGATTAAATAGAAGAACATGTACATTGTATTATGTTTAATCCTAATTGCATTTATCTTATTACTGATTTATGCTGTTTGTTGGTGCATTTAGTAAGCCATTAACAATATAATAGACCTGAAAATGCAGGGTACCAATGTATGGTAAACCACCTTCTTTAATCGTCGACTTAGTGAAATGTGTAGCGCGCTAAACTGCAATAATCGTTTTAAAGTCCTTAAACGCCACAGGTTCGAAAACAGCACGAATCTACATCATATAATTATTCCGTTTTTTACTTTGTCTTACTTTGACAATTTAATGCCGGACATATTTGGAAATATAGTTCTTAGTATGTCTTTAACGAATTTTTACTTACAAAAGGAAACTTCTTAAATTGCATCTTAAAAAGAAAACTAAGATTTCAGCAAACTATAATGTTAAGAGTAGAATTTAAAGAGTAGTACAAACAACAAAAAGGTGAATGTATCACTAGGACATTGCTGTTAAGGCAGCCTAGACTGTGCTTGTAAACAGATGCATAGGCACGTGAATGTCAGATAAAGCCACAAGGACACGTGGATGTCAGATATAGCCACATGTTCATTCTATGAAGCCCAGGCGGGTGACCGTTCCCGGCCGATCAGCGACCTGTTCCAGGGGGACTGCCTGCCATACATCAACGATCCACTTCCGGGATGGTCCGGCGTGGCCGTCGACGGGAAGGTAGGCAGTGTTTCAGTATGTTTGCCATGGAGCTGCATTGTACTTGTCTATGTCATACAAGAAGTGCCTTTATACGGATAAAAATATGTCATACTAGTATTCGCATGAATACAAAATATAAATTGATGAGGTGTTCAAAGTAAGAAGAATGTTGCAGACAGGGTCGATACGTTTTATAACTTTTTTGTCTCAATTTGAATTTCAATTATCCAAATGTGATTATGCAATATCAACTTTAATGATTTATAGAAAGATAGATATAAAACTCACTGATTCAGTATAGAATCCGAACTCTCAAATGTAAAACGTGTGTGTATTTCGCCCTGCAGCTCGGGTATATTGAGCTGGATTTTCGGATCCAGAAAACCTTGTGTTCGGGTGACCCCGGGCCCCGTAAGTTGACCATTACGTTGCTATATTGTATATTTACAATCATCAGAGTAAGTCTTCAAATGATGTACATTAACAGTTTGTCACGAATGGGAAATAACTCTCCTTTGATATTAAACGTAAGAAATACGAGAGTTAACATTCTTGCTAGCAGGGTTGTCCGTTTCGATACTGATTAAATATCTACAATGATTATGCAAATATGAACGTTCATATTCTTGTTAATCAATAAACCGTTGATGAAAATGCATTTTATGTTTAAAGGAATTATGTTACGGTACATATGACAATTATGGTTAAAAGTTGTTTGGGATAATGTTTTGTTTACGTAACCATGCTTAGTTTCAAGTTGACAAAAATGCCAGTTATTTTATATAATATATGATTTGGCGTTTCAGGAGTAAAGACATATTATTTTCTGACAAAACTATACTCGAAAATTGATGAGAAAATGTACTTTTGGGGGCTGTCATTCGTTTAAAAATATGATTTTGACACAAATCAAATCATATTTCATTGCAGTACCAACACCACCAGCAGCAACAACAACAGCAACCGGAACACCGTTGCTGACAACACCAGCACCAACAACACCACCACCAGCAACAGCAACCGGAACACCATTGCTAACAACACCATCATCGTCAGCAGCAGCGTCAACAGCCGGAACTTCAAGTTCCCCGACCATTCCACCGACAGCTGCTCCAGTGTCGACCCAACCAGTGCCCGCCTCGACAACGCTTAGAACAACCACACCGACCCACATTCAAACAAACGCACCGCATTCCACAACAACAATGCATTCTACTCTTAAAGGTAGATGGAAGATAAAAAAGTTACATGAATGAGGAAATACAGAAGATTGATTCAACAAGAATTAAAATAAAACAGAAATGTCAACCTTATGTGACAATATATATTCATATATGAACATAAAACAAAACAACAATTAAACGAAATTAGGAAAAAACTTGCGTTTAATGCTTGGTCATTTCTAGTTTAACATAACAGATAATACTTATAACAGTGATACGTGTTTGCCGTTGTTTATCTTCCAGTAAAATTACATTTAAAACCAAACACATAGCTTTAACTCAATACATTAGGTAATTTATTTTGCCCTGTTTTAACCCTCAATTTTGAAAAGAAAACATAACAAACTGACCCTAACTTATACCTAAATAGGAACACCCTATTTCAGACGCGTGTCCCATGTCGAGTTTGTTTCCCACAACTCCCTGGGCCTTCAATGACGACTGGTGCTACCAGTTCATGTCCCATCACTTGTCGTTCGGATTGGCGGAACAATCGTGCCGTATCTGGGGTGGTCACTTGGTGGCTATTAGCGACCGGAAGGAGCAGGAGTTCTTACAGAACTTTCTTCACAACATGCGCGCCCCGGATGTGTGGATTGGACTGACGGATCGTATGCTGGAGGGACATTACCTCTGGGTTTCCGGTACCAGCCTTGTTTGGTTCTTTATACTAGTAGGCATCAATAATGTTTTATTTACATATAAAGGTGCACACACCCCTCCACTTTCCCGTGCAATCACACACTCTTGAAAAACTTAAATTGATTTACAAAATAGTGTATCTTGGCCCCAAATGTTTTAGGTCTAAGATATATCTAAATTGCAAAGGATTCTCAATTATTGTCGAATCCCTACTTTTGTTGCATTCTACCAGTATTTGAACATAATACCACCATTAATCGCTACACGTTTTCGAGAAAATACATTAATACATTACAGACTTTGTTTTATCACCTGTTTCTTTTACGTGTCTTGAAATGCCTCTTTCTCTTTCCTGTTAATATTGCGAATCATTCTGGATATCTTTGCTCTTTTTGTCAAGCATAGTGACTAGCAGCGCCGGATACCCACGGCCGAACCATCAATGTTGCATCTTCATCTACCGCGGGTACCCGACGATAAGAGACTAAAATATTGCGATCAACTTTGAAACTTTCTGAAAAATTTCTGTGCCAGGTTCTCACAGCCACTTTAACAACTTCACGCCATTCCATCCGCACGCGCTGCGCGACTGCGTGGCCATGTCCCACGTGACCGGATTCTGGTACGAGGCCGGCTGTGACACGCACAAGTCTTTCATCTGCGCGTACCGTGAGTACAGGCACGCTATTATTGTTCATTTATCATTGTTTTCATGCAGTAGTTGGATTTGTACATTGTTTAAAAATTGAAATAGGTAAATAATAAGTACTATTTCTGATGTATTGTCAAAATTATACTGCTGTAGCAACATGATGATCGAACAGGTTTAAACATGTTAAATTCATATACTATCGTCTTTGTTCTTTTTTCAGAAAAGAATGCCGTCGCCTCAGTTCTTATAGGATAGAAACTCGTGTTGTACATGTTGTATGGCGCCCAGGAAAAATAATAAAATTATATAAAAATCTGTTGTTGTTTTATGTTTTTGTTATTGTTATTAGTTTAGGACTATAATAAAAATGATCATTTTCTA
>Ga0224511_10002973_pt1 | contig 11874 bp, 10 predicted proteins | sample SF_May12_sed_USG_2_FD_169988 | JGI IMG/M metagenome (GOLD analysis project Ga0224511, IMG submission 169988) | Sediment microbial communities from San Francisco Bay, California, United States - SF_May12_sed_USGS_8_1 | ecosystem: Environmental > Aquatic > Marine > Sediment | place: USA... | reverse complement strand
CTTCGCTTTCCTGAGTATACAGGATTGAGGATTCCCTACCAAAGATGCTCAATCCTCATAAGTAGTTTTGATCTAAACTACCTGCTACGTGAAGCCTCGCGGCCTCTCCAACCTATTACCAAGTGAAAACCCTTCATACAAAGGACTCCCAGCTGTGGGGTATGGTGGGGAAATGGTTTGCCTGAAATTAGTAATCAGTCTGTAGATTAAATGCCATCTGTTTTCTTTTCTGTGTTGAGAATGCTGTCTCATTCTGTCGCAGGAATCACATGCCCTCGTGGATCTCGTCCCGCCCCGGGACCAGGTGGCGCCACCATGCCCGCCGAGCCATTTGGAGAGGAAGCTCTTGCCCACACTAAGGACATGTGCCTACAGAGAGAAGTGGAGATTAAGGTGAGCGAGTTTGCCTTTTCTCGCCTCATGCTTTCTTCACCTGCTGAACATAGGATAGTATCTGTTTGGAACATAAAACTCTTTGCTACAGAACAGGGAAGTCTGTAAAATAATCTGATTTTGTTAACTGCTGACTCACCATGGATCATTATGAGAATTAGCCTTTGGCTGGGTGATGTGAAAACAAGATGCATTTAGCCTAAAGCCGTGGGCTAACAACCTTAGTGCCATGTAAAAGGTCCTTCAAACCAATACGAGATCTAATCCCTTAGCTCGTGTTAGCCATGTAGCACCAGCTGCTCAGCCGGTCCTCCACTCCTCTCATCATTTTTTCATTTTCAACCCTTCTCCGCAGGTGGACAGCATGGATAAGGCAGGTAACTTTATCGGCTGGCTATTCGTGGATGGTGTCAACGTGTCTGTGAGCCTCGTTGAGAACGGACTCGCTCGCATGCACTTTTCGGCTGAGAACTCGCAATACTACAAGCAGCTGGAGATCGCCGAGAGCAACGCTCGCAAGGCCAAACTGGGTCTCTGGGCATCCTACGTGGAGGAGATTAAGGTAAGCAAACCACTGCCAAATTCTCACTGCCCCACGCTCTCCGGTAGTAAGGGCAGGGGCAGCTTGGCCATACGACCTGATGGTACCTGTCGGGCACCATGCTTGGGTGTCTACATCACATGTCTAGGTCGATAGGTTATCCAAGGGGAAAGTGATGTTTAGACGCCGGGAATGCCCTAATAGAAAATGTTTTCTGTATGTAGAGTTAAATGGTAACTTGAGAGTTTATGAATTGGGCAACTTCACCATTGTTTTCATGGGCATCAATGGCTATTCAGATCGACTTTCCTGATGACATGGCTATTTGAAATTGTTTGGACTACGGATTGTTCAACTTAAGTTTATTGAGTTAAGCGTGTCTCTGTTATCAACCCCGCCTTCTCTCTTGACAGGAAGCCGTGCAGGAAGTGGACGACTCGCAGACAGAGCGCAGTAAGAAGTATGAAAAGGTGGTGGTGACAGACGTATCGGAGACGGAGCTCTCCTTCTACACACAGAAGGTGGAGAACGGTAATTGTGATATGTTATCTACTCCCCATTTCCAGAGGCTCCCTCTCTCGTCCCGCTATCATCACTGATTCGAGAGCACCATGTGGCGTTTTGCTACTAGAGAGCTAAGTTAGAAAGACGGGTCTTCTATTCATACTCAAAGACCAGAACCCCGTTCGTTAGGTGCTCTTCAATGAAGCCCCTGTTGCGCTCATCTTTGCGATACTAAAGGGCTAAGTCTTGAGTATGAGTCATGTATTGGTTTGTCTAAACCACGACCCCCCTTTTTGCATGGCCCCCCTACAGCGGAGCCACCAATCCCCCCCCATCTCCGGTATAACACTGACTGCAGTCCGATATGGCCGCGTGAGTCGTTTTAGGTAACAAGTTTGAGACGTTTATGACTGAGCTGCGTAACGACCTGGCCGACAACCCACCTCTGCCCGGTGCCTACACACCCAAGAAGGGAGATCTCTGTGCCGCCAAGTTCTCTGATGATCTCTGGTACCGAGCCCGCGTCACCAAGGTACAAAGCTCCCCGCCTCGGACCCCCACTCCGTCCTCAATTTTTCAGTACTGAGCCCACTGTTCAACCAGTGGGAGTCATTAATATCCGTTGCAATTCAACTGTGTTTCCTCTTTTTAAGACTAGAGGCCCACAACGCTCTTGGGGACATTTTTATAAACAAATGGATGGGCAACTGTTGGTGGAAAGGTTACTCAGGAGTTGTCTTCTCATGTAGAAAAGCTCGGTTGGGTGAATTTGCTGATGGGATTAGTCTAGTTGCAGCAGACCAAAAAACCAATCCAATGTCTTCATATCTGTGGCGCAAACTGATTGCTGGTCCATATATTTGCATCAATCTTGCTTTTTCATGCAATACCAGCTCGCTCACTAGTGTCGTCCCTGTGAGCGCACTGACCCTACGCTGGATCCCGTTTCAGATGGATAAGGACCACAAGTGTACGGTGCTGTTTGTCGACTACGGTAACACAGACACAGTAACCGCGGTTCGTACCGCTCCTTTGCCAGCAGCATATGTCTCGCTACCTCCCCAGGCGAGGGAGTATCGTCTGGCTTGCGTCCAGCTGCCTCCCGATGAGGAGTTCTGCAAGGACGCTCTCGACGAGTTTTACAACATGATCGCCAACAAGGCACTGCTCCTCAATGTGGAATACAAGGGAACGGGTGAGTGTATCTATAAACCATCAAACACCATAGGCAGTACCTCTGACCCTGCAGGTACACTATACAATGTGCTCTCACTGCGCTTTGTGGTGGCAAGCTAGCGTTTGCTTCACCTGCTGGCTCATTGTCCATTGTTTATCTCATCTGTTCCGATGCCGCATTGATGCGGTAAAACTCAACCATGTCTGTATGGTTTGTTGGCGCCACCTGACCGCCAGAAATGATTTCCGTCTTTCTGTCTGGTCAATTGTTCTGTGTTGGTGTTTACCCAGTACTTTTCCGTTGGCAGCGGACTTTGTCACTTTGTATTTGAATGAGGACGGCACCGGAGATGTTGCTCTCACACTCCTGGAGGAAGGCTTCCTTATTACTGAGAATCGCCGGGAACGACGATTGCAGAAACTCATGGCCGAATACACTGCCGCGCAGAACGCTGCCAAGAAAAACAGGGTGAGTAGGCTACAATCACAAGGATATAGGCTTGAATCCACAGCCTTTATTAAGGTCAATAGGGAACCCAGAAAAGCACGTCAATTTTCTCCGATATATCGTCGTATTTTGAGTTCCACTTGATATTTCGAAGGAAGTGATATCATCAGGTTACTAAGTGGTAGTAATTCGGTCTCGCTTTCGTTCTATTTGTCCATTCGGGCCGTAGTAATTCGAGTCACTGATAAAGAGAAGCCGTGCCCGCTCTCGCTGCAATAAATGCAGTTTCATCCCTTGTGTAATGGGAAACACAACTCAGAAAGCGTGTCAACTTGGTGACTGACATCAGGGTGTTACAACTTTTCTCTTTTTCATGAATAATACCTTCACCTCTTTTCATTTCAGTTGAATCTGTGGCAATACGGTGACATCACAGAAGATGATGCCCGGGAGTTCGGTATGGGAAATAAGGTCTAAGTCGCCGAGTCATCCCAGAGGGTGGATAACTCCCCAACAAAATGACAATAACACGCGCAAAATGAGAAATGATCAGCAACACAAGTGAAATCTAGGAATACTGCTGACTGGCTCGACATAATGGCGAGCACCAACGATTTTCATAATTACCTCAACTAGTGTTGAGTCGGTTGGTGCAATGTTTCAATGATGATAATAATGTTGATGTGATTATACGGTCTCTGTTAGTATGTTGAACGGTCAGCAGTTATTGAATTTTATATTTTATTGAATAAATATGTTTTACAAATGTACACACCGTGAAGAGTACGCTGCATATCTGTAATCGTTATTCTGGGCCTGTTATAATATATCCAGTGTTGAGTTGGAAAGCTGAAATTTTACTGAGGAGCAACAAATGGGTTGTAAATGGAGAGTTGTCTGCTCATTGATAAAAATGTATAAGGGTTGATAACCCTGACTAGCAGTGATTCCAACCAGAGAGCTTACGGTCAGTAATGAGTAAGGAGACATCATTGACAACCTCCAATTTAACTTTTCTGCGGAATTTGAGGCAGCCCAAATTCATCGACAGGAACACCAGCAGAAGTAGACTCTCCCGGATTTCCAGTTGGAACGCTGGGCGCTGCTGCCTCGTCCAGATATGAAGTGTCCTCATCAAATGCTACAGCGAATGAGATGCCAGGAGTGAAACACAGTCACCAATGAAATGCTTAGTATCAAACACTGCAATTAATGGTAACAGGGGTTCGTACATCCTTCGTTCAACAGGCTAGCGTGGTTCACTCTTGTGGATTATCAGCTATTTTAGTCCACTTACACGGGGTAGGCGTCCGGTTTCACCATGATGAGCCAGGTCACAAGAAATCTGCTTTCAGGTAACGAATTCAATTCCTAGTTCAAGCAAATACTTTTGTCTTTTTTTCAACACTCTCATCGCTTTTGAATCTGACGTTAAATAACGGAGGCCATCCTAAAGAATTACTCAACGCTACATGGATGCAAGCGAAAAGTGTCCTACTGATGCACCCTGGAAAAGGCTGGGTCGAAGACTCAGTGGGCCCATTTCCGCACCACTTCTGACAGATTTTCTGTCATGGAGACAAAATTATCACAGAGGGCGGAGCTTACCAATCTCATCTCCTAAAGCATCGAGCTCAGCGGCAAGATCATCATCATCCACCTCAGGCATACCGTAACTCCGACCCATGATCTCATTTATCTCCTCTGACTACAAAAAAAAGGGTAAAAGTTGTCTTTTAGCTAATCGCTGTGTGGGGAAGTGGATGTTAGAGAGAACCCGCAGCGTTGTAACTCCTGTTCCCCACGACCTTCACCTTCTCTATCTTTGAAAAGACCCGGGTACCCATACCCCACTGGGTTAACAAGGAGGGTTTTGGAAAAATCTCGCGCGGAGGACGTTTTGAACCGGGGACCTTCAGCGCCAGCGTCGAGGGTTTTGATCATTCAACCACAGGGCCCTGCGACCCGCATATAATTTGTCTCTTTTTTCTCTGGTACAGCAAAGTTACCGGGTTAGATACTTGCTTTTCATCTGTTACAGCATAGCATGGAGCACCATGTGCAGGTCAGTATCATCACTCCAGGTTCGGGCTCGGTCAACCTAGGTCAGATTACACATCACTCGCTGAAACGCGGCTACTCTTCTCGAGAAGGGGAGGTGGCTCTTTAACAAAACGTGGAGTGATCTTCTTATCTACAGGTTATGACCTCCGTTTTCTTCCTGTGGTGATCCGAACCCACGATAGCAATTCTCTACCTAGTGCTCTATCCTGCTAGTTACCTACTATAATACTAATAGTAATACTATCTACTACCTAGTCTACTTAACTCACTGAGTGAGTCACTCACTCAGTATCTACTAAATCTCAGTCTGACTAGTCCGGTACAGGTTGAGCGTGAAGCAGTCACTATCATCCACCATGTTTGAATCTTACCTGTTCCATCATATCCTCCATTTGGTCTTGGAGATCATCTATTTTGTCGATGTTTACATGTTTGTACGCCTTTTTGAAGTCTTTGACACCAGCCTTCATAGCATCCACAGTCGTTTTAGTGTCTTTCAATGATTGGATGTTGAAATTAGCCTGTTCCATGTTGAACTGCTGATTCATTAGCTGTTCCCGTTGTCCCTCATACATTTTCTTTTGCTTCAGTACACGCATAGCTTTCTGTTTGACCATGTTTTTGCTTGGCCCTTCTCTCATCTTTTTCATCTGTTCCTTGTATTTCAGAAGCTCAGCATCAAGTCTGGCGATTTTCTTTTCAACTGACTCACCTCTGCTGTCTAGGTTCGACACGCAATCGTTTAAGTTTGGTGCTGGAGCTTTTGGTTTACCTCTACCGAATAATCTATCCATGTTTGGTTCTCTGGTCGAACTGTTTGGAGAAAGATCTGGCGAAACCTCTGTACTTCCTTGGTGAGCTTTCGGATTCAGTAGAGCTAGGTAACGTGACAGTGAGTCAACTGTTTGCCCTTTCAATGACGTCATAGCTAGCCATCGGTCCTACAATTCTATTGGTTTAATTCAATATAGGTCATACAGCGAACACCCTTATTGCTACTTTGGACTAGAAATCAACTCCGTAAAGCGTAACCTAGTACTGAATATGGAACTGCTGCTGGTCATGGATCGGTGTTATTCGTGACTCTTAGTCATTACTATCTCGCACTTGGTTGTACTGAACTGGACGACTGGTCGTGACGTAAGACATACAATCAAAAGGTAAGGCTTATTACGTTTATTCAGTAGATAATATTGCTAAAAGTCCCAATCTATTAGTATTAGACCCCGAACTTACAACAACTGATTACTGAACAACTCAAGTCAACTCAACCACAACCAACGACCTGGTATTATTTATTAGTTGGTTGCTGCTATTGCCAACTTACATTTACAACATACTAAGGTAACTAGTAACTCAGTAAGTAGCAGTTACTAAGTTACTAAGTAAATAGTAAATTCCCTGGCAACTAAACTAACTAATCATACTAATCTATTCTTGTTATGGTTTGGTTAGTTTTTACAATTGGAATTACACCTAGCTACTAACTACTTACAGTTACAGGAACACTTACAGTTACAAGTAGTGCAGTACTGATTCTAGGTAAATTAGCAGCTTTTTGTATGACTTGACTGGTACCAGTCGATAGTCTTTATTTGATACTATTCTACTTAGTAATATGCTACCCACTAATACACTCCGGGTCGAATTTGCCATCTCCAAAATTCTCATCCTTCAACTAGTTCAGCCAATGTCTATTAGTGCTACACAGGTACAGTAACAAGAAGAAGTACCACCAATCTCAATTGGCCATTGAACTGTAAATAAAGTATCTCAAATTAAAGTAAATGTCGATAAATTACGGGATGATGCTCAACAAGTTATGCCCATCTGCACTAGTCTCATGTTGAGAACCCTACCAAAGGTTGGTAGCCTGCAGTATCCTTGACCACAGTTTTTTTGTTTTAGTCAATGAGATGAAATTCACTGCAGCCCTGGTTTTCAGTTTGGCTTTGGCTTTAACGCAAGCTAATGAATGTAAGTAGAACAATGATAACGTCCAATGGTCCTGGGAGACCATGGTTCATCCTCTATTAGTCTGATGAAGCTACGCGCCTGGGCAGAGTTGGCGTAGTGGAAGCTGACTATGCAAGAACCAACTAGGGTACCTGCTGACTCAGTGTGACGCGGTGCGCTACAAGACTGAGCAGGAAGTACTTGGAGACTTGTGATCAGTCTAAGTCATGTTTTATACACAACTTGGTGAGAAGTCTGCCAGTGCTGTCTAAAAACAAAAGGGAGGGTAAAACTTTAGCAACCATGGAGTGATGTTGCGCCGATCCCATGTGTTATACATCATTAGATAACCTGACACCTCACGACAAGTCTACGCAATTACGCCAATTAGGCAGGGCAGTATGACCACCTTGGAAAGTCTCGTTGGGTTCGAAAGGAAACTGCTTCATTGGATTCGCTGTGAATGTCGTTGAATAAGTAGACAACTCTATAAGTATAAATCAAATACACGCTAAAGTAGAGTTGTTTGTCCTTTAAAATGAAAGAGAGATGACTCGCAATATATTTTAGCGATTCTTGTGAAGTTTTCATCACATGATGTAAAAGCTGAATCAGTTTGTTCAACCCTGAGGTTGACAATTGTCTATCTATGTATTCATATTCATGGTCAGAATTGTGCTGTGTCAGAATTTTATAAGCTAAAGTCCACCTGTTTTATGTTTAGAAATGCAAAAAATAGTTCAGATCACACCAGCGTTGAATTCATTTCAGTCTGTGAATCCCACTATCTTGATCTCTCCCGTATCGATCGCTGTCACGTTCATTTGTCTTGTGCGTATTCTTTTGTAGCCCCAGAAACGGTTTGCCCGAGCGGGCAGGTGGCATTCGAGTGCACGTGTCTGCGATTGGTAGCTCATCCTCAGAACTACTGGGAAGAAGCTAATGCAATATGCAAACGTTCTGGAGGGGACCTAGTCACTATTCAGTGAGTTATTTGGTAAATTCCTAATTCAAAGGAAGGTACTTTAGTTGGGGAGGGTATGCGATATTCGCAGTCAAGTCGCACATGTTCAACTTTTGTGAACACCCACGAAATTCGTGGGGTTGTTGCGGGGTATGGAAACAAAAACCGCAGGTTCGCAATGCTCCTTTGTTTTGGAGGTACAGTTTTGGTCTTACTCTTTTATGTGAGAAGTAGCAAAGTGTGACATGCACAGTCACAGAATCCTCTAGAAATGCTAGTAGGTACTAGTAGTGCCCACTTTCCCTACCTCTGCAACAAGGGAGGTTCGCAGTGGAGACAATTGCGACCTGAATAGAAACCCCAGCATCGCAGTGGCAAAAATTCGCAAGAGGTCACAACCCTTACTTGCTGCGAAGCTTGCGAGCCTTGCGATCTGCTATGGAAACTAACCTTAACAACTGTGGAGTGAGTGATGTTGATCCTTATCCACCAAGATATTCCTTAGTATTACCGTGGTGATCCGAACCCATGGTAGTAACGATGAGTGCGAGGCTTGAGGTCGATATCAAGCAATCCGACATGACTGATGTTTAATTTGAACTGTTTGTAGCTCCTCGGAGAAGCAGATGGCTGTACGAAATCTGATTTTATCCGCTCAGGGAGATTTTAATGGAGTCTGGATGGGACTGAGGAGAGTGGGCTCTGACAAGTTTTCCTGGGTAGATACGGGTAAGTGGCACCCCCACTGACCACACACATGATCAGTTAGTTAGTTAATTCTTTTTTCTATCGGAATAGGCAGAATTGAAATGCTTACAAAGAACTAAAAAAGACATTTCAAATGGGTCAACTTATTTAAAGGGGTTATGTCATGGCCAAAAGTGTCTTCACTCAATTTCAGATTCTGAAGTTACCATGAACAAATGGGCTCAATACCCGGCATAAATGGAACCTTAGATATAGCCCTATCCAATACGCATGCGTAGAGCCCTCGATGACGTATTTTTCAGACCTCCGACACAACAGAATTGGCCTCGAGACAGGAAATTAGCATGGAGCTGTTAGTGTTTGTATTGATTTCTTGGCTTACGCGCTGATGTTTTGAAAATCCTCTTGCAGGTCCATACTAGACCTGTAGTTACACAAGTCTGAATAGAGAAAATGTTCAACAAAAAGAAATAGGGTTTTAGAGCGCAGTTTTTCACCTCTATCAGCGAGTGTTAGTGCCATTATTGTGCAAAGATAGAGGCTTGAATGCATCGGCCTCTATGTAAGGCTAGGGAAACGCGGCAAATCACTTCTTATAACTTCAATTTTCTCCAATATTACGTTCAATTTTGAGTTCTACTCAATGTTATTAGGAAGTAAAGATCATTAGGTTCCTAAGTCTTAGTAATTAGATCCCATTTTCTTTCTATTCGGGCCATTCGGTCGTAGTTATTCGAGTGACCGACGTCGTATTTTTTTAAAAAGACCACTCGCTGTCGCTGATATGAATGCGGAGTTGCTTCCCTTTAAGAATGTGGAACAACTCTGAAAGTGCATCTACCCTAACCCATAACCATAACCCCTTTAACTTATTCATATGATCCATAAAAGGTAAACTATGACGTTTTGCTGTGTGGCACCAAAGTAGCCTATATGGCAGTCTTCTTCTCATCTACCTCTGGTCATAATCAAATGCCTTAGTGACTCCTCAATCGACTAGACGCAAAATAAAATTTGTAGCATGATGTCGTCTGTCTGTATTGGAGACTATAGTACACCTTGTAACTGCATGGCATAGATACTTATTTTGTCATCAATTTGCACGGAGCATCATGACCAGCTTAATATCAACGCCCCACCTCAAAGTAGGGTTTGTCCATTTGCTCACAGTCACAACGGGAGACCTCCATGAATGAAGTTCGCTAGGTTGCAATATCAGCACTCTACCACTGACTCATACCGATTCTCTCATTGGCTCGCGTACGATCTCCGAATGCCTTTTGTGTTTTCAGGTGTGTGTAAGAAGAGTTGTTACACTAACTGGGCAAACGGTGAACCAAACAATATCTTCGGACAGGGTTGCGCTCTGTTATATGTGCCGGATTGGAAATGGAAAGATTTCCAGTGCGGATTCGAGCCATACAGCTACATCTGCCAATATGGTAGGTCTTCCTCATATGGCACTCTCAGACAAGCAAATGTTGGGTGTCGGACTAGTCGATAAGAACTATAACACTAGTTGTTGATCGTTTTTTATCAGATCATTTTAGCTGCATGCAATCTACTCTTTCATCAAATTCCTTGAAATTTCAAAATTGCTGATCAGTCTGTTTCAGTATACTGATTCAGTAACAGCTTTCTATGGGGTAAATGTAGTGTCTGTGGGCCATAGATTTGCCAGCCGATATAAATCTCCCGGTTTATATACCAGATTGGGGATAGCGGCATACCTCAGTGGTGGAGCACTGGGCTTGCAACTGTGAGAGCCTCAGTTCAAATCCTGGTCATGGTGGGCCACCATTGTAAGTATGAGCTCCTCACATGGATCCTGGCTGCTACCTCTCCAACAAGCCTCGGGCTTAGGGGGTTTGTTAAGTGGGATGGCCAAGTACCCATGTTGTTTATATACGATAAATGATAGACGAGTATCCTTATGAAGGATCATGACGTCTACTCTCTGGTTAGCAACGCGACTTGATCGGACCTATGAGCGAATTAGGGTTGGGATTCAAGCCCCTGACCCCCTGTACCTGACCCACATATCTTCCTACCACTATGCCATGGCTGGTCCCATAGTTATTCTCCTAGGGAGGATAATTTTGAATCCATATCAATAGCATCCTTTCCGTTGTGGACACAGAATTTTGTGCCCGCGTGACTGATGTAGACAGTTTCACTTTCTTGTAGACGCGAAGAATTGTGCTGTTGCCCCATCTGGACTGTCCACCGGTATCAGTAAGTAGTCCCCTAAACACTCATCTGTCCAGCTGTGTACCAGCCCTAAAGATGAAGCTTACAAAACGTGTGACGTTTCACCTGCTCATAACAAAATACTAGTTTGATTGGACCTTACCAAAAGTTTTTCCATTGGCCCTTGACTGCATCAATGTGGTCTTAGGGGATTAAAAGGATTGAGCCGCTGTCGAGGGTAGACGCACATTCCGAGTAGTGTTCTCCATTCTCAAAGGAGGCAACTCCGCATTCATTGCAGCGATAGTGAGTGGTCTTTTTCCACAAAACAAACGAATATTGGTCATTTGAATAACTACAGCTCAAATGGGCCAAATAGAAAGAAAATGGGATCTTATTACTAAAACGTGGTAACCCAATGATCTTTACTCCCTCATAACATCAAGTAGAACTCGAAATTGAGTGTGTAATATCGGAGAAAACTGCAGTTATAAGAAATGCTTTGCTGGGTTTTCCTTTGCCCTAAATGGAGGCAGTTGCGTTAGGGCTGGTATCATTGGACAATAATGGCACTAACACCCGCTGACAGAGGTGAACCACTGCACTCTGAAACCCTATTTTTATCTAAAAACAAATGAAGACCCCTTTTGTCCCTGGCTTTATTCATATTTAGAGCTCTAACCACCGTCTGAATACTAAGCACATTTCGATAATCCATCCCCAAATTCTAGTAGCCTGAACTAACTTCTATATGCCCAAGTACAAATATGGTAGGATAGCTCAATAGCTAGATTGGCCCAAGATCGAATGATCCTCGATTCAAGTTCTAGTCACGCCAAGCTTCTCACATTATTCCTAGTTCCTACCGTTTCAACAAACCACCTGCCTAGGAGGTCTGTTAAATCGCATGGCGAAGTGACGGGAAAGAAC
>Ga0224511_10002972_pt1 | contig 11875 bp, 11 predicted proteins | sample SF_May12_sed_USG_2_FD_169988 | JGI IMG/M metagenome (GOLD analysis project Ga0224511, IMG submission 169988) | Sediment microbial communities from San Francisco Bay, California, United States - SF_May12_sed_USGS_8_1 | ecosystem: Environmental > Aquatic > Marine > Sediment | place: USA... | reverse complement strand
TCTTACTGCTGCTCTTGGGTAAATTGATTATTTTTTTCTCTCGTGTGTTTGTAAATGGCACAATAATTGATGAACTGATACAGTTGTACGTTGTGTATCAAGCATGGATTAGTAACTAGGGTGTATCCCCCTTGTAGATCTCATCGTTGAGGGACCAGAACTGTCACCTCAATGTTTATGCAAAAAGAGTAAGTACGGAAACATGCATTTGACACATTCTTTCGAAATTCAAGAAAAATCTTGTTATATATCATTTGTCTGATCAGGTGCGTGCTGGTCCCACATATTCGTATTTATTATCATTGCTTGCAGCTTTGCCATGTGTAGAGTTTATGTGAGAATATTTGGTGAACTATACCTCACACCCATAATAGTCTTTCGTAAAAAGCGTTAGATTTTACCTTTGCCATGCTTTTTCCAGACCATTCATATTCGCTATCAACCCATTGGATGGTATGCAATATTTGAAAATCATTAATGTGTGTCAACAACAGTAGCAGTCCTTTCATTTTGCCTGCAATGACTCTGCGATGTTACAGGGCCTCCAGAAAGAGCAAAGTTGGTGCTTTGGACGAGAAATTACAGCGAGCTTTGCGCGAAGACAGCATTGATGAGAATGTTGTGGAGGAAGAGCTGAATTCGCTAACTGACGGTTTCCTCAGCAACTCCGCATCGTGAGTGCCTAATTGCACAAAACTTTCATTGCTAATTCAGAGATCCTCTCACGCAGTAAGTGCATTACTGATGTCATTCAGCTTCTCAGAGCGCTGAAGGTTGCAGCCTGAGGGCTGAGAATTATATGTAACACTTTTCCTGTCGTGGCCATGACACCGCCTGGATTGTGTCAATGCAAGACATGTGCTTGTTTAGACTGAGTGCTCTGCTGTTGTAGATGCCGAAAGAATTTTGGCCACTTGTTGGAAAGCCAGCCTGTGGAGATTGGCCTGGTTGTACTAGTTTTGGCAGATGTGGTTATCCTGTTGGCTATGTTGCTAATTGATCTCAATGTATTTCACTGTAAGTGGGAGCTGTGGTTGGACCTTGTAAACTCAGGGAGATGGCGAGCTAGCCAGCTCTACCAAGCTGAAGGCGATGAGAAAAAATAGGCATTAGCTAAGCCGATAGAACAAAACCACTTTAGGTATAGAAAATCTATCGGATTAAAATGTTGCTTCTGTCAATAAAACAATAGTGGATAATGACCAGGTTTGTTACTAAATCTATACTGTTAACATTAGTTCCTACATAGCTTACATGTGCCATGTTTGTTTGGCAGTGACTATTCTGGATAAGGAGAGTGGTGAGCGCCTCATAGCGTCTACTCTCCGCAATCACTGCGTGTCCAACGAGCCTCTCGCTCAGTATGAAGAGGCTAACTTGGAACTGATAAGCTCATATCTCGTGTCAGATGGCTGCGTATGGCAGAACTCGAGCGTACGCCGCCGCCGTGCCGCCGCCGACACATCCAGCAATCCCACGATTCGAATGCTACAGCAAACAGCACATGTCCTACATATTATAAGTGTGGTCATACTCGCTATCATGGTGGTGGAGGTTAGTCTACCATCCCACCTAGTCTATCTATTTATGTCGGAAAATGCCCTGGCTGTACTTCCTGCCCATGTTATATTCATGTCAGGTATAGAATGTCCAATGTAAGTTGCTGGCTTCATGCCTTGTCCTTTTTCTTGCATATTTCGGCAGATGGGGTTGATTAAAAGTACATCCAGCCCAATTGGACAATATTGAATCTTGTAGGTTGCATTGAGGATATTTGCGTTTGGATCCAGTTTCTTTAAAGGAAAGCTTGAGGTTTGTACGCTCTCAGCTGTCACATTGAATCCTGTCATTCTGACAGCTTATCAATGATACTTAACTTATCAGCTTCTACCTAATTATTGTGTCCAGAGTTAGGTAAACCCCTATGTGTTGTGACGCATGGGCCGTGAGATTCCTGACCCATATGACTTACAGCTATACACATTGATGTCGAACTATAACATGGACAACCATTTTGTCTGTAGGTCATTGATGGTGTAGTGATCGTCATCTCCTTTGCTATGGATGTTTATTTCTCTGTCTCAACTGTAGTTAATAATGCATCTACAATCCTCGTTATATTCCTATTGTGGAGAGTTTTACGAATATTCAATGGTGAGCTGATAGTAGTACTAAATCATTCTTTGTCATTTTGGAATGATTTCAATCTAATCATTTGCGAGATTCTACTTCATGACCCACTATTTGACTGTAAGAATTCGTAAAGCTATCCCAGTCATGATTTACACCATGTCGTCTGGGCAACTGGATATGTAGTATAGCACTGATATGGGAACCTCTGTTTTCATAAAGCATTATTCCAATCGCAATATAAACATACATTATACGGTTACAATGTATTATGTATTACTATCATAAGTGATCTAATTGATGTTGTCCGAGGCTGTAGTTCATTTGCATTTCAATAGCTACTCAATATTAAATCATGCTGTCTTATGAATGACACATATAGATCACCTTTTACTTATTTTGATATATTGCATTTAAGATTTAGTTATCCACTAGTAAAATGTTGTTGCCTTCAAAGAGAAAAAGTAAGTAGTGTCAATAGCCTTTTCTCGGAACCTCGCCCATGGGACTACAAATTAATTAATTATGCTGCATCGAGATAGAGATAGGGATTCAGAGAATACACTAGCAACAATTGTAACCAGTGAATTAGCCTATGTTTTCATTGTGATTACTGTGGTCCATGAAACTTCCTGGCATGTTTTGTGACCATTTATAAACCAGCTGTGAAATTTCAAGTTTAAAATAGGCTTTTTCATCTCTGTGTATAGGCGTACTTTTAGACTAAAATGATCAGAACTGTTAGTGTTTGGTCGAGGTCTCAAGAATAGGCCTATTGTATTACTATCGGAGACCCTGTCCTCACATTGCCTTTGTACATTCACTTTGCAAATCTGATCTAGCTGATGATCGTTTGATACAATCGGAATGAGATAACTAATGTTTTCCTGATATTGAAGCACACAAATTTTACCTTGTAGCCTTGTTAGTGACTGCCAAGAAAAGACTCTTATTTAGAATTCGCTTGCAAAAAAGAATGAGAAGAAACCTAGATGAGAAGGTGCTTTGGTTAGAAGAGGAAATTAAGACGTATGAGGTAAGTTTTTCAGGATTTCCAGATTTCTGGATCTGACCGACGTTTCGCTATACGATTAAATACTTTTCGCGATGAACTTCTAGTTGCGTAACACCAGCTTTGTGTCTGAATCTAAGGATTATGCTCTTTTCTTTGAAGACTCACATAAAAAATCTGGAGAAAACATGCACAGTGCATGGTATCGCTGAATATGAGATAAAAGCCTGTAAACCTTTGGGTAAGAATTGAACTTCAATACTGAATATCCCTCTGTGTATTGTCGGCTCTGCATTATAAACAGCCATTTACTGCACAAGCTTTATCCACTTATTGCTGTAGTGAGACATAGAAAGAAAATGAATGCTTCGACTGGAATAGCATCCATGATGCAGATGTCAATGGGTCTGTTGCAAGGAATGAACAATATACAAGTGTAAGTCATTTAGTGCAGGTTTTCAGCAGCATTAAATAAGCCGCATGTAATAACCGTGTGAGATTCATCTTTTTGCCTGCCAGGTGATTTCTTTAGTAAAGTTTTCACCTCATATGGAGCCTACCCGACAACCGCCCACCAACTAGATAACTGCAATGCCGGGGTGTTTGCACTTGCTTGCATCGCATAGTCACTGCTGAAATAGACACCTGGCGTCTCCATCTGGACACGGATACACCCCTCCGTGGCAGATGCAAAATGTGATTCTAAACACATTCCAACTGGTCTTCCATTGGATGCCGTTGCGATTCCGGGTTTTAGAAGGCCAGTACTCAGTGATGAATTTATGATCGGTGTGCTATGATTTGCTTTTGGTCAATGGTGACAGTCCACATTGGTCTCACACTGGTCACCACTAGGAAAACAGTGCATGCATTCGGTGTCAACTCCCCATAACTCTTAGGGCATAGTGGCTGAGCACAGCGTATAGTTTGCCATTTTTTCAGGCACCACTAGTACATTATCGCTGCTGCACAAAAGCAGACCTGAATACATAAGTGTTATGGTATCAGGACCACTTTTATATACTTCAGCACAATGCTATTAATCTGGTTGTTGCAACATTTTCGTGAGAGTCTCCATTGGTGTCTGAGAGCTTTATAGAGTTGATCCCTTTCGTTTCAACTAATATTTTTACCCAAATACACAAAAGAATAGTCCACCTATTGAGACACTCATTGTCAACCTTGTAATAATAATAACTGTCTGCCTTTGCTGTTTGAGTGACTGTGGTTGACTGGAAGAATACTTTGTCAGTTCTCTTTTAGAAAAGAAAGCAATGGCACGAAAGATAAGAGAAGTAGCCTGAGCAGTATGCTGGCTAGACGTCCTAGCATTGCTAAGGAGAAAGAGGCGGAGCCGGGTGTTGCTACTGTTCTGCGCTCGGTCTTGCAGGATGAAAGTACTAACAAAAGAGGCCGATTTAGTCGAACAAACACAAGCACAGACATTGAACTGTTACCAATGGATTTTATGGCAGCTATGGCAACTGGGATCGAGAAAACTATTGAGCAACCAGCAAGCCCACAGATTCCAGGAATAGACTTCACCAGAGCATTTGCTCTCGGACCTAAATCTTCAGATCCTGGCTCCATGCCTAACCTTACAAACTCTCTCACTCCTCCTCCAGCTGACTGTAACCGTAACAATTACAAAAGCCATCGACAAAGATCAATAAGCCTGTCCGGTGACAGGATCAGCCCACCTCACCCTATAAAATTACACCGCATCAGCTCAGGATCAGACTCCAGTAACTCGCCAGTTGAACTTGAAGATGGCGGAGTTCGCAACTCATCCATTGAATTGATTATATAGAGAGACAAACTCTTGACTGCGTGTGGTGCACGCCTTTATGTCAGGATTTTTCATATTGGGCGTACATATTAACTCTAGATTTTATACTTATTTTTGCAACCGAATCAAGTGATGTCCCAGAGGTTTTGAGCCACTATGTGGAAAAAATTTCATTGCTGACACAGTTTTACCTGATGCAGATTTCATTGAAATGATGCGTTGACCAATCTTACAAGTTTCTGTATACCGTTCAAGATACAAGCTGATTTCGGCCCAATAAACCCACTTGATTGTGAATGGGAGCACGCAATTCATCATACAAATGAACCACTGGCATAACCGGAAGCATTTAAAAATTAAAACGCTTGCGGAGATGAATGGACATAGTTGGGATTATCTGACATGATCCACAGGCATGTTAGTCATGAATAGGGTGTACCCATTCAGTAGGAAGAATCCTTCAGATCTCTAATGGCAGACGATAACCCATAAAACTGATCTATTGGTTAGATATGCTGAGTTCATCTTAGACCCAGTACCTTCTGGGTGCATAATACATGTTAGTAAAGATGTACTATGTACAGATTTCTCAAAGTAACCAGCATAAAAGTAGACCGGTACAAAAGGCAACAGGAACAAATGTCGGCAGAGAAAAGAACAAAAGTAGACACGCTATTGAAACAAAGAGCAGCAACTCCCAAATTATCATCAGTGCCAACAGGGAGCACCAGGCGCAGGAAAATGTGTATACTTATTTTTTTTATATTTTGATACCAGCCACTGGGGTTTTGGCAAGTTGTATCTTTCCCTCTAGTTCTGTTTTGGGAAAATCCAGACTGTATTTTCCCCCTTAGTTGTCAATTATCATGTCAGGGCTACTAAAATGTTAAATGTATATAAAAAGTGTACATGAATTGGATTCAACAGATAGTGTTGAGTATTAAAACTATGCACATTTCACCATCTGAAAAGCAGAAACTAGTGTAGTGCATTAGTTTTGTAAGATACAAGTCTTTTTTTGACATATTGCAAGTGTTTTCTACTCTGTTCAAAAGACTACATACCATTGGATGGGTTGTCAATGGTCAGGCTCTGCTACAGTAATTTGAACGAAATGATCTTCCCCCTAGTTCCGAAACTGCCAAAGCACCACTGTTACCAGGGGTAATTTTACACACTACATGTACATGTGGTACTACACTGTATACTCCACTGCCCTACTACATGTAGTACATGACGTCATTGCTGGTATTCTTGGGCTGCAACCCTTCGTATTTAGGCTACCATGTACATGTCATAATATATACATGTTTATATGACACTGATGGGGCTGTATCCATTTGCACAAATTGATTGCATTGCCGCCCTTGTTTCCCCATGCATGTAGCCATTTGTTCCTAATTATACCGCCGTTTTTTCCTACCCGTGCCGCCTTTTGTTCCCGTCGCCTTTTGTTCATGTCTACCATTGTACTGTAATTCGTTTCTCCAAATGGTTTACATTAGACATGAGCTGATTCAAATTCCAGTACTCCTATGCAATACTGAAAATCTTGGAGAACGCAGGGGCAAAGTCCCAAAGTATATTTGGGCAAGAGGCGCTGGGTGAACAGCGCCCCTCACCACAGTATCTCCAGTGCTTTTAATGTCATATTTTCATACCTAGGTACATTTTCCCCCAAACCTATGGACCACACCTAGTCGTTTCCTGCTGCCGAGTTCCCACTGAATGGCTGGCAAGCGACTCGGTTGCCGGGCCCTTACCAACTATCCAACCTATAGCGGTCTCCCACGTTAAATTCTACCCTGCTCCTATGGTTTCACTTGAACGAATTTTCAGAGTCTATTACCATAAATTGATGGCATCAAATACACTGCCCTCCAGGATGTACAATGCATACCATTCTCTCTTCACTTTCAGAGCAGACCCCATTTACAGAGCAACAGAATGAACTGACAATGACTCTTGATGTTTCCAATCCCGCTGGTAAGTGTATTTTAAAGTCACAATCTGGTCTGATGAGAGTGAAACACAAAATTGTGCCTAAACCAAGAGGCAAACCAGGTACCCCTGATTCTAACCGGTGCATAACCACTATAAGACACTGCTCTACTCCAGCTTGATATTATGGTTAAATCCCAGTATTATACATGCGTGTATACGTCTGAACAATTTTAGAAATGATGCAGATGTTCAGTCAGTGTGATGAGCAGATCTTTGTTGGCTTTCATGATGAACCGGCAAGTAACGCATTTCTCTCCACGATTCCTTTATGAACATACCATGATACTGAACCATTGGGTTAGAGGATAACTCAATATTTGGATCTACTTTCCATGAAACTGCCTTTATATTGAGTTTCAGAGTTGGGAAATATACCATCTTGAAAGCAGGAAATGCTCAATCATATTGGTCATTATTGGTGTTTGACTCAGAACGTAACTCTTTCGTATGGTACTTGAATCAGGTGTGGCATGTGTGGCATGGAAGTTAATTCATTTGAGGTAAATACAAACAGAACCCGTTCACCATCCGCATTGTAGGGTCTCAGAGATGCCAGTGTAATGGAAACCATTCTTCAAGCTAGCCGAGTATGCAGAGAGATCATGCAGGTGTTTTTCTATCATAATCAACATATTAATTGTAAGGCCCCACATGTGCTGAATGTCAGCCGAGAATTTACATTTCGACGAGCTGCACAGGCAAAGATATTCGCAGACACTGTTTTCGTATCATTCAATTTTACCTGTAGCTCAGCGGGCAGATACCGGTAACCTGAACTATGAGGGATGTATGGATACGTATATTTGCTTTATTGTAGAACCCGGGTGGTAGAGTGATACTGAGTGGATGTGGTACCTCAGGGCGAGTCGCCTTCATTACATCAGTGAGTAAAATCTATATTAGACTGACAAATCCTGTATTCCTCGGTTTATTGTTTCTAGTGTGACATCCTCTCTGTTATGGTGAAGCTGCCCGTTAGATACTAGTTAGTTTTTCCACCAGTTAAGGCTTTGCATGAGCAGTATCAATGCCCCATCTGAAGTGAGGCTTATTTTTGAGCTTAATAGGCTAAATGAGCCTAGTGAAGCTCCGAGATTAGGATGTGAGGAGCTCATACTCACAATGGGAGCCCGCACTAGCCCGGATTCGAAGCCAGGTTTTAACTGTTGCGAGCCCAGCGGTCTACCCCTTTTAAACCTTCGAACACTCTGATCTTCCCAACACCTTCAGGGGTCTTGATTCTCAAACAGATTTATTTCTGTTTATTAAGCACAAACAAGTCTGACACGCCTTCATGTCCTGGTTCATTGAGAAACATTGCATGACAAAATCTAGAATAATACACATACATTATTTCTCTGCAGCGCTCATTGAATAGGCATATGGTGAACTGTGGCAAAATGCCAATCTTCAGCTATACTATAGCTGGTGGAGATAAGGCTCTATTTACTTCGGTAGAGGCCCCTGAGGATGACCCTAAACACGGCAGGGATCATCTTATACAGGTGAGGGAACTCATAATCGTTATCGCTGCAGGCATTCAGAGCTAAGGGTATAAAAGCACATATGGGGTAGAGTGTGACAACTTCCATATATCTCTGCTGTGTCCTCTAAATGAAATTCGATGCAAGTTAGAGCGACAAGTGTAAGCCCTCTCACCTTTACCTACTGCAACCCATTGGTATAGCTATATAGTAGCATCACACCCCTTTAAAAAGCAGTTGCACAGATAGTATATGTATGTTAGTATATTTTTTGAGCTACCTTCTCTATGGAGCACACGGGTGTAAGCAGAAAGTCTCCTAATGACTCATCCCTGGGAAACGCTGAGTCTAATAGACACAGAGAGCCAATTTTTGCACCACTCCTGATAGCTGTTCTCTTTTGGAGACAAAAAATTACTTTTAGTATATGTTTTAGAGCAATTATTCGCCCAATTCACTGCCAGGCACCACTCATATTCTTGCTGCTTTCTATGTCAGAGATGTCATTTTTTACACAGGCATCAGCTGACTGTGACAAAGTGCTCTTCATAGGGATAACGTGTGGCCTGTCGGCACCATATGTGGCTGGCCAATTAGAATACTGCATGAGAAATCCGCTACGGTTCAAAGCTGTTCTGATAGGATTCAACCCCATCCATCTGGCCAGGACTACCGTCATGCCATCCACCACCAAAACATTCAGAGATGGTATGCGCGCAAACCCATGCTAAAATGCAGAGTGAAATGGCGGCGTTGGACCATGTGACCCAGGTTCGATTCCAAGTTTGTGCGAATTCCTATTACTACATTAAATGGATGAGGCCCACCCATAGAGTACCAACTCTGTGGGGCAAACCACATACCATCCTAATCACAACCTAGTGATGCCATTCATCTAAAACAGGCAAACAACAACGAATAGTGACACGACTGAAATAAAGAAACAGCCACAGAAGAACAAAATCTCCTGTAGTAACCCATAACCGAGTCAATGAGATCCTTCACATCCCTGACATCCCTGACATCGCTGACATCGCCGACATCGCCGACATCCCCGACATCCCCGACATCCCTGACACCCGAAACTCCATTTTAATGCTTGTATTTAGCTTGTTACAATTCCATAAACCTGCCCTGTTCACCTATTGAAATGGGGTAAATGTTATTGTATTTGAGCGAAACCCGATCAGGTGGTAAAATCAAAATAGAAGTATTCCAATGACAGGTAGATTAGAAATGGTACGATGCTGTTTCTGTTGAGGCTTTTCACAATCCCTAGGCACTGTAACAAGGAAAAGGTTCACTGACTTTTAGTGGCAGGAGCAAAGATGTATATGTGTACCTCTCCCCATAACATAATTAGGTTACACTAGATTACAAATCTTTTATGTTCCATATCATTGTCTCATGACTCTCTCTAGGAAAGGCAACAGTGGCCTTGCATTCTCGTTTTGTATTTCAGTTGCCATGGAAATGAAGAAACATGAGAACTGTCTGATCATCACACCCGTGGTTGGAGTGAGTACCGACTACAGGGAATGTGTAGCCTTCCCTGGGATAAGAAATAGCTTAGTGGCTTGGCGTGGTTATGCCAGACTCTTTGTGAGTATGAGCTCCTCACATGACTCCCAACTCCTATTGGTCTAGGAAAAGCCTCACACTTAGGGGCCTAAATAAAACGGCCAAGTGACTGCATGAAACAATAATAAAACATATAGCCACTCATCTCCATCACACTGATGGTCAATGAACATGGTAGTCCAACTGGATTTACTGCAAGATAAGCTAGAAAATGCGCTGCATTGAAATAAATAGAAAAGGCACATATTTCATTCACGGAAACCCATAAACCATTGGGGTTGCTGGAAACTGTTGTGAATGAGAGTTGGAGACTACGAAGTTTGATTTTCTGATGAGACAACTCCAACAAAGCCTAAAGGGGCTGCCACACGACGACGAATTTGCGATTTTGCGATATGCCAATCGCAAATCGTAACATAGTCAGACTCAACTAGCCTCTACTCGCATGCAGGTAAATTCGGTCAGATTTTATTTTATAATCGCCTCCCTCTGATGCTCAGGTTCTCATGTATACCGATTGTTTCTTGCTCTGCGATGATGACTGCTGCAATTTTGCTCAAACAAGGTTTCAAGCCGAACGTAGTCAGCCATTCTGACTTTCTACTTTGTAGCCTTCGGTTTACCACGGGCTATAGAAGTAATTGAGCCAATCAATCAGTACCGTGTAAGCTGGATTTGCGATTTTATTGAGCATGCTGGAACTGCCAGCTTCTCACGAAACAGCTTTCGCTATGCGATTTTTCGCGTAACATTCATGAAATTTACGCGATTTTTTTCGCAAATTCCGCAGCGTGTGGCAGGCCCTTAGAGGAGGGTTGGCATCCTACCCACAAGCCCTCTTTACCAGCTTGATATCATTTTTCGATTATCTCTTATGCATAGTCTTCTTTTATTGTCTTTTTCTAATTTGTGCTACTGAACTATAGACTCAAGTGAATATTTCTAGGTTTTTTGCGACCTATTATTCCCTGAGTGGGGTCATGGAGTTTGCTCCCTAGTTCACAAGGAGACTCTTGAGTCTTATAGCTCAGGAGTGATTTAAGGCTAGAGGTCCTTCCTCTCATCACCTGGGATTCGAACTATGCGGTGAATATTTTTATGACCGCAGTTTATCCTGAGCACTGCATGCGTGTTCACACGTGTACGAATTTTATTTCTCATAATTCTCACATGTTTGTTCAGCCTGAAGCATTGACTGGCTCTAGTCGAATGAAAGGAGGGAGCACTACTAAAATTATCCTTGAGATGATCTTTCTGCTTGCGGAGAGCGGAACCGTTCATAAACAAGCTTACAGGTATGACTCGTACCAGGTATGACTCAGACCAGGCTTGAATGATATCCCCTGTATGGGGTATGATTGAGCCAATCGAATGCTCTATCTTTCTAGTGTGACGTCTTCACTGTTATACTTGGTCTTTACCAGATACGGCTGCATGAAGCACCATTTGTGAGTCAGTATCATGGCTCCACCTCATAGTAAGGATTGTTGGCATATTTGTTGCGCAATTTAGTTGACAAATGACCGCACATAAATTGAGTATATGTTCCCATGCTCTGTCAAGCTCTCGGTCCCATATACAGCTGACCTTTGGTTATTTCACAGTGAGCTGCTGGACAGTTATCACGGAGTCTGGAAGGAATTCTATACATTCGCAAAAGATGATTTGACAGAGCCAATTGGTCTGGCCGGTGACAGGCAAGGAAGGACAACTCTTTATTAGCTTCCTCGCACAGTTAGCCAAGTGACCTGGCCCTTGGGCACATCGTAGGTGGTGGGGCAAGGGAAGAAGAAGGAGTCTATTGCTTCGCTGGCCCCAGCACCCGCCACATGCCGAAGAGCTAGGTCACCTGGCTACGCTTAGTTTCCAACCACA
>Ga0224511_10002971_pt1 | contig 11875 bp, 4 predicted proteins | sample SF_May12_sed_USG_2_FD_169988 | JGI IMG/M metagenome (GOLD analysis project Ga0224511, IMG submission 169988) | Sediment microbial communities from San Francisco Bay, California, United States - SF_May12_sed_USGS_8_1 | ecosystem: Environmental > Aquatic > Marine > Sediment | place: USA... | reverse complement strand
CTGGTCCTCAGGGATCATGGAGTGTACATGTATGTTGTTTACATTTGAAAATGGAGTTCTGCTCATGCGCTAGGGGGCGTCAGTGGTGTGGCATCATTCATTACCACTGATGAACAGCTTCAAAAAAACCGAGGCTTTTGTTTTCTCGTGCAGACTATGCTTCCTGAGGGCTTTCCCATTCATCAGTTTTATAATTATTCCACGAAAAACGTCGTTATACTTTTCGTTCTGTTTCACCTTATATTTTTAAACCTCATTTCATGTGGTCAGAGTATGTAAGTAATGTTATCTTGTCAAATTAATAGGACACTAGTTAGAATATAATAAGTTTATCATTGTATCAATAGACACAATAAGTGACGTGTACAAGAACAGATAATACTTTTTTGAGTTTACAAATGCGAACGATAGCGAATAATGTCGTTGATCTTAAATTATGGTTATATCAAATGACATATTAGATTCAGGCGTATAACTTTTAAAGGCGAATATAAACACACATCTTTCTAAAAGCTAACCATAAAACAAAATAAAAAATAAACAAGTAAGAAAGCTGATATTTATATAATATTGAGCGCATGTTTCTACGAACAAAGTGCTTTCGTCTGCTGCCTTTCAGTGTTATCACATTTTTAGGAGCTTTGTCTGCAACTACTATGTATGTAGTGTCCACAACACAAACACGTATACATGTAATATGCTTCTAAATAATGCGTTTTAATGTTGAAATTCAGTTTTGTTTCACAAAATTCAGATTGTTTTCAGTGATATAAAATGTAAAATAAATGTTTTGATAATGATTATCGATTACGTTGAGACTTCGGTTTATAGCTTGTAAATACTACATGTTCATTACAAAAGAAAGCGTTGTCGGTACGAGTCGTACAACTCGTTCGTGTAGTCAGTGTAGCGCCGCATGGCATTAGCAACTCACTCACAACACCCTAAAACAAGTATGGGAACATTCAGCCCAACCACATTTTTATGGTGCATGTTTATAAACTTTCCTTCCATTGTATTGAACGATCTAAATAGGCCAATGTATCGATTACAAAATATACACTTGTTTCAACCTCCGGTTTGACTGTTCTTCATTGTCAAAAACCCATCAAAACAAAAAGTATACACCTTCTGCAAGCTACAGTTTGTAAGGAATAATTCAGAAATCTGTACAGATACACAAAATGACCACAACACGTTAGACATACACACGTGTCCGCTTAAAATAGGTATGTGTGTTGTTAAATTTAAAAAGGGATACAATAAGTTTCTACAAAGTTTCTCCTGATTTCGTTTTTTAAGTCTGCTTAAAGATGCTAGGTCTGTATCTTTTTTAACCCTTATAATCGGTCATAAATTGTGCAATAGCTTAAGTATACTAAATAAATTAAAATTGTAAAAGAAATTGCAAATATTTGTGATAAAAAATGTGTTTTTGACAAAAAGTAAAAACACAACAACAAAACAAAATACCAAACATAAAAACACTTGCCGGAGCCGGGGATTAAACCCGGGACCTCTTGCACCCAAAGCGGATGCGTTACCAATGCACCACCGAGCCAATGAGAGTATCGATTGTAGTCAAGCCATTTAACTCTTTCGACGCAATGGGTCGAAACGTAAATAAACAATGCCAAATTTGCGGGCCAGACATTTTCAACAAATACATTTTTTCTGTATTATTTTTACATGCATGAATAACTATATTTGGCAGTTTCTTATATTTACGATCCTCCTAATTCGGGCATTTCCCTAACCACAGAATACGTAATTTCATTGGATAAATTGACTTCAAAATGCACATGACCCTGCCTTCACATACGTATATAGGTACATACATAGGTATATAAGGTGTACACCGAGTGTTCGCTGCGATGCGCTCTCACCGATTTGGTTAGTAAGGCGAAAAGGAAAATAAGTCTGGTTCCGGTGACCCGACCCTACCTATATTTTTCGCCCGCCCCTAAACTTTTTTTCATTTGACTACGATAATAGTTGGTCCGAATTTGACTCAATATTCAAAAGAATTTCAAAGAACGTTTTTAAAGCGTTCATGTAAATATTCTAAAAATAAATCAAAACTTGGTAATAATAGTTTTGAAAAATAAATCAAAACTTGGTAATAATAGTTTTGAATCTATGATATGTTGTTATGATTGAGGAAAAGTAAATTTTGAAAATAGAAATACATTGTATGTGTCAATTATTTGAAATTTATATTCAGTCAACTTAAAATGTTCTACAACCCATGATTTTGCTATATAATTGCATAAATACTGTACAAGAAATAGTGAGCACCGAAAATGGTCTCGTTTATAGCGAGAGATATTTTCAATAAATAACACGTACATAAAGAAACAATAATTAAACCTATAGAGTTAAATGTGCATACCCCCACCCCCAGCATGCACACTATGCATGTTTACAGTTCATAAAAAGCTTAGTGTTGCACACACAGGAGACTTTAATCAGACAAACTATACACGTCATTATATCACCCCACACTTAACATCAGTAAAAAATAGAAATGCCGACCTAGCCTACCAACTTATTGGGGCATGTCACAGAAACCAGACATATTTTTTATTTGGCCTAAGCATAAATTGGCATTTGGCAAACACTTTTTACTAAAAGCGGGCGCTCTCAGTAGGAAATTGAACATACATAAATGTGCTGTCAAATTTTTTATGTTAACATTTTTAGCTCACCTGAGCCCGAAGTGCTATTGTGGTCAGTGGTTGTCCGTTGTCCGTCGTCGTCGGTCGTGCGTCGTGTATCAACATTTGATGTTTACAATCTAGAGACCACATTTGTGATATGATTTTTATGAAACTTCGTCAGAATGTTTGTTTTGTCAATATCTAGGCTTAGTTTGAATATGGGTTATGTCTGGTTAAAAACTAGGTCACCAGGTCAAATCTTATGAAACTCTTGTTTACACTCTAGAGGCCAGATTTGCAACCCCATTTTGATGAAACTTGATCAAAATGTTTGTCTTGATAATATCAAGGCCAAGTTCAAATATGGGTTATGTCGGATTAAAACCTAGGTCACCAGATCAAATCTTAGGAAATTCTTGTTTACACTCTTGAGGCCAGTTTTGCGACCCGATTTTGATGAAACTTAATTAGAATATTTGTCTAAGCAATTTCTATGCCAAGTTCTAATATGGGTCATGTTGGATTAACAAATAGGTCACCAGGTCAAATCTTAGAAAATTGTGTTAACACTCTAGAGGCCACATTTTTACCCGATTTTGATGAAACTTGGCCAGAATGTTTATCTTGACAATATCTAGGCCAACTTCAAATATGAGTCCTGAAGGGTAAACAAACTAGCTCAAATCTTAGACAACAATTGTGTATACTAATAAAGCTAAGGCCTTCAAATTTGGACCACTTGTACAACTTAGTTTGTGGAATAGAACTGTGACATTTTATAACATTAAACTTGATCCTTTGACCCACTTTTACATTGTAAAACTATAGCCTTCAGATTTAGACCTCCCAGGTGTCGCCTGTTGTACATAAAGCAATGAAAAGGGGAACTTTTAAAAATATTCTGTCTCTGGTAAGCGTTACATGGCCCTCTGGTTTCAATATTAACTTCTTTTGTCGTTTTGTTTTAAACGTTAGAACGTGCTAACCTTTTTACATCATCAAAATGAATCATTTAATAAAAATAAACTTGGAATAAACCAATTAACCAATTATATAGTTTTTACATGTCACGTGCTCTCCATGTAGCAAAACAGGTCACGTGCTCCTTTATGCCTAGAAAAAAATCCGTAACAATACCAACATGGAGCCTGCAGGGAATAAACAATAGCATATAAAAGTAAATTAATAAAAGTTCATCCATGAAATGATACGTGATAGGACAACAACAACAACAAAAGAAGCACATGTATTACGGTTTTACTTGTGCGTGCAACTCACCATATCTTAGCACTATTTGATAGACAATTAAATGTACATGTCATACATAATTACAATATCACATGAAGTATAAATTATAGTCTCCCTTCTGCAGCTTGGACCTTATGGTAGTGAGGATGTAACATGGGCTATGTTTGGTGAAAAACGTCAGTATCTGTTTCGGCCTGTTTGACCTGAAATGTAAACGAAACCTGGAAACAGGTTGGTAATGTTATGTTATCATACTTACTCGGAAAATAGTGATATGATTTTAAATTGAATGAAATTGTAGTGATAAGGTTTTTGGAAAAGTGATGTGTTAATCATTAACAATGGAGAGACATGTTTTAGACCAGATTATTCTTATTTTAGTTTTACAATTTAGAACGATCGCGAACAATGTCGTTGATATTTAACAATGGTTTTTATCATGTATCATTATCAGAGTATGTTGAACAATTTACCGTGAAGTACTTTCACGCGTGCAACTCATGCAAGCTTATTAACACATAGCTTTCATGCATACTAAAAATAAACCATTCACATTTTTACTGCTGTTGTTACTGTTGCTGTTGTTGTTGTTGTTGTTTTTGTTGGTGTTGTTGTTGGGCAGAAAAGATAAAACAAATACTTGATGAAATAGGTATGACAGAATTATGGCTCTCACAAAACACTACAAATATCTCAATTCATCACATCAAACAAAGAACCATTGACATATATCATAAAACCTGGAAAACCTCTTCTCGTAACCACCGAATCCCAAATTATCTGTTATCCCATCGTTTTTAAATGGGTTCCCATAAAATTATAAAAAAAAAGTACCACAAGTGGAATTTGATAAATGGAATTCCAAATGCACATGACCCTGCCTTTATCACATACGTATTGGGGGTGTATACATTTGGCATCGACCGTTCGATACGGTGCGCTCTAGGCCGTTAGGACTGCCGTTTATATTTCGGAAACAATCTCTCAAAAGAAATGTTTGTTTTTATATTTTTACTTCTTTGGTAACTTAAATTGCTCTTCAATTTTTATGTTGTTTAAGAGCTGCTGTTTAGGAGGTTTCTTGACTGTTAATCTTGATCATTGACATATTACATGGAAAAAAATAGATGTATGCATTTATCCTACTCAAAAGTAATAATAAATTAATCCAGTTATAAAAAATCACTATGATTATACTATAAATAAATCAATGGACGATTTGTCTGATTTAAACATAACAGTATTGTTTAAACATTTTAAAGAGATTTATAAAAAGTATTACTAAATTACTAAAATTATTAATAATAAAACGTGCAATATCGTTTGTTTAATTAAACACAGTAATATTCAGTCCTTATCTTATCGTTGTGATAATATTGCATTTTAATATTTATAATATATTATAATTATAATAATAATTTAAAATATAATGATATTATCTATTCATGTCAAAAATCTCAATTTTTCTAGACTTTTCGAAGAAAAGGCAGAGCTTTTATGCTCGTTATGGAAATGCCTGGCGGTAAAATCTCATACCCCAATTTTTGCTAGAATTTTAAATCGGTCGTTTTTCTTCTGTTTATAGCGTATGCATAAAACATCGGCCGGTGCCCGGACGGGCATCGTCCGGTGCCCGGATATACATCGGCCGATTTGTTAAGAGATTTTTGAAAGTTCCTGGCGCTTGTCAGACATCGTAAGATGCCCGGCCGGGCACCGTACGGTGCCCGGACGGGCACCGTTGGAAACGTACGATATAAATTTTAAACAAAAAACGTCCGGTGCCCGTCCGATGTGTGCATGTATGTCATTTTACCCACATTGACCCTACTAAACGCCGTACGGGCGCCGTGGAATTTTAAGTAGTACCTAAACTTCACCGGGCACCGTACGATGTCTAAAAAATTGATAAAAAATCGTACGATTCTTCCTGCCGCCGGCCGGGCGCCGTACGTGCGCCGTAGAATCGTACTATTTTTGGTGAAATAGACGCCGTACGGTGCCCGTAGATGATTTGTGACCATAGCATTAATAAAACTACACAGTAATCATCATGGGAGGGACCCTCTATCGTTTTTGTATATTCTGTTTCTTTCCGTTGCATAAGTAGGACATTGGATCAGAAAAAATCTTTCCAAAAGGTTATCTTCAAATCTTTTCTTGTTTGAAAACACAGGGCCTTAAATATATTCAAACAACTGTGCATATAATTCCATTTTCAGGTTTGTCATCATGGGGAACAGTAACAGTGGGGAACTACTTGTGGAAGACTTCATGGAACAAATAGAGCAAAAATGTGGGAAATTCAAACACGAACAAGATAAACAGTTGTTTGAATATGCGTGGAAAGTTGTCGCAGAAGAAAAAGGTTCTATGACGCGAGCAATCATCTATTTCAACGATCCAGAGCTTGGCGCGATAACTGTAGGCGTAGACAAGAAAGAAGCTAAGTCTGTGGTCGTCTTTAGAACAAATAATGGCATGCCTCAACACGCTTGGGAGAAACGTAAAAACGGAAATAAAAAGGCTGAGTCTGAACGTGTTTTACCAGCGTTAGGTGCCTTTGCGCTAGGATTGACCGAGGCAGTGGCAAACATATTGTCTGCCATCAGGACGATTGAACAATTATAAGAAAACAGATGTTTAAAATGGATCATTTTGCATGTGCATATCACAATTCTTTATTAATGCATCAACTACAACCACACGTACACCTTGATTTTATGACGCTAAATTAGCTTTCACTAGCGGATCCAGGAGTGGGGGCGCACTAACGACCGGGGACTTATTATTTTTATGCCCTAAACGCTAAATTTCCTCGCTTTGCTGGCGATTTATTTTCAACCCCCAAATTTCAAGAGAAATGTATACAAAACATGCTGAAAAGTGACTCATACCTTAACCATAAACCGACCCCCGTTGACTAAATCCACGCCCCCTAAAGACAAATCCTGGGTCTGCCACTGGATTTTATAAACATGATATTTTAAAAAAATAAGATTTTTAAGTTCTGTATTACATTGTATTGCTTTTTATGCTCATTAGATAATAAATCGGAGGATTTTTGGTGTGATTTCGGTTTCGTGTAGGTGTCATGTTTGAATTAAATTTCTTAATAGTAACTGATTGTTTCATTATAAACAATGCTGACAAAGCTGGTTTAAATGTCAACTAATTATCTAGTTATCGTCATTGCGGTTTATGAGGGACTTGTGTGTGTGTATCGATCATACTGTGTGTATCCTGTATTCTAGTTGCAACCTCGTGTTGTCCATAGTTTGTATACTAGCTATTACTTTGTTGTTTGTAATTTTCAAAGAGTGTCTACGTTATCAAAGATTTATAATTTCAATGTTAATTCACTTTGGATTGATGCACGTATTGAATTGATACATAACTTATGTTTTTGTTCACCAGATTACATGTATAAATATATTATAATGTTGGCCACATTGGGCTTTGGCCCTCTGATTTAAATAAACTTGTCTTGCTGTTGTTGTCTTGTCTAGAGTACGTTTACACAGATGTCTTTAATAGACGCGTACTGTGTGTAAAGATGTTTTGTGTACGCAGGACTTTATGTATTTAAAAAAAACTCGAAAGAAAGAGAAGCAAAACATGCCAAAACCTCATCTTTAAAAAATAATTATTAATTACAATATCAAATAAAGTATATAGTCTCCCTTCTGCAGATGGGGCCTTATAGTTGTGATGATGTAATATCGGCTATGTTTGGTGAAACAAACGTCGGTATCTCTTCCGGTCTGTTGACCTTAAATGTCCGTATTTTATTTGTGACAAAACGGTCCTATCCCCTTTAACATAACTTCATGTTATCAGATATATGTCGTTTATCATTATTAACAATGGCGACACATGTGCGAGTCCAAGTCATACTTATTTTAATCATAAAATTTGGAACGATAGCGAACAATGTCGTTGATATTAAATAATGGGTTTTGATTAATTATATATTATATCAGACGTTATTGTACAATTTACAGTGAAGTACTATCACGTGTACCATGTAACATGACGTACATTGTACCATTTTTTAAAATAAGGTATACCAATAGATATTTTAGCCTTTTTAAAGAGAATCAATTGAGAATATCCATTGAAGAGATGTTCAAAGAAAAAATGTTGCAAACAACGCAGATGTGTGTCTTATGGGATAAGAATTCATACACACAACTTTTTAATTATTTTTAAAATAAAAAAGGCTGAGATATCAAACAGGAGTCCGGACACAGTGAAAGACGTTTCAACAAATCAAGGGACAAACCTCTTAAATCTAGAAAAACAGGAGGTGATATGGTTAAAACCGAACTTGTCCAAGATATTATGACCATACGTATTGTAAGAGACTGGTGTGAAAACTGTTTCAACAAAAGTCCGGGAACTTTACTGGACACCGCCCACTCGCCCGGACAAACGTCCACTACGGCTGAAAACACTGTACGTTTGTACTTGTCTTTATGGACGTTCAATGAGTTGTCAAACATTTATCAAATTTAAACATGTAAGATATGTTCTGATGACACCTGAAAAACAGTATGAACATATCGTGCATAGTCCAGCTATTATTTAAGCATTATCATTGGGTAGCCATGTACAATCGTCTAAACTCGTGTGACATAATCATATAGTTTTGTGTAATTAAACTACTATATAGCAGTATAAGTCCCCAAAGAATTATATTATCTTCTGCATAATATCACAATAAAAGAGCCTTTCTAAGGATTATTTAAATTAGCACGTAGTCATGCGAAAGCACTGATGGTGCAGGGGATAAGATTTGATAGGGGAAGAGGGGGTTAGATTCAACGATATATGTGTTTGGTCTTTAGAAGTGAAATATCTTTGTAGATGCAATATGTACTTCTACAAAAACACGTCGCTTCTCACCGGTGGCAGTTCGACTCATTAAACATCGGCCGGCCGGACGGGCGTACGGACGGACGAACAAACTAACGAATGAGTGAATTAATTTAATAAATAAATCAATCAATCAATAAATATTACATGTATTGACAAACATTATTAAAATTTTAATGCATGAGATACATGTGTTTTCGAATGTGATAGGGAAAACTACATTATTTACATTGCTTTATTATCGCCTTATTAAATAGTTCAACAGATAATATATGGCCTTAATTATCTAATCTAATTAAACTGGCTTCATAGAAAACAAGCCTTGTCGAAAGTAGAAAACAAGTTTTCCTTCAGGTATATAAACTCTGCTGACTGTTGTTGTGAGCCAAATCTTGACTTTGGTACGATACTACTGCACTGGTTCAAGGGTTCCCAACTCAATTTCGTAAAGGTACGTGCCCACGTACATAGTTTTACCTTTTTGGTATCTTATAATCGTATAATTGCAGTGCATTGTTTAACATAAACAGATAGAAGATAGAAGATAGATATGCCATAAACTTTTTAATTAACAAATATGATTACATGTGTGATTGCTGCAGGTCGATCATTTAGAAAATAATTTACTGCATTAACATACAGTATCATATAAATTGAAATAAACTTAGTTAACAAATAATAAGGATTATTTTAAACGATCTGCGACTCAGTGATCGTAGATTCCTGGTTGAGAATCATTTTCATTCAAAAATCTTGTCAACGCTGTACATACATCAGACAGCGTGTTTTCATTTACAAATTGCGCAATTTTCGCTGAACTGGCGAACTTTGCAGTGGCCCTAAGCTAAAATAATATTTCACAGGTTGCAAACACTCATTTTCAAACGTTGTTAAACTGTATGAATGAACTCTAGCTTGTGAAAACACTGACACCGCCACTTACATCGTACTTTCTTCGTGTACACCAAATACACACAAATGTATGTAAAATATGCATCCGTTTTATTCAATGACATAAAACACTTTAATTGTTCAGGTGTGTCATCATGGGAAAGTGTAACGCCGGAAAATTCCATGACGTCAAGACTTCATAACACAAATAGAGAAACAGTGTGGGGATATGCGTAAAAGAAGCAAAGAAGACCAAGACTTGTTTCGCTATGCGTGCTTAAAAGTTTTTAAAGTCGGGAAAAAGAAACATTTACTGACGCGAGCAATAATCTATTTCACTGATCCAGAGCTTGGAACAATATATGTAGGCCACAATAAGGGATCGGCTGAGTCTGTAGTCACCTTTATGACAGTTAATGGCTATCCGCAACACGTACATCTTAAAAGTAAACTTTAAAGAAAGGAAAACAGAATGTTCATAACCTCATCTTTGAATACTTTCAAAATACAATTTTTCACAATGTTTTCACAAAATCCTTGCCCACGTGGAAACTGGACTAGAGATCATTATTAACAATACCTTTATAAAAGAAAAAAGCCGACACTGAATCTGTGAGAGTTTAATTGGATGTGTTTATGTGTTATATTATATAAATGATACTAGTTCTGGAAAGCTCAACTTAAAATCACTTGTCATCCAATATACCTCGGAAGTAACTGTAAAACTGTTTTTGTGTGGTAAATTATGTACATATAGATTCGAATGTTCGTAACAATAAAGGTAGTGGTTAATAGACATACGTGAACTTAATGAGCATGCGTTTATGAACCTGGATATGCTGTCTCGCTGCATCATACCAGACACATGTCATTTTTACCCGGGCGGTCAAGAAAGCTGAAATAAAGCTGAACAATTACCACGTTTCCCTATGTTTTCAATGTCAAAATTATACCGGTAAATATATAAGTAGGGAGGTTGCGAATTCGACCTAAACCTCGACTTCAACGCGCACTGGCTCATTCACGTTGAGGTTGAAGTCGTTAGTAAAATATGAAATGCAAAAGAAACGTTAACGTGTGTTCATTAAAGTATATCATTTATAAACACCTCAATGCGAGTCAAACATTGAAATGGTAGAAGTCAATGTGTATCAAATTTACAATTGTTATTTCACGAAATTGAAATGTTTTCTTTAAAACTGAATCAGAAGAAGAGAAATTTGCGTATTTTGGCCTTAAAAGTAGTTTGTATAAATAAAACGTATGCACATGTAAGTGTTCATGTAGTTGTCGGTATGCTATGACACTGTTGGGGTACCCCACCCCATTTTAAACATGCAATTTGAGAACAAGGTAAAACGTGCAATTTGAGAACAAGGTAAAACGTGCAATTTGAGAACAAGGTAAAACATGCAAATATTACCATGAAAGTTACGTTAATTATACGACAGCAACAAACATAAAATGTATAATAATTAACCAATTAGGCGCTAGTGCATATAAATAAATTATTGATGATCGGATTAAAATTAAAAAAAACAACATAAATTTGCAAAGGTGCAAGTGTCATTGCATGACACAAACTATTTTATATCATGGCGTCTTATTAAAACCATCAAAATGCAGTTTCTAATATAGAACGAAATGGAGCCGAAGCATGCGCAAAATTAAAATAGAGAAGTACACAAGGGGTGATGGTTTCAGTCTCATAGTTTAATCTTCTCCTAATTATCAAGGGGCATCTACAAGAGATATGAAACGCTGGCTCGTCAAACCACTCACTTCTCTTATAATGGGCTAACCTGAAGGCGATACACATATATGGATGAAGATGTGCTCAAAAAGGAGTTTTCACGTTACGCGTTGAGGCTAGCGTACTTATCGCAACTTCCCTATTATGAAAATTAATACTTTTAATTTGTTAAATGTTATATAGGTTTGATGTGATTGTGTTGCTTTGAAGGCTATAATGAAAATATGTTTGTAAAACGTTAAAGGGGCATTGTCTGATCTTTTTATCAGCTATTTATTGAATATTTTAATATCAAGTAGTATTTTATCGTCAAAAAGAATGAAATAATAACATTATACCGAAACACATTGCAAAATACGCCAAAAAATGTATTCACGATAATTACCGAATTAGTTGATGATTGCCCATAAATTTCGGTTATTGCAGATTAGATGGTGTGGTGTAG
>Ga0224511_10002970_pt1 | contig 11877 bp, 7 predicted proteins | sample SF_May12_sed_USG_2_FD_169988 | JGI IMG/M metagenome (GOLD analysis project Ga0224511, IMG submission 169988) | Sediment microbial communities from San Francisco Bay, California, United States - SF_May12_sed_USGS_8_1 | ecosystem: Environmental > Aquatic > Marine > Sediment | place: USA... | reverse complement strand
TGCCTGACATGGCAATTGCGACATGGTGTTGTTGCAAACACATTTACTCAGTTTTTAGGAACTGGCGTACCCGGCAATCTGGATCAGTTTGACCAGAGTGTAAGTTGTATTAATAGATTTGTCTTTTTTTCAGTTTTCATTTGCAAATTAAAACATTTTGTAAGTCAAGTAGTGATTGAAAACATATTACGCTGTATAAAAACATAAATATAATTACTAAATTACTTGTAATTGATTATTATATTTTAGTTAATATGATGCATTTAGTTGAACGAATACAAAATATTTCGTCATTACTGTATGGAACGGCTATGTGTACTTTTGAAGAGCCTTTTACACAAAGAACAGCCTGCCTTAATGTAATCGGCATTTTCGCACATGATGGTAATTATATTTTTTACCATTCAACAAATTACGACAATTGTTGAACTGTTAAAGGGCCATAAACGACGGTCTAGTTATGATGCAAATAGAAGAGCAATTGTCTCAACTTTTACATTTATATATTATTTATTGTTATTGCATTTATTTCAATGAATTATTGAGTATATATTATTGAATTATATACAATTGATTTATAAAAATAAAAGTGACTGTTTTAGAGCACCATAATGGACACTCACGCGGCGTTTATGGAGCAGTGTGTTCTAAGATGTCACGAGACACCTGGTTGTGCAGCCGTCTTGTACAAGACGACAAGTGTGTTTGTTTTTGTGTATTTCCTTGTTTAGATTGTACGCTGTTTCTAATACTGATTATAGCCTTTTACGGAGTCAGTTAAAAGGTCAAGTATTCCTTGAAAAATTAGCATACCACCGTGCGAACAGTCCTGGTGGCACACTCTATTCCCAGGATCTGCAAACTGTTTTAGATACCGTGCATAGATTAGAACCACCAGTGAAAAAGTTTCTATTAGTGGCGAAGAAGTGTGTAGAAAAGACGCAGCTGCAAGACTCTAAACCGCGTTAAACGAAAAGCTTGTACAATTCTGGCCGCAATAACCCTATTTCAAATAATACCAAGTATAACATTATTCAAGGGTAGTGATTTTCAGCTCAAATCTGTATGCTCACCGTACATGTAGTGAGGTTATTGTTCAAATCACCTACATGTATAGCTTTTAGTTCTTTTAATTCTAGATTGATGAAATAGTATTAAAAGTATGCAAGTGATTTTGACGAAACACGATGTGATTTTTTCTTCAATTACAATATATTATAAGCATTTACAATTTGTTTGTGAACTATACATTTAAGGACACTGTTGTTTTTAAGGTAAACATAATTAAAACAGGTAATTAAATTCATTGAATAGCATGAAAAATCAAATCCATCGCTCGTCCTTCCAAACACAACTTCACAAAAACACCACCTTATCGAAGTCTTTAAATAGGATGGCATAAATATGTACGAGGGTCATTCATAAAGTTCCCGGACTGGGGCTGTAACTTTTTTAAAAATCAAGTTATTCCATTAAAACTTTGCAATTATATGCATATTAAAATTTCAGATTTGTGTTTGAAATTTCACTCATTTATATTTTATAGTTTTGTTTTTATGCAAATTAACGCAAATGCATAAATGGCATTACGGAGCACTTTGAAGTCACTCACTTAGCGTTTTGGAAGAATTTGAAGTTAAAGATACAGTTTAAACATAACTGATGATGCACAAAGCTTTTGATATAAAAAGTGCCAATTTTTAAATCAATGTGATTGCTGTACACGAAAGAAAATGAATATGAAAGCACCCACGTGAGCTGCTTTAAACGCAAATTGAGCATGAACGTCAAAAATGACAGAGCAGATTTCGGCTATTTGAATATTTCAAGCCATGTTGTGTGTTTTTAAAAAGAATTTCTTGCTGGAAGACACGCTTTTTACATTAAAGCAATTGTTATTTCTACATGTTTAGTTGTTCAAACTATTTTTACATATTGAAAAAATATCATAGTGATATTTTTTAACAGGTTAACAACAATCATAAGCTTATGGCAATGGTAAGTTTGTGCATTATTATTTGTGCATATTTGTCAAAAGTAAATAAATAACATAATATTAATGTTATAAATTTATAATCTGCAATATACTTGAACAAAATTGGCACCTTTTATGATTTAATTCGATGTAACGTCAATTTGACGTTCTAAACTGCTCCGTGCAGTATCAACGCGTTGCTTATAAAATTCAATATAAAGAGTAACTATAAAGATATTTTACTGATATTTCACAGGATTATTTGGCACATGGTTATACATGTACGTAATTTTATTGTAATCGACACATTCAAATAGGAAGGCATAAACAATAACACTGTTATACCCAATTTCTTGTATAGGTGCTGGAGACACAGACCGCTGTTATTCGTCCTCGGACCACAATAGCTACCTTGGTACATGGAACACTACCGCCAATGTCAAGCAATGTCAACGCTGGGATTCCGAGACTCCGCATGCAGGCCGCCCCTATCCAGAAAGTAATATGATCGACGGCAGTTTCACTGCAGCAGAAAACTACTGCAGGAATCCCGACGGCGAACCATGTCTCTGGTGTTACACCATGGATCTTTATGAACGTTGGCACTGCTGTAACATTTGGAGGTGTCTGGAAAATAATGGTAGGTAACAAACTGATAAAATAAGAATTTATATTTAAAGCTGAAAATATCCTTATTTAACAAACTTTGAAACATGTATTCCATAAACACTGATTGCATGCCCCAACCATCTACAATTCCTTATTTCAGCCAACTGTCGTTTGTACAGCGCTGCGGGTATACCTAGTGAACATGTACCCGGGTATGCATACTACGTAGCGCCATAGAGAGGCCGGAATAGCATAAAAACAAAGCACAAATGTCGAAACCGAATATAGCTGAACCTCCTTTTATCGAAGTCACCGGGACAGCGTAAAATACTTCTAAGTTCTGAAACTATGAGCATTTATACTCCGTAATGTAAAACTGAATAATAAATTTACATACAAACACACCTTCAATCTACATTGTTTACAACATTCTTTCTTTGAACTCTTCAATTAATATTCCTCAAACAATGTACTACCATTGAACCATTGTAGTCGTATTAATGCAATACAACATGCATTAAAATAATAAGAATACTGTTAAAGAACCCTAGATTATCTATATGCCATTACGTACTACATTATTGTGAATATATATATGTTCTGGTCTTCTGAGATCATGGATTGTATGCTGTTTTAGTTTGAAAATAAAGTTCCACTAATGCGATAGCGGCGTCAGTGGTTTGGCATAACTCATTACAATTGATGAACATCTTTTATCAAACCGAGGCTGCTTATCTAGTGTTTTTATAATAACACTTTTATGCTTACATCATTGAAGACGAACGACCAAATTCTATTACTTTAAACTTTTTTAAAATATACATATATGTCAAATTATTAATATGTATTTGTTTACTTTGGTGGTTTGATACATAAATGTACTGTGTTTCTGCCTTTCTCTTATGTATAAGATAATAATGTATACACACAAAAGACAATTTTAGATGTTATTCCTTTGCATTTTTAGATCGTGTATGCCACATTGTTTTTCGGCCATAATATTGTGCTACACAATCTCATAAAACACACAAAACAAAACAAAACAAAACTGGTTACCAAACGTTTTCTTTTCAATTTTCATTAAGTAATAACAGATACTCGATGCATGCAAAGTGTGATCAAAATCTATTTGGAAAGAAATGGAAATTGAAGCATAACCTTTTAGCTACATGATATGTCAACTAAGAACTATGTCTACGTTTTAATTATTTCTTAAAGTTTATATGTACAGTTTATAAACAAAATGTATAATATAATTGTAATACCGTATATTATGATGTTGAGATATATTGTTGATTAAAACCCGGAAACAGAAGGTCGGTGATCGTTTTTGTTTACGTTTTGTAAAACAATGTGACACAAATAGCCATTATAGAGGCATGAGATCTAAATATCGTTAGACATAAGTGCTAATCAGATTAGTTCACGTCTTATAGAAGACCTTAAGTACCAATTTAACGAGCTATTTTGGGCGGGCTGTCGATAGGTTAATTGACATGCCGCTGGTTCGACACCAGAATTTCACTTCCGTATACACATGTCTGGTTCATTCCACGAACAATAAATATACTAATAGAATGACCAATAGTAAAAGGAAACACGCCATATACGTTTTATCATTTAAAAATAATTAAACTTTTCGAACCGGGAATTAGAATGCATGTCTAGAAACAATTTGCCAAATCAGTTAAGCATTGCTCATAAACCCATAATCAGCAATAGCGTCTTTGGCTAGAACAACGTTTTGCCAGTGTACATGTCATTGAGTTTACATTAATATCTGGTAACAATGTCTATTGTTTTTATCTAAACAGCCCATCCAATCCAATATAAATTAACGACAAACAAGAAATGTCTTTAAAAAGACAAACGGCGTCAGATTAAAAAAGGAAGAAAGTTTAACACAAGGTTAAGTACTTGTACATAAATCTTACACAGATGACAGAAAACTTAAAATGAATATTGTCAAGTGGACAGCTATTTTGGCCAACTTTGTTAGAAAGTAACTGATGTCTTCAAATTCCATTAAAGCGATTCATTACTTGTGTAATGACAAACCGAGGAAAACAACTTGCAAGTCTTATCTTGTACACATAGCAAATGCTCAAGCCAATAACATTAAATAAGAGTTTCAAGTAAAAATGTATATAATCTCTACTAGACAAATGAGCTCATAGTCGCAATCATGGACAACAATACGTACATATAATTTATTCATAAAATAAATGTGTTTTTTGTTCTAGGTTTTAATTTAATTCATTACTTATAATAGTGGAATTTTTACCTCTTAGATTCAATTATATTCCAGAGTTACATCTGACCTTCTGCAAATTTTACAGCACAAACCTATATCATGACTCAAAGTGTAAATCCCGGAATTTAGACGTAGTGAGGCCAACCTAATAATTATTGGGTAATATGTCAGACTTTTTACTATAAACCGGTTCACATCTGGAGACGTAATTCGTTTTATCCATAAAATATTTTGTTTGACACGTAACTGTATATTGTTTCAATATAAAAACACTTTAGAAAGCAATACCCAAAAAATTAATCTACGAACGAAGCAAAATTTCGTAAAACACTTGCATTATGTAGGTCAAAAGCGAGCTTAGACAGCTACGCCGAAAAAATGTAAATAAATTTTGGTAATATAATTCTTCAGACGACGAGTGCTACATTGCATAATGACCGATAACAGTGGGGGTCCAGGATTTGACCTGGGCCGTAACCTTTTCAACGGTTTAAAAATGCTAGGTCTGTATCTTAATACCTGTATACTTGGTCACCAATATAACAGTATAATATGTATACGAATTGAATTAACATAGCAAAAGAAATTGCAAAATTTCATGTAAATAATGTTTTTGGACAAAAAAGTAAATTCATTAAAATCCTTGATAGAGCCGGGAATAGAACTCGGGACCTCTTGCACCGCAGTCTTGATGGTTTCAACTCGATCGATTGAAGTAAAGATATTTAACTGTTTCAACGTACATTTTAAATCTGTCGAAACATAAACACACAAAGCCAAATTTGCGAGCCAAACATTTTCAATATTTTTTTTTTGTAAGTTTGTAACATGCATGCTATAGTTGGCAGTTTCTCATATTAACGGGATCGTTAACAAGTAAGATGAAACAATTCTAGTCCATAGATACAGGCATAGCATCTTGAAAAAGTGTGGCAAGGTGAAGTCGTACGAGTGTTCCACATATTACTCTGCATTTCGGAATTTCACAAGATATGCGATTACATTACTTGTGTATGCAATATATAGTATCGAAATCAAACTCATGCAACAATATGTATGATGGGTTCCTCTTCTGGATCCGCTAGTGTCAATCATTTGTATTTAATATACTCAAATACATTCAAAGTGCTTGTCTAACAACTTTGAAACTGGTCTATAATATAATAATAATATTGATAACAAACACAAAATGATGCGACATGTCATTCCTGCATTATAAGTTGCACCCCTTTCTTGGACACAAAATGATATGTTTGTCAAGTTTTAATTAATGTCAGAACACTTGTAAGAAAACACAACAACAGCATAGCAAACACAAGGTAACTTAACTTTGAAATAAATGCAATGTTACAGATGTTTACATGTAGTGATAATGTAACCTTTATTTCCCATTAAATGAATAAGGAAGAAGTGCATGCTATAAAAGTACTTTGTATATGGCAGCAGATGTTGGTTTTTTTAAACAAGTAGGGATGCGTCCCCATAATCAACCCGTAATTTCTAGAGAACAACCAGTATCTGGAGGCGGCGGAGTTTCCGGATCACGTTTTAATGTCCGTAATGGTTAGGGTAAGGGTTAACCCTTTTTGACTAAGCAATATCCCTTTTTAACGAGGCAACAGTATTTTAAGAAATAAAAACAATATTCATATCCTACCGCTCACCTCCATATACCGGTTGTTCATTAGCACCTACCTGGTCAACCCGTGTCTGAATCAGTTTCTGGATAGCTTTAAACATGTGTTACAGGCTGCAAGTTAGGTTCGAGACGTTCTATTCAGTGCAAGCTGCAGTGAACACATTTAATTAAAATTTAAATATCATTGTAAACATTTGACGTTCTTGTTTTACAGCGGTGTATAGAGAACACGAACACACAGGGCTGTTTTAAACAGTCTCAATTCTGAAGCAAAAATCGTTCATTGTCATTTGCTAACATATGTGGCGCGTTTTCAAAAGCGCCCTATGCAATTTATCATGTCTGGTGGTGATTTTTTTATTAATTAAATACTTATAATTAAATGACAGGCATAAGGCGTTTCGTACGACCTACATTCTGTTGAAGGTTCTAAACGTTTTATATCAATGTGTCGGGAAGACTTTGTTCTGTTTACTTGGACTGGAGTTTCAATAAAGCACTTTACTAAAACAAGCGCTATTTAATAATGAAACATTTTCCCACACCACACCGAAACAATATATCTATTTAGATTTCTTAGTAATCAGGAGCATTAGTGTCGCTAACAATGTGTGTTCGTATATTAATGATGCATACTTCAATGGATAGTTCCACAAATTTTCAAGCTCCTCCCCATGCGGCATATTTTCTTTGATCTTGTGATAAGGTTTATCACAAACAGGAAGTATGCTTTCTATTGTATTTTCTAGGTCAGATTGTCAGCTGACAATATAATTCTAATTTATTGGATTAAAATTGACTATGTACAGTTATAAATTATAATGATTGACAGTTGTGGAACTGTCCATATTACTGCACGTCCCATAGCAGTCCGATACTCAACAGCATCCTTGACAAAAAATAATTTATGTATTCATTTATTCCCTTATAATAACTAGAAACGTAGCCACAAGCAAACCACAATATAGACAACACCCATATATTAAAAGGCATGGTTTTGTTCAGTTAAATATTTATGTAACGATAAAGATGCATGCTGCGCAACTAGTATTTAATATATAAGAACATTTCAGTTTTGAGATTAAAGAGGAAGTCCTAAATAGTTGAAAGACTGTTCTATTTCCAATTAATATGTCAATACCCAATACGTTTGTTACATTGTATTTAAGCCCCGTATATTACAGTATTGTTGACGTACTTAAGCATTGCCTTAAATTCTGGTAATAAGGTACAATGGTAATGCAAGATTCCACACCCCTAGAACATAAGCGGTACTTTACATTCAAATGTTAACAACATACAGTCCATGAACCCAGAACACCAGAACAATATAACTACCCAATGATATAATACGGGGCGACATTTTATAGCACACAAGCACAACACACCAGCTAAAGTATGTTGTATTTTAGAGAAAGCCCTCTGGAAGCATAGTCTGCATTGGGAAAATATCAGCCTATATGCTACAAACAGACAGAATCGTGTTTTACTAGACATGCTATTCAGCCTTGTTTTTACATCTAATATACGCAAACATATAATAGTCAGACCAATAAACAGACTATTATGTGCGTTCTGTTGTTCAGTAGCCTAATTTTAATAATAAAACAAAAATGAAGATAGAAAGTGAATACGTTCTATCCTGTTGAGGATATTAGTATTTGCATTCGTTTGGTAAATATTAAATGAAGTGTTTGCCTGTTACGAGTTGACGAATTAACTTCCGTTGTCAAGGCTGGTCGGAATAAGAAACACTAATTTACTATGATCTACGTGTGATTCACACCGTGTTGAAATACCTACATACATATTGTGAAGGACATAAATAAGTAGGTGTAGGTCATGTAAAAACGAAAAAGTGACCTTCGTTATTTGTGTCACAGTCTGAGATTTTGGGTCCAATCGACGACATGACGTCACTTAGTAAAATGACGTCAAAATAACGCATTAAATTATTGTGGTATTTAAGAGAATTTTCACCGGCCCATACAAACTGGTTTAAGTAGTTCAGTGTCAAAAGTCTTTACACATGATATAAATATATCATATCTTTGCAAAATTATTATATTAAATTAACCTAAAATGTTTTGATAAAAATGTATCACCCTTATATTTGACACGTACTCTAATCATGGTGATGCAGGCGTGTATTTCAAAATAGTGATATCGACAAAAATAATAGGAATATTATTATTCTGTATTTAAAACCGTAATCTTCAAGCATAGCCATTCTAAACGATACCAAATTCTCAATATCGCTTAAATAGTCAATTGGATCCAAAATGTCAGACTTGGACACATTTAAGCACAAAATACTTTGGTAACATACACGGGCCATCACTAAAAATGTTAGTATCTTGTCCTGTAAAGCCAACAGTCATGTGTTAAAACTATCTATGTTTATAAGAGATGTTTTTAAGACGCATTAAATAGCTACGAGTAATTATGTATTGAAATGTTCCTCTTAATTATATATTTACAATGTACTGAATAGTTTGTATTTACACCGTATGCTTCACCATATTCTGTTGCTTGTATATGTACATACTGGCCAAAACATTTATATGATGGATTGCCAAATAAATGAATGAATGCAATTAAAAAGATTTACCTGTTTTTACATTTAAGATAAAAGAGATACGATGTAAAAATATTATAACATGTTCAGCTCACAACTGGTTGCTTGTTAATACTATTGTCACGTTGTGCGATCGTTCTTATGCCCTCCGCGGTTAGTGGGCTATTAAAACAAATTAGGCAGCAATTATTACGATCGACCAATAGTAGCCACGTCTGTGCGATTTGTAATTAAAGTTGCAATCCGCACTAGAAGTGGGTAACAGTTATTCATTAATTTTAAACGTTGGGCACACTTATAACAAATGTCAATTATTATTTCAAATCAATACAAACATGTTGTAAAATTGAAATGATTTTAATATCATTTTGCAGGCGTTGAGTGCTACATTGCACCGTGACCAATTATCAGCAATAATGGAAACCTATACAACATTATCAGTAATTATGTATTTAATGGTAGGTCTATAAAATACCTGTATAACGTATTATTGACTTTATTGACTAACAAATGCAAAATGAATAAAGGTGTTGCTCTTCAGATTGTTTTGTATTATTTCACGAACATTTAGTTTTAAAAGTAGACAAGTAAAATATATATGTGTACCAGTATACCTGTTTTTATGATTACGAAATGTGCACAAAACACAAAGAAGAAGCATAAACCTAATATCATCAATAAATGTGATTTAAGATGAATCAACAGGCAACCTTTTACCTTTTTCATTTTTTTTTTTTCATTTTTGAAACAAGATTAAACAGATGAATGTTTTTTTCATATTAAGGGGGAAAGGTAACATTTCAAAAATACTTCCATTTATAATTTTGAAATACATATGTTCGATACTGTTTTTCTACATTGATGCACTGGAAAACAACTATAAAACAAAAACTGTGTTTAAAAAACCTTGTTTTTCCACTTAAGCGATAAAAAAACCCTTTTTGCATGTTTGAGTTTACAACGCCTTTCTTAGTTCGTAATCGTTTAACGCTTTTGGTCTTTGCTCTACACGTTGTACTCTTATAGGCTTGTTCATTTGTCACAGTTTATATTCCAGAAACTACATGCAAAAAGTTAAAATTGACGTATATACAGTTACGTTTATTACTAACCTGGATATTGGTGTAAGTACATGTATTGCCTTAACTTGTCAATTTATCATCTTACTTAAACGTAAAATTTAGCCTTACGGGTAGCGTGACTTTGTCAACGGGGTGGGGAGGGCAGTTAGCGTTTGAATCATAAAAAGTATAGGTCCGCGGCCGCTTTTATTAAACGTTTGTTTTAAAATAAAAAGCGAAAGAAAAGGGGAAAATGATCGTTTGTGGCATACAAAAATGCTATTTACAAACGCCCTTTTCCCATTCTAACTTCATAAAGTAAAGCACCGTTAATTGTCCCTAAAGATTTCAATTCATGCACCTTTCCTGAAAGGCTAAGAAGTAAATAGTTTAAACTCATTTGTTTCAGTCAGTGGACGTTTTTCATTTTGATTTTGGCTTTCGCTCTAAGACATACTTATCTTGTAAAGTCCAATAATAGGTATTGTATATCCTAATCCAAATATAGTAAGTATTCTTTTATTTTAAGTAGACGTTACATTTTTGATTGTTTTATAATTTATGAATTATGAGTTTTAAATGAAATTATCAGATATGTATATGTTAAACATATAATGATTGTCTGATTTATCAGATGTTTTTATGTACATGTATATCAAGTATATAGACTAGATGTACCTTGTGTATAAGTTATGCTCTCCAGAATTGGAGGAAAATAATAATGCATGCCTGCCTGCCTGCATGCATGCCCGTTTTTGTAACGATATGTTCTTGTTTTTATCGCGTGACTTTCAAATGGAATATGGTGCGCTCGTACGATATTTCGGTTTAAGGTATGACCTTCCTTATGGACTATGAAGGGTACACATTTGTATTTTTTATCAAAAAAAATAAACAAGTTTTTTCATTAAAATGTGATATATATTATGCTTTTACGTTTCAACCGTAGAACAATCTTTTTAAAATGCAAGTTACATATATTTGCTTAAATTAAATTAAAGGGAAGTAATTTTACACCTTATAACCTGCCTAAAATATGAATAAAATGAAAATTTTCAATCTTATTTTTAAAACAAAAATCCAAAAACTGAGAAAAGTTATGTGGTGGATCGTTTTAAAATGGCATATAATTAAATAAAAAAGGTTTACATTAGCAACAGCCCATACCTATTGTAAGCATTCAAATTATAATTGCTTAATCAAAATTGATTCATCGACTAAATTACTTACATTAGCAGTGGTTGTCTTACAAATGAGTCATAGAAATTGGTCTTGAATATAATTAAAGTAATAGTAATAGCAATATAACAAAAGTTTTTGGACTGCATTTTCAGTGTCATGCAAATAACACAAAACAACTTGTTTTGGGAAATACAATGTAGGATAATTTAGATGAAATTCGTACAGCTAAAAACTGTAGCCTCTGGTTCTCTCCAACTGGTTGGACATTTTCTATCAATGAACAGTAACGAAGTACAAGCCATAACGGTACTATGTATGCGTCAGCAATAATATTATTGTTGATTTTGCTGCACTTTGACTTGAGCCATTCCACTCAGTACAATCCGCAGTGAAAAAAAATAATTTGAAATTTAAATGTCACTGTAAATATTTGATGTTTTAACAGCGGGTCACACAGAACAAGAAATCAGGAATGTTTAAACGGACTTATTCTGAAAACGAGCAACGATGTAAATTGACATAATTTTATGTCAATATGGATGTTTTCTTAAGCCTCTTACGCAACTTCCGTTGACTGGC
>Ga0224511_10002969_pt1 | contig 11878 bp, 6 predicted proteins | sample SF_May12_sed_USG_2_FD_169988 | JGI IMG/M metagenome (GOLD analysis project Ga0224511, IMG submission 169988) | Sediment microbial communities from San Francisco Bay, California, United States - SF_May12_sed_USGS_8_1 | ecosystem: Environmental > Aquatic > Marine > Sediment | place: USA... | reverse complement strand
ATACCTTTAACACTTAATTGTTATTAAGCAATGCTTTAACCTGCTTCAAAAAACGTTATTTGGTTAAAACAGTAAACGTCGCCTTTTGTAATTATGATTATGTTTATAGTGAACAGCATAATAAAATGAAAATCAAAGGTATCACTGAGCGATTACTCTAATAATGATGATCCCGTAACTCGCCATGTCTTTAAACAATCCAATAGACCTGCAGTGCGATACATCTAATGATGATGAAACCGTAATCTGCTTTGTCTTCAAACAATCCACAAACACTTTCTCTCTTGGAACAATTGGTAGTTACATAAACCCAGTGTCTATTGTTTTCTTGTCAGTTGATTGTGTTGGCATGTTATCAGTAAGTGTATATGTTTACGTCAGACGTGGTATTAATGGTGGAAGATGTTGGTATTCACCATCAGTTTGACTGAGTGTAGGGAGTTACGAAAAACCAAAAACATAATTGTGCAGATAAAAACTGCAACCAGCTTCTCAAAAATGTTTTTGTTTGTTTGTAAAGATGATATTTAAGTGAATTTAGTGTTCAGAATCACCAAATTGAATATAAAAATAGTGTACCATATAAAGCAGTTTATAGTAGCATTAATACTGACGGCCTACTTTTGTTTAAATTATAAGTTGTTGTTATAATAAGATAAAAATGAAATAGATATATAAAATATTTTTCCAGTAGCCCATTGGAAAATGTTTTATATTTTGACGCGAATAGCAATCGGCGATATCGGAGACTAACAGAAATAAATTTAGAATTTGAAACACAGAATGCACCAACGTCTAATAATAGGTATAATCCGAACGATTTCGGAAGCTTACGAGTCATACCGATTGCTTGCGGACTTGAGACGCCAAAACGGCATGAAAACATGGCGTTTTTATCCATGTGCATCCTTCTTATTTTTCTATCCGTAATTATTAACAATAAATATTTGCTAAAATACGGTTCATTTTCAACTTTTATGCACAAGTTTCTTGTAAAAACAATTGGAATAATTTCTTATTGAACACTAATCCCCTTTCAATATTTACCGCATATTATGTCCAAATGTTCATTATCAGCATAGGTATATAAAAAGACATATAAGCTGAAATCTTAGATATGTTTATATCAACTCAAAAGTAAGTACACCATTTTATTATATATCGTTAAACGTGGTCATTTTTTGTTAAAATATCCCCCAAGTAGGCGGATGGGTATAAAATGGCAGTTGTCATTTCAATCACAACGAATCAGTCCTCGTATTATCTTGTCGAATGCGCGGGTTCAATGCCGGCCCGGTTCCAATTTTTATTAAACTATTTTACTATCTGCTACAAAAAAAAATAGTTTTAAGAGTTTTATCTCAAAGAACATTTACAAATAAAAAGAATAAAACGTAAATGCAGTAAGTTTTATGTTCTAAGATCAGCATTTGGCAACGAGATAAATGTTTAATGCTTGATAGATATTTGTAAGTATGAACAACATCGCAACTATGTGTATGTCGTTGTTTGTAGGTAGATTATTAGGCATTTTCCTTTATCTATTCACTTTTAATTTTGTTTTAATCATGCTCCTTTTTAAAAATTAAAATGTCAATGTTGTAAAATCCTTCTCCTCCTCCAAATTTGCCAAGTACAAACTGATGTCTATTTATGTTTAAATATTGATAATTCAATATATGCGTCGAGCTTTTGCGGTCGGATATATCCTTGATATCAAGCAATAACATAAACATAATCTAGACATGATCATAAAATTCAATAAAATCGGTTAAATGGTGGAACAAAAATATTAAATATTTTATATTAGCATCGATAAAATTTTGTTTTTAAATGCTTTACTTATGTTTACAACTGAACTGAAGTGTAATAAACTATTTAGCGTAAGCTAAATATGTGTTTAAGACCTCTTTATCTAGTAGAAACATGTTATTTGGTTGAGAGATATATATATCCGAAAAACACAAAATATAGTTTTTCCTAAATGTCTGTTGCGTCATGTTGTTGTACGTGTTTTGTGTCGGTCTGTGTGTTAGTTTTTGTACGGGCCATTTTGTTATGATGCCCTTAAACTTGACATATCTACATTGTTTACAACATTCTTTCTTTGAAAATCTCGTCAATTAATAATATAAATGCATAAACATTGATGCCGATATTTCCGTGTTACTAAATAAGTGCAAACTAAAACATATAGCCTTTTGTTTTCAAAAGTCAATCCGCGGTCTAATCGACAATGTTACAAAATAAATTATCCTAAAATACATTGTGAAATAAGTTTGAAGAAAAATGATTCTGCTAACAATGCTTGCAGGTTCACGTTTCTGTGAACACTTGTAAGTAGTTTATTAGGAAGAGAAAATACAATACACAATAGGCGCATCTGAAAAGGTGCATGACAAAACAGTATTATCGTGTAAGAATTGTGTAGGATACTTTGCATAAGTTTTCATAAAGCACGTGAATGTGTGGCTTCACAGAGTATAACTTAAGGATATCTATTTTACAAAGTTAAGGAGTTACGACTTATACGTAAGTATCAAAATAGCAAAGGGCAAAATTCCAAAAAGATGAAAGCAGAAGTTACGATCCATGTGCAATGCACTGTACTTGTACAGTGCTTTTCCTACCCAATTGAGCTAATCATGTGAGATAGTAAATATTATGTTACATTGCAAAGCTTTTACATAGATAAACAGTGTTATGCAAATTAAATTACAGGATTCTTCAATGTACGTATAGCGCAAAAGTACTATTTTTAAAAACACAGCAAAGTATTTCTTGTTTACGATTATGTTTGTATTTCTACACAGTTGTTTGACAACGTCTATCATTAAATCTATTTGATTGTTAGCATTTTGTTCTATACTTACATCTTCAAGCAAAGCAATTATTACTGTCAGCTTTCAGCCAGGAATCATTTCTTCCTGTGAATGCTTCTACTACTTATTCACTTATTGCTGACAGATAATTTAGCTGTCTAAATAAATAAATAATTGCATCCTGTCTACTATAGGAAAGGACGTGTCATAAACAATAACACGTGATAAAAATGATTAGACACTGACAGAATACATCATTGCGTAATTTACACCCGTCTCCTGTTTCTGTAACAATTTACAATTAAATGCACAGTTCCGCAAAACTTCAATGCCCTCCATTTTCTGTACGTTTTGTTGTTGTGTGATAAGGTTTATCACAAACACAGTTAGGCTTTATTTTGTTTTTACTAGGTCTGGTTTCAGGTTGTTACCTGACAATCCTTACCTTAATCCATTGCAATGAAATTGACCATGTACTGTTATAAATTTTAATGATTGACGGCTAGGGAGCTGTCCATTACATGTATAAGTTTCTATACGTGTTAACGGAAGAACGCAAGGACGCAATTATGTGTTATCAAGTTTTCTTTAAATGACACGTGTTATTAAGAATATTATTTTTTAAGCAAACATCAAGTTCCAATATGGACTACTATTAAGTATTTAGGTACTGGTGTTAAAGGTCCTCTAGCATTAGTTTAATCCATCTTGTCTGCCGCCTGGTATGCTCTTTCGGTAGAGTTAATAGCAGGGAACATAAACAAAAAACATAAAAGTCGGCGGTTCGAGACCCACGGGTAGCGGCAAGATAGGTCCTTGGTGATACCTACTTGACATTGTGCTGATTAACGTAATGTATCTAAAAGGCCCAAATGACGTGAGTAAGCTATGATGTTAAGTAATTTTCCGCATTTGTTGATCCAATCGTCATTTCAGAGGTCTGACAAACGGGTTGTCGATACGTCATTTTAATATGAAACTAGAAATATGTCCATAGGACACGGATGTCCCCGCTAAATGCATTGACTATGTTTTTATAAAAGGCCCATAACCCCGTCAAAAATTAGTGGATTGTAACCCAAATCGAACTTGACCTGTGTTTTGATATTATATATCAACATACCAAATTTGAATTTAATCGATGCAGTCTTTCAAGTTATTGAGCGGACACCAACTTTCGGACGGACGGACGCACGCACGGACGGACGTACGCACGGACAGGGGTAACACTTAATGCCCCTCCACCAGTGTTCGAATGACGGGGGCATAAAAAGGAAAGTCTGCTTTAGTTAGCCTTCGGGTCTATGGTGTTTATGGAAACAGTCAGTCGCTCGCAGTTAACGTCTGCCTCTTCTACTTTCATCATATTATAGAACACAGTCAGTTTAAGTTAAGTACATGTTAAAATGATAATGTTTAATAAACATTCACAGCCTTTAACAGTTTGTTTTGGAGACACATCAAAGAAAATATTATTCCTTTATTATAATATATTGTTAATTTTGTGTGTTTACATTCCTTTACACTTGTAGTAAATTGTATAATTAAATCGAGTGTCTAGTTGAAAGGCAATCCTTAAGTGCCTCATTCCAGTACTCACACTTTTATGGTTTTAAAATTATTATATTTTCTTTGAGAACGATAAAATATATTGGTGTCTTAAAATGTATTTCATGTGAACATATATTTATATTTGAAACATATGGCGATTCATATACCGCATATTTACTATTTGAACAAGTATACAAGTATGTTGTCGTAAAGTAATACGGTTAATAGTATTTTTCTTCTTTAATAAATGTTGAGTACGTGTGAGGTTTGCTATAGCAGAAAACTGGTTTAAACCTTCAAAAAAACGTCGTTGACCGTACCAAGACGGTTACTCAACATTTCTTGAAGAAAGTATTTTACAAATAAAATATAAGAATAGAACAAAATCAGACAATAAAAAACAGTTGATGCTCAATGTCTGTTACGACTTGTTGTTTTGCGTGTTTCATACTGTGTTTGTTTTTGTACAGGACATGTGTCACGGTTCCTTTTAACTTGACCCTGTCTTCCTTGTTTGCCACATTCTTTCTTTCAACGTCTCTTCAATTTATAATGAACTGAAAAAGCTCAGTTCATAACACATATATAATATCTATGAGACGCATGATAAAAATACTTATGAAACATGTATCATGTTAATTAGATAAAACGTAGAATGTATACACCGACATATCCAATACCGGCAGCAATCACCACACATTTGCTGGATGTGGTATAAGAAATAAAAATCTTCAACCACACTGGTAACACTTATCCAAATACCTATTTCTAATATGTATTTGAGAAAATGAATAGTTTTACAAAGATGTCATTTAACCAGTTTCTTTCTGGCTACACATTAATTTGATAATCCCACACAGTGGTAACGTTTGGTATATTTAACATTTTGTTGTGTATCCAATGGCATGCATTTGAGACGCGCTATTCCGGAATAAAATATAATGCACACCATTGTCACATTATCACAATGTAGAGGTCCGTGACCTCCACGCCTTCTCGGCCAAGTTTCTAAACGATTGTTGTATCTGAAGTTTCGCTGCCACCGCAGGGTTGGACATAAACCGAGTCAATTTCTCTTTCTTCTTTTGTAAAATACGCACTTGTTGGGCCATGGACAAAAACACTTCCCCAACACTAGATCTAGCCTCACTGGCCGATGTCTCAAAGAAGTACAGATTAAATTCCGCACACAGTCTACTAACATCAATGTCTGACACTTCCTTGCGGTCGATCATATCAGCCTTGTTGCCGACAAGACCGACGGGTAACGGACCGTCTCCTCTGACCGAGTGGACCGTTTCCACAATGTCTTTGGCCACCTCGAAGCTGCCTCGATCGTTCACGGCGAATACCACAAGAACACAATCTGACCACGACACCTGCTGGCTCGATATCTTCGCTTTAGAAGTCTGAAAAAAATAACATTTAAAATTTATAATATTTTGTGTTGTGGTTTTGTTGGAAGAGCTCTCACAGGTCAGGCGAGTGGGTTTTGCGTTTCACTGTGTTCACCTTCTTTCACGGTTACAATCGACACCAAGTTAATTAGTGTTCATATTTTTAATTCCTCGTCTGTCACAAATGCCTAAACAGTTTGTTTTTGTTTTTCAGAAAAATCGATTGACATTGTCAACGAAAGATTCGACTCAAATTACCTCCGTATACTGACGTTTAAATGGGAAATACAAAGCATTTTAAAATGAAAGTGCAGCGCAACTTGGCGGAACCTGGTAAATATTGTGCTTTTATTTATTATCTCAGTAGCCGTTGTCTTGTTATATACACGAGAATTCATCTTCATGCAATCAACATGCATCATTATATGTGTATATTTTGTGAGATCACGTGGTCTTTACCTGTCCTTGAGTGTCGATGATATGAAGCGTCAAATGTTTACCATCCAGACTGATTGTATGACTGTAGAGCATTTCTGAAACAAAATATTAATAACATAACATGTGCCTTATACTATTATGGAAACAATGGAATACACATAGTTTATATTAAATAATATTATATAAATATGGGGCAATACAGGACCTACTTTGTTATAATATTGCCTTTTAAATTTTAAATAGGTTGCTTAATAAATACTATTTGCATTTTTAGCATCAAACATAAAACAACGTCGAGTAACAAATTAGAAGCACAGTCGGCAGTAGTATACCTTTATCGGAGTTGTAGTCTCCAATGAAGCGCCTGGTAAGGTATCTCACCGTAAGTGCTGCAAAGGTACAATTCAACTATTACTCATTTCATCTATCGTGATATTTTTCATTTTTTACCAAAAACGATTTTGGAATTAATGTGTTTTTATTTTAAGTAAGCATTAGACGTTTTTAACTTTTTAGGGCCATTAACTGGTATTTTTCGCCATTCTTAACAATGATCGCTGCGTGATATTATCTACATGCACTCAAAATGCATCATGTTTGTCAGAACACACTTAAAACTTAACAGGACATTGACACGATTTTATCAAATACATTTAAACATCTTATATTTAGACGTTGCATCGATGTAATGTAAGTTGTTAATAGTCAAATATCACAACAAAAATGCGAATTAGTAATCGTTAAAAGCTAACTTATCTTTGCATTCCCAATAACGTTTAGAACATTACGACAAGCCGTTAGTTTTGATAAAAAGGAGTGGCGTGTCGGTTAAAACATGGTTTTAAGAAGTCACTTGATCTTAAGGTTTGCATGAACCTGTTCATACAACACGGCGTAAGGATAAAACACTAAACGCCCCCTTTTATCATTATTATTATTATGTTAATATTGAATAGCTTAACGAAGTTCAGAGCAAACGTATTGCTTTGAGATACATCTAATGATGATGATCCCGTAATCTGCTTTGTCTTCAAACAATCCACGAACACTTTCTCTCTTGGAACAATCGGTAGTTACATAAAGCCATTGTCTGTTGTTTTCTTGTCGGTTGATTGTGTTGGCATGTTATCACTAGTGTATATGTTTACGTCAGACGTGGTATTAATGGTGGGGGTTCTTAGTATTCACCATCAGTTTGGATTAATGCACGGAGTTGTTTAAAGCTGCTTAGTGCGGTAATGTCAATGTAAAGACGTTTCAGGAAATTAGTTTATTTACTAAAAATGTACTTATCATACGCAGAAAAAATCTTATTTATGACAAATCTATGGCATATAAAATAAATATTAAGAAATGTGTTTACCGGTATTTCGTTGATCATTACTTCATCAAAAATTCTACCACGTAACCAACGATGTACATTTTTCTAAATCAAGAGTTAGACCTTGTTAAAAGTATGCCAACATAATCTAAATATCCACTACCATTCGATATGACCAGTTAGCCTATCTTTACATCTTTTAATACAAACGTCTTGTTTTGTAGTCTGCAGCTTTTACCTCATTCCTTTCGTCGAGGGCGTGGGTTGTAGAATTTCCTGGTCGGGTCAAACCATGTTTTCTAAGTTTTTGCATATTCATATCGTAGGAATAACAAATGATTTTTTGTTAAATAGTCAATATAACACATTTTAAAACATATATATATGTTAGCTGAAGTATCGCACGAAACAGATTTAAATGAATGTGGAAGGAGTAATTGTGCAAAGAACAATTTATGACCGACTCCTCGAAAATATATATTATTAAAAGTTTTTGAATGGCTTGTAAAAACTGTAAAAGAATTGTCACCAAAGTTTTATTTTCAGATATTTAATCAATTAAACGTCTAATATTTGTATTTTAAAAATTCGTATTATAGATTATTAAAGACAATTTCCTTATGATAATATGAATAACCTTCTAAAACATCGAATTATGTTTTGTTTCCCATATGTTTTATAATTAAGTAATTTATATTAAAATGTCGAGGGAGGCAAACCACACTTTACTCAACAAAACGTCCTGTATTTATTATCGACATTTTTGTTTTCCTACATTACTTTGTTAATTGCAATATTTCCGCACATGTAATGTAGGAAGATGTTTGTTAATTGTGTTTAATTTTACGCCGTTTCGAATACCAAAGTTTTTCTAAAATTTATTTTTTACCGATTATTCTATTAAACCAGGGTTCGTGGATTGATTAACACAAGTTATTGCTTTAACGATGCCACACTTCTTTTCCCATCTGAATCAAAATAAGGTTTCTTGCAGAATGTCACGTTAGAACGCATTTATATACGTTCTTGCAGTAAATTATACAATTGCTACTGCTAAATTAATCTGAGGAAAGGGGAAAGTCCTAAGAAATAATAGTTTGCATTAGAAAAATAGCAGGGTCATTTTGTCATGGTGCCCTTAAACTTGACATATCTACATTGTTTGCAACATTCTTTTTTTGAACATCTCTTCAATTTATATTATTAAAGCTGTTCATCAGGGTTTATTATGTATGCCACACCACCGACGCCACCGTGTGCATGAGCGGCACTCTTTTTTCAAATGTTAACAACACACACATTATCCATGATTTCAGAGGACAAAAAAGCCGGGATCCGGGACTCATTTCCTGACACATTATTTGTGTCTGGCATCATCATTCAACAAAATATAAGGCATTTCGCAAATAAATATTATGCTTGTTTCTTCACGTATAAAACAAATTGTATGAAATAACCTACTTTAAAATGATGATATGAACAAATACAATCATGTTATCGGTGTCCAGAATCGCAAAATTCTATAAACGGTCTCTGCTTCCGGCATGTACCGGCTTTTTGTAACTCTTTTGACGCGATTCGAGGTAAAAACTACTAAACCAAAATGTGCATTATCATTCTTTTTTGTACAAATGGTGGTGTTATTGTAGATACGTGTTAAAATAGACAAAGATATGATGATTTTTGGGGAAACATGGTTGCTGATATAGTGCCCCAATAACGATCACAGGAAAGCCCCTTAAAACAAACACCAATATTTCCCTCTAAATTATAAAAAATATGTAGTGCGTGTTTTTTCGTTTGATTATATGTTTTCAACGTATTTAAATTTGATTGAGTTTAAGGTTCATGTTTTTACAAAAACGCAACCGTAAATGAATTGTTTGCACTTGGCATACTAAACTAGTTACACGGTATTTTATTTGCAATACAATAGACAGATGGAACAGATAAAAAACTTGTAGTTAGTAATGTTATGAAAATAGTCATCAGACTTTTCAACCCTTTCAACAGTTTAATATCTAACAAATTACAAACCTTAAACTTTTAAACACACATTTTTTAATATACGTATAAATAAGTTAAAAAATCTCTGTAACATCCACATTACTACTGTACCTGTTTTGCCGACGCCATGTGCTCCCAGGACGAGCATGTTTATGTCCTTGCCGCTCGTGTGGGGCGTCTTGGGTTCCGCAACGGCCATTGTTCACAATGGTCAAACATTCGATTTTAAAAAGTTGTTTTAGCTTTTATTGCACAACGTGCTATTTCTTGTAAAATCCCCGGACGTTTGATTTGCCGCAGACATTCAATTGTTAAACATTGATTAATCACATGTTGCAATAGCTTTTCTTTCCCGTAATTACTTGAATGTTTGAAATACTGTTAACTTATCCAAATCGTGTTCTCATTTTAATAACTATTCCAGTGACAATTTAATATTCACGTCGATAGCCATTCTTATAAATATTCACATATCGTAAATATTCACAAATGTTATATATTTTATATACTAGTATTTAACCCAATTTTATTTGTATGCTTTTATATATTTTACACACCCTATTGTTTTATTCCTTCTGGTTTTATTAGTAAACAAAGAAAATACTTGCAAACACTACATAGATGAAACCACTTCTTAAATATTATCGCTAGAATTATCCAATGCTACTTAGTACGTAACATCCAGCCTCCCCAACCGCGTTCAAATGGAAAACAGTTCAGGAAACACTTGTTTAAACAGCTGCTTAGTATTGGCCCTGAGGCGGGTTATATCTGGTATGTAAACCCAGAAGCGCGTTCACTGTATCCTTGAAAACCACGTAAAACCCTTTTGCATGAACATGCAATATAACCACTGCACGTCCTTTTATCAGCTAGATATATAATCATGTGAGTGACTATTATTTTGCAATTCAGTCAGCATTAGTACTTAGTATGTTATAAGAAATTACCTAGGTTTCATAGAGGCAGGGTATAGTATAATTTGTGTGGGGAACACAAACGCAACGCTTCTAAGATAATTAATAGCGAAGAGGATATGTATTGTTCTTAATATCCAATCCACAATTTTCACCTAATAAAAGAATATTAAATTGCTAGTAACAGTAGTACTTAAAGTAGCTGAGATAAAGTATTCGAGTTTACTAACAAAACAGTTACATATTTTGCTATATATTCTTTATACTCATACACTTTCACACATACATAGTTGATTAAGTGAAAAATAGTATTTTGAATGAAGTTCTACATACATTATTTATTATTGAATACTTAATTATTTATGGTGACATAAGGACAACTGAATATTGAATTTAATCATCTACTTTATGCGAATGCAAATGTCATGTAGCAATACTGGTCAGTGAATAGTTTTTAACGCAAATATTTCATAATTACAACTGGAAAATGTTTAAACACTTAATGATTTGTCCATCATGTTCGACTTGGACTAATTGCCCATTTGACCCGACACTCATTTTCGGTTAAAGATATCACAGTTAGCTTTGTCTAGCCAGCTGATGCACATCTGTCAATGTCTGCAATCGCTCTCTTGCAAGAAAACCAACTTTAAGAAATGTCCATACTGGCTATTTCCTATACAAATAACAAAAACATCTTGCCGCTGTAAGTTGTAGTTATACCAATATAATAAAAAACAATTAAAGCTTCTATTCCACACATGATGGATTTTAATTTCCAAAAATCAAAATATCAAAAGAAACAGCAGTATTCCACAGGTATCATTATCAATAGAATACTTCTTTGAGTTTCACTGAAATCCCTCGTTGTCGTTAAAAATGTAAAACAAATACGCGCGTTCTATGGTCTTGGAAGGTTTTCCCGGTTTATAAATATAACAGAATTCCCTTCGCCACGCACCTTGCTAGAGTAAAACAAATCGCCGCACGTTTATGTGTAATTATAATTTTAGATCAATGTTTATAAAATAAATCGTTGGAACGGTAAAAATTAATGGCACAAAATGTGCTATTACAAGTCTTTATCTTTATGTGTGTTATCATTTGATGATATTTTCATTTAAAAATGTTCATTTTAACGTGTTTAGGATAGGAGCTTTAAATTTAGGTGTTTATGATTAACATAAACTGTATGACTGATGTTTTGTTAAAAGCTATAGAAACAAAACAGCTTTTTTGTCACGATTTTGAATCTTGTTTCTTTACCTTGCTTTGTTTTCCAGTTTATCCTCCAGATTAAATAGAATAATAATTAATGAATAGTAATGTCAAACATAAATTATTATTATTTCAAATCACATGCCGAACTCCAGCAAAGAACTTTGCGCATTTTGTATATGATCAAAGGTACAGTTAGTGCCATAA